>Ga0213839_1000066_pt1 | contig 311651 bp, 264 predicted proteins | sample SWPATP21_FD_160075 | JGI IMG/M metagenome (GOLD analysis project Ga0213839, IMG submission 160075) | Coastal seawater microbial communities from Marineland, Florida, United States - SWPA TP2 #1 | ecosystem: Environmental > Aquatic > Marine > Coastal | place: USA: Florida | collected 2016-08-14
GCCAGAGCCAGAGCCAGAGCCAGAGCCAGAGCCAGAGCCAGAGCCAGAGCCAGAGCCAGAGCCAGAGCCAGAGCCAGAGCCAGAGCCAGAGCCAGAGCCAGAGCCAGAAGAAAAGAAATTAGGCTTTTTTGCACGCTTAAAACAAGGCTTAACCAAAACTCGTCAAAATTTAGGTGGTGGTATCTTTGATCTCTTTAGAGGGAAAAAGATTGATGACGAGTTATTTGAAGAATTAGAGACTCATTTATTATTAGCTGATGTTGGTGTTGAAACGACAACTAAGATCATTGACAGCTTAACTGACTCGGCTAGCAGAGGCCAACTGAAAGACGCTGAGGCTTTGTATGGTTTATTGAAAGAAGAGCTGCACAAGGTCATTGATCCAGTATCTCAACCTTTGGTTGTGGAAAAACCAGAAGCAGGTCCATACGTCATTTTGATGGTTGGTGTTAATGGTGTTGGTAAAACAACGACTATCGGCAAACTAGCTAAGCAATTCCAAGCGGAAGGTAAATCTGTCATGTTAGCGGCAGGTGATACCTTTAGAGCTGCGGCTGTAGAGCAGTTGCAAGTCTGGGGTGAAAGAAATGATATTCCAGTGATTGCTCAACACACTGGTGCAGACAGTGCTTCAGTTATTTTTGATGCCATCAGTGCTGCAAAATCGAGAGGCGCTGATGTGCTGATTGCTGATACAGCTGGTCGACTTCAAAACAAAGGTCACCTAATGGAAGAGCTTAAGAAAGTTGTTCGAGTGATCAAAAAGTTAGATGAAAACGCACCCCATGAAATCATGCTGACGATTGACGCTGGTACGGGTCAAAACGCACTTAGCCAAGCTCAGCTGTTTAATGACGCCGTTGGTTTGACCGGCATAACACTAACTAAGTTAGATGGTACTGCTAAAGGTGGTGTTGTATTTGCTGTTGCAGACAAGTATGGTATTCCTATCCGTTACTTAGGTGTTGGTGAAGGCATTGACGATTTACGTCCATTTGATCATAAAGACTTTATCGAGGCACTATTTTCGGAAGAAAAATAATAAAAATTTAAGGAATTTCGAGATAGGACTTCAATGATCCAGTTTGACAATATAAGTAAAACTTATCCTGGCGGTACAATAGCGCTTAACAATGTAAGCTTTAGTCTCGCCAGTGGTGAAATGGCTTTTTTAACCGGCCACTCAGGTGCGGGTAAAAGTACTTTACTGAAGTTAATGACCCTGATGGAAGTTGCCACTACCGGCAAATTGATCATCAATGGTGTCGACTTAAATCAAGTCAAATACAAAGAGATTCCTTACTTTCGTCGGCAAATAGGGATGATTTTTCAGAATCATAATTTGCTGATGGATCGAACGGTTTATGACAATGTCGCACTGCCTTTGGTTATTGAAGGTGTAAGCCACAAAGAAACCAAAAAACGTGTTGAAGCAGCACTTGAAAAGGTACATCTGAGTAGCAAAATTAGAAGCTATCCTAGTATGCTATCAGGCGGTGAGCAACAACGAGTAGGTATAGCCAGAGCGATTGTTAATAAACCACCTGTTTTACTTGCTGATGAACCAACCGGTAATTTAGATCCTAAACTTTCATTGGAAATCATCAAGCTCTTTGAAGAACTGAATGATGTGGGTATTACGGTATTAATTGCTACCCATGATTTAGGCCTAATCGCTCGGCTAAAGTACCGTACGCTTACACTCAAGAATGGCACAATGATCACTGATGGCATTGTTGATGGGCTATCGGGAGGTTCGCATGTGTAATACACTTCGACCTCAATCATCGATTGCTCATCGAGTAATTGCCGGAATTACTCGGCACTTACAGCAGGGTATTGGCAGCATTGGTGAATTATGGCGTACCCCCTTTACGACGGTAATGACCATTTTGGTCTTAGGGATCAGTCTAACGTTACCAGCGACACTTCATTTATTTGTCAAAAACGCCAAATACATCACCGAGCAATGGGATTCAGCCGCTCAAATTAGCTTATACTTGAAATCAAGTGTGTCAGCAAAGCAAGCTGAATCGCTTCAACAGAAGCTCCAAAATAACTCAAAAATAGCAGAAGTTGTTTATATTTCACCGGACCAAGGACTTGAGGACTTTAAGCAGTTGTCAGGGTTGGGTGATGCTCTCGCATATCTTGATAAGAATCCATTACCGGCAACCATGGTCATTATTCCAACTAAAATGGCTAGCAGTTCAGAGCAAGCGGCAAGTTTGTTGGCGGAATTACTGAAATTGAAAGAAGTAGAGCAAGGTAAGCTTGATCTTGAATGGCTAACTCGTTTAGAAGCAATAGCTTCCCTCGTTCGAGGTATGGTAATTGGTATTGCTACCTTGTTGTGCATGTCGGTGGTGCTTATTATTGGTAACACGATCCGTCTGGCGATATTGAATCAAAGAGACGCAATCGCGGTAATGAAACTAGTAGGTGCAACTGATGCATTTATTCAGCGACCATTTTTGTATGCTGGCGCCTGGTATGGTGTTTTAGGTGGTATCATTGCCTGTATATGTGTATCTATCCTGATGGGGTATTTCAGCTTTGCACTTGCCGAGTTGACTCAACTCTACCAAAGCCAATTTAAATTACACGGCTTGGCATTTCATGAAGTGTTTACCATTATCTTTGCTGCAGTGTTACTTGGTTTGTCTGGCTCTTACCTTTCAGTACGTAAGCATATTAGAGCGATAGAACCGACGGCTGACTAAATTGAGCTGATTTATTAGGCTATTTTCAGGTCGCAATAAAAAATTAACCTAAGTTAATTGCTACCCTACACTTTGATTCTATTGAAGATCTTTGACCCTATTCACATTTAGAAATAGTTTACCGGTAATTTTTTGAAAGACGCCCTTGTAAGTCTAGGTCTTCTACGCTAGTGTTACTAGTCCTTAACTCGCGATCTCCCCTAGTTTGTGTTATTATCGCGAGGTTAGTTAAAGAGAGGTTTTAAAATGAGTGAAACAATGCAATCAATGGCGCTGACAGTTCCGCAAAGCGGCAGCATTGAAAGCTACGTTCAATCTGCGTACAGCATTCCAATGCTTTCTGCAGAGCGTGAGCATGAGCTAGCGACTCGTTTACATGGCGAAAACGACTTACATGCAGCACAAGAGCTGATCATGTCGCATTTACGTTTTGTTGTTCATGTTGCAAAAGGATATGCAGGATACGGACTAGCGCAAGCTGATCTAATTCAAGAAGGTAACGTTGGCCTGATGAAGGCAGTTAAGCGTTTTAACCCTGAAGTTGGCGTACGACTAGTATCGTTTGCGGTACATTGGATTAAAGCTGAGATTCATGAGTTTGTGTTACGTAACTGGCGTATTGTTAAAGTTGCGACCACTAAAGCTCAGCGTAAGCTTTTCTTTAACCTTAGAAAAAATAAAAAGCGTTTGGGTTGGTTTAGCCATGACGAAATAACTAACGTTGCAGAGTCATTGGGTGTAAGCGAAAAAGATGTAATGGAAATGGAATCTCGTATGAGTAGCCAAGACCAAGCATTTGAGTTACCAAACGAAGATGATGACGGCGCTTCATCAAGCAGTGCTTTTTCTCCTGCGCAATATCTAGAAGATAAAAGCTCAGATATTGCTGAGCAAGTAGAAGATCAAAACTGGGAGTCTCATGCAAATCAACGTTTAGCAAATGCGTTAGTTGGTTTAGATGAACGTAGCCAAGACATTATCAAAACGAGATGGTTAGATGATGACAAAAGCACATTGCAGGAACTTGCTGACAAGTACAGTATTTCTGCGGAACGTGTTCGTCAACTAGAGAAAAATGCGCTAGGAAAACTTAAGGCAGCAATGGCTGCATAAGGTTAACCAGTCAAATTGATGTAAAAAGCCGGTTAATAGCCGGCTTTTTTACATAAAAACGTGTGATTTTTATACTAAAGTACTAGCCAATTGCATTCATTTTGATAGACTTAGTGACCAATAATAATACTAATAACTATGTTGGAATTAGCTAAATGGAGCTGAAGACGAAGGAAAATCTTCAGGCTATACGTCAATTACCTAAGCTAAAGTCGCTATTGAAGAAATATCGACAGGTAAAAACGATGCAGTCTGGTCTATTACAGTTGTCAGAGTTGGCAAGTGCTGTAACAGACATGAATGCGTTTTATAATGCCCTAGCCGACGTAGTTAAATCTCTACTTATCACCGATAGCTTTCATATCGCACTAACGAATAGGCATCAAGAACTAGAGCTTGCCTATTGTCATAATCCTGTTGAGCAGCATCTACTAGAACGTGTGCATGTTACCAATTGGCATCAGAGCATGACAGGTATTGTTTATGAATCTGAAGAGCCAATGCATTGTTGTTCGGCCGCTCGAATGGCATTAGCAAAAACAGGAAAAATCGTTTTATATGGTTCACAATGCGTGGATTGGTTAGGTGTACCTTTAAGGCGAGGAAACCAAGTGATTGGTGTCATCGCTATTCAAAGTTACGATGAAAAACTCTATTTTGATGATCGAGATTGCCAATTGTTGGAGTTCATTGCAGAACACTTAGTTACAGCAATAGATCGTGTGCGAAGTCGAGAAATTCTTGAGCAAAACATACTCGCAAGAACAAAGAAGCTGACAGAAACCAACCAAAAATTGCAGCAAGAAATTGCAGAGCGACAAAAAGTCGTAAAAATGCATCAAGCGATGCTGAATATTTCAGAGTTAACTGCTTCGTCAACTAACCTTGAAGACTTTTACAAAACACTTCATAAAGAAGTCGCTACCATCATTCCAGCAAAGAACTTTTATATTGGTTTAATTGAAAATGAAGAAATGGAGTTATCGTTTCCTTATTTTTACGATGAAAAAGTCACAGCAAATGATGCACCTAAAATAGTGAGTGGCTTGTCTGAATTAGCGATTCGTGTAGAACTACCGATGTTGATTAGTAATGGCTCTATTTGGCTATTACAGGAAGACAAGTCAGTTTCAGAGCAGCCGTTTACGCTAAAATTCCCAGAAACAAAGCTACCTCAAGCTTGGTTAGGGGCAACTTTAATAGATCATGGTCGTATCATTGGCGTACTCGCTATTCAGCACTATCAAGATGCAGACGCTTACCAACAAAGTGATTTAGAGATAATACGTTTTGTTAGTCAGCATATTGCTACTGCGATAAACAGGAAAGCGGCGCAAGATCGCATTACTTTGCACAATGAAGAGCTTGAAAGAAAAGTAGATCAGCGCACTCGAGAGCTGCAAGCAAGTAATCTAAATTTACGTATGCAAATCGAAGAACGCCGTAAAGCAGAAGCTCAGCTTTATTATGAAGCACATCACGATGCATTAACTAAGTTACCTAATAGAGCGATGTTCTTAGATAGATTAGCGTTTTCACTAAGGCGTCTAAAAAGACACCCTGATAATCGTTTCGCTGTTTTGTTTATCGATCTTGATAGATTCAAAATGATTAATGATACTTTGGGTCATCACGCTGGTGATCAGTTCTTAGTTGAAATTGCCCACCGCCTGACAGAATGTGTGCGAGATAACGATATTTTGGCTCGTTTAGGTGGCGACGAATTTGTTGTTTTACTTGATGCGCTTCAATCTCAAGAAGACGTTGAAGAAGTGGCTTCTCGTATCATAGCTAAAATTGGTCAGCCTTTTGATTTAGAAGGCAATATTGTTTATTCAAATGCAAGTATAGGTATTGCTCAATGTAGTTCTCGTTACCAAGATGCAAGTGAAATCCTACGTGACGCAGATGCGGCAATGTACCAGGCGAAGAGCTTAGGTCGTGGTCGATACGTTTTCTTTGACGAAAGTATGCGTGAGCAATTGATTGCTAGCATGACTTTAGAACAAGAACTGCGCGTAGCAATTAAAGAAAATCAATTTGAACTGCATTATCAAAAGATTTCTGATCTTTCATTAACTAGTAGTATTGGTTACGAAGCGTTATTAAGGTGGAAGCATCCGAGCAAAGGTATTTTAACACCTAGTGAATTTCTATTCATGGCTGAAGAAACCGGCATGATATTGGATATTGAAATTTGGGTAGTGGAAGAAGTTTGTCGTCAGTTGAAAACGTGGGAAAAGTGCCCAGAAAATAAAAATGCATACATCGGTATCAATTTGTCTGGCCGCCATTTGACACAAGTAAATCAACTTACAGAGTTGATAGCCCTTATCGAGCGAAATACCGTTGAGCCACAACGTCTTATTCTAGAGTTTAATGAAAGCGCCTTCACTCAACAGCCAGATGTTGCGTTGAAAGGATTAAAACGACTGAAGCAATTTGGTGTTAAGTTAGCACTTGACGATTATGGTGCTGGTCAGTCTTCATTTAACTTACTTCATAGTTATCCATTTGAGTTTATTAAGCTCGATCGTAGTTTTATTCGTTCGATCAATTCGAACGAAGAAAATATCTCTTTAGTGAAGGCTTTGCATGAGTTAGGTGACAAGTTTGGCTACCGCCTAGTTGCCGAAGGCATTGAAACTGAAGAGATGCTTGAGAAGTTAAAAGAAGTAGGCTGTGACTATGGTCAAGGCTATCATATAAGCCGTCCAGGCCGTTTAGTTGATAATGTGTTGCGCTTTGTAAAACCCAAAGCTAGTGCTTAATATCCTTTAGCAAAAACGCCTTCTACACGCAGCGCAATTCCAGGGGTTGTAGAATAGTTGTCTTGTTCATTCCATTCTAAGAACGGTTCTACTTCAAAGAAAAGCCATTTTCTATAGGCATTAAATCGATAGCGGTAGCCTAAGGTGTAGCGCTCTATTAAAAAACCTCTTTCTCCATTACGCTGCCCTTCCACTTGTAAGCTGGTTAGTGTTGCTGTGGTATTGTCTAATTGGTGTAAACGATAAAAGCCGTGTTTCCACCTAATGCCGCTATACTCTTGTGAGCCTCTAATGCTGTAGTTAATACGAAATTGCGTAGTTGGATTATATTGATAATCATACTCCAGCAATAATCTTTCACTAAATCCTTCATCCAAGAAATAATAGATTGAAGGTTCAACTTTTACGCTGTGTTTTTCATCGATAAAAAAGCGACGTTGATGACGACCTCTGACAAACAGATCACCACCAGTGATGCCTATACGAGAGTCAGTCAATTGACCACTTTCGTGCTCATGAATGTAACGAATAGCTGCGGCGAATTGGTCATCGCTTGAGGTTAATCGAGGGTCTGAATTTTCTAATGGTAGTTGACTTAAACTCGTTTCGTCTTCGTCTGATAGGATCAGGTCAACTTTATTCTTAAAGTGAGGCAGCTTAACTTTCACTTTAAACTTAGCTTTAAATTCTGAAAAATCACGAGCCCTAGGCAACCAACCTAGTCTTATTTTTGCTGTTGTTCTTGGGGTGAGTTGTTCACTATCATCGTCGCTGAAAAAATTATCAAACCACAATGCAGATTGATATACTCCATCAGTCACTGAATTGTGAAAGCCGGTCATCCAATCTTCTTCAGTCGGCTTTTTATTTAGTTTATGTGTACCTTCCCCTCCTTTTTTATTTGCTTTTTCTTCGCTTTCTTGCGCGCACAAAGCACTGCTTTGTATAAAAAGTAAACAGGTTAATAAGGTACAACTTAAGCGCATGAATTCAATATTCCGTTTGTTGCTGTTCTAATGGTGCTTTTTCTGATGAAAACTTTATAATGTTCATAATAGATTATAGGAGTTTTTTTATGGGCAATATAGGTATTTGGCAGTTATTAATAATTGCGGTGATTGTAGTGTTGTTATTTGGCACAAAAAAGCTAAGAAATATGGGCTCAGATTTAGGCTCTGCAGTTAAGGGATTTAAGAAAGCTGTTTCTGATGAAGAGTCGAAAGAGAATGCTGCAATTACAGAAAAAAAAGATGATAAGTCTTCTGATGCAGTTGCAGCAAAAAAAGACAATGAAAGTGCTTAATTGATGTTTGATATAGGCTTTTGGGAATTAATGGTAATCGGCGTGATAGGCTTAGTTGTACTTGGCCCTGAACGATTACCTACTGCTATTCGTACGGTTAGAGGCTGGATAAATGGCGTTCGCCGTTTCAGTCAAAATGTGAAAACTGAAATAAGCGAAGAGTTAAGAATTCAAGAGTTGCATAGCAACCTTAAAAAAGCCGAACAATCAGGCATGCAAAACTTGTCACCTGAAGTTGAAGCTTCTGTCAGAGAGTTACAACAGGCAGCGGACATGGTTAACAACCCGTATAAAAAAGACGGTTCAGACCAACCTACTAACCAAGAAGAGAAATTAAATGACCGTAACCAATGATCATCAAAGTCTTTTTGATCATTTGTTAGAGCTTAGAAGTCGGCTATTAAAATCGGTAGTCGCTACGCTCATTATCTTGTGTTCACTAATTTATTTTGCTCAAGATATCTATCAATATGTAGCTCAGCCTTTGCTAGCGAGTATGCCTGAAGATACACAAATGATCGCTACCGAAGTGGCCTCTCCTTTTTTCGCTCCATTTAAGCTGACTTTGGTATTGTCCATCTTTGTTGCAATGCCATATATTTTGTTTCAGATTTGGTCTTTTATTGCACCAGGTCTTTATCAAAATGAAAAGAAACTAGTCGCGCCCTTAATGTTTGGCAGCTCATTCCTATTTTATTCAGGAATTGCATTCGCATATTTTGTGGTATTTCCGGTTATTTTTGGCTTTTTCCATTCTGTAGTACCAGAGGGCGTAACCATTGCGACAGATATTAGTAGTTATCTTGATTTTATCTTAAAGCTATTTTTTGCCTTTGGCTTAGCATTTGAGATACCTGTTGTGATTGTTTTATTGTGTTGGACTGGTTTTACAAACCCTGACAACCTTCGCGCAAAACGTCCATTTGTGATTGTTGGTGCGTTTGTCGTTGGTATGCTACTTACGCCGCCAGATGTTATTTCACAATCAATGTTAGCAATTCCTATGTTGCTATTATTTGAACTTGGCATCATCATTGGTGCTCTAATTACCAAGAATAAAGAACCAGAGCACTCTCTAGAGGAATAAAAAGAATGAAAAAAATAATTGCGCTATTAGGTGTTGCTATAGCATTTACTCCTTTTGCACATGCATCAAGCAGTTTAGAAGCACAAATTAAAAAGTGTGCAGACGAAAGAGACAGCCTTGCTAGGCTTGTGTGTTACGACAAAATTGGTAAAGGAATCGCTAGTAAAGCAACTAGAGCTACATTATCTTCTGATAGCCAAGTTCAACAGCAAGCTGTAGCTGTTGCACAATCTAAAGCGCCTGTTGCAGTGGCAAAAGTGACTACTAAGGAAGATGCGTTTGGTAAAGAGCATCTGAAAAAGTCGGCAGAAGAAATAAATAATGATATCAGTGAAGTAACATTGACTATCAAGAACATTAGTAAGAATGTTTATGACAAAGTGACAATAACGTTTACTAATGGTCAGAAGTGGAAGCAAACAGATTCAGTTAAGTTGCGCTTGTCAGCTGGCAACGATGTATTACTTAAGAAAGGTACACTTGGTACGGTATATTTAAGTAAGCCTGGAACAAGCAAGACGATGAAAGTTAAACGAATCAAATAAAGAGATACGTCATTGATAGATATTGGGGTTAATTTAACTAACAAACGTTTTGACAAAGATCTTGTTGAAGTGATCGATCGAGCTAAGTCCGCGAATATTGAAGCTATGCTTGTAACGGGTACTTGTTTAGCGGAAAGTGAAGCAGCATTAGCGCTTTGTCAAAGTAACCCCGATTTCTTATATTCTACGGCAGGTATCCATCCTCACGATGCGGACCATGCTGCACAGAACTTTATAGAGCAACTTCAAAGGCTTGCTAATCATAAATCAGTGAAGGCGATTGGTGAATGTGGGCTAGATTTTAATCGCAATTTCTCCACGCCTGAAAATCAAAAAAGAGTATTCGCTGCTCAAGTTGAGTTAGCCGCAAAATTGCAGATGCCATTATTTCTTCATCAGCGAGATGCTTTTGAAGATTGGTACGGTATTTTGCAGCCATATCTAGACAGTGTACCTGGCATGGTATCGCACTGCTTCACTGCCAACGAGCAGGAGCTTAAGCAGTGTCTGGATGCAGGTATGTACATTGGTATTACTGGTTGGGTTTGTGATAAAAAGCGCGGGCAAGCTTTACGAGATATTATTAAATATATCCCGTTAGATCGGTTGATGATTGAAACAGACGCTCCCTATTTGACACCTCAAAATATTAGACCTAAACCTAAGAGTAGTCGTAATGAGCCGAGCTACTTACCTTATATTGTTGAAAAAATAGCTGAAGTTTCAACTTACACGACAGATGATATAGTGAAAGCTTCAACAAAAAATGCGAAACGTGTTTTTAGACTGGACGAATGATGGTTAGGAAATCAGCTGACAATATTCAACATATACTGTATTGGCTTGCTTTTCTTTTAATATTAATAGCTAGTAAGCCTTTATCGGCAGCATCCGAGAAAGTGCGCTTTTATCAGCTGAATACAAGTGATGCTCAGGTTACCTCCATTAGCGAATTGGTTAATTATAAAGACAATACTTGGTTACCTGTTTCACAAGGCAATATAAATTTAGCAGATGGCACAAGTTGGCTGGCTGTCGATATCGACCATGCTCTGTATAATATTGATAGCCTGTACTTGAAATTTGCTAAGAGCATTAATGTGCATGACGTTGAAGTGTACGCACGGCGCTCTGAATCTCAGCTAGTGGCTATACCTCTTATTCATTTGAATATTGCTCTGGCCGCCAAACTCATGCCCAACCAACCTTTGTTACATAGATATTATATCAAGGTAGAGTCTCGCGACGTTTTGGCGTTTGATATTGACGTTTACACACCTGAACATTTTGCAAAAAAAACAAGTAAAGAGCAGTTTAACGCTGGCATAGCAATTGGCGGTTTAGCGTCATTTGCGGTTATACTATTTTTACTTTTTGTTGCCAACAAAGATCGATTTGTCATGATCTTGAGTGGTTACTTCGCTACTCAATCGATATTACTTGCGGTTATTCTAGGCAATAATTTGTATTTCTTTTTACCAGAACTGCCTGAGTTGCAAGGTGTCGAGTATGCTTTCTTAGTGCCTCTCTCATCCCTTTTTTTCATGTGGTTTAGTAGCGGTTTATTTAGACTTAAAATGGTGCATGAGGGGTTATACAAATCGTTTAAATTTGTCGCTTTAGCCGTCCTTGCCTATCTGCCACTCAGCTTCCTGTTTAATACTGAACAGAATTTCTATATTGCACAATTCATAGCCCTACTCGTCGCTGTGCTTTTACTTACGTTTGCTTTATTGCTGCTTAAACAAAAGCAAAGGTTAGCGTTGATGTTTACGATCGTTGTATCTATCCAACTGGTCTTTATCTTGATAGATGCTTTTAACAATGTTTGGTTCTCTTTACCGCCTTTTGCATATATGGGAGCTTACTGGGTTAATGCATTTATGGTGTCGTTTGTATTGAGCAGACAATACTATTATCAAATTAAAGATAAACATATCGCTCAACGCCAGGCAATAGAAAACGAAATGATTTCAAGACAAGCTCAAGAAGAACTCATACGTGTTCAGAAAGAGAATCAAGAAGAGCTTGAGATGAGAGTGCAAGAAAGGACACTTGAGTTGAATATTGCTCTGCAAGAATTAGAAGAGGCTAACAGAGAGTTAGAAGCTAAGAATACCATCGATGATCTAACGGGTTTGTACAATAGGCGCTTCTATGATCAAAAAATCCTTGCCGAACACCGAAGAAGTAGACGTAATTTAACACCATTAAGCGTTGTGGTTATCGACATAGATCACTTCAAAAATGTCAATGATACTTATGGCCATTTAGCAGGAGATCATTGTTTAGCTGAGTTGGCAGATCAAATTAAGAAAGTGCTGCGTCGCAGTACTGATATAGGTTGCCGATATGGCGGCGAAGAGTTTTGTTTAATCTTACCTGAAACTAGTCAGGCAGGGGCCGCGGCAATTGCTGAAGAGTTAAGAGTAATTGTAGAGCAACATCAGTTTAGTTACGAAGAGCAGTTGATTACCGTGACCATTAGCTGTGGCGTTTCTACCTATCAACAACAACAAGATTGGCTGCCAGCACAGATATTTGATGCGGCAGACAAAGCTTTATATCAGGCCAAGCACAATGGACGCAATCGTGTCGAGCTGGCTGAACCTGAAGAAACAGATGAATCAAACTAGGAGTTATAAATGAACAATGCATTTGGGCAGTTTCCAGCACGTAGAATGAGAAGAATGCGCCGCGATGATTTCTCCAGAAGATTGATGGCAGAGAATACACTTACCGTAAATGATTTAATCTATCCTGTATTTGTATTAGAAGGTGAGAATCAAAGAGAAGCAGTACCTTCAATGCCGGGCGTTGAACGTTTAAGTATTGACTTACTACTTGAAGAAGCTAAAGAGTTGGTTGCATTAGGTGTTCCTGCAATAGCTATTTTCCCGGTAACACCTTCAGACAAAAAGTCATTGTTAGCGGAAGAAGCATATAACGCAGATGGTTTGGCACAGCGTACAGTAAGAGCACTAAAGTCTAAATTTCCTGAGCTAGGTGTGATAACTGACGTAGCGCTTGACCCATTCACCACACATGGGCAAGACGGCATTATCGGTGAATCAGGTAAAGACGAAGGTTATGTCTTAAATGACGTTACAACTGAAGTTCTAGTGAAACAAGCTGTTTCTCACGCACAGGCAGGAGCGGATGTTGTAGCACCTTCAGATATGATGGATGGCCGTGTTGGTGCAATTCGTAAAGCATTAGAAGAGCAAGGTTTTGTAAATACTCGTATTCTTGCTTACTCTGCTAAATACGCTTCAAACTATTATGGACCTTTTAGAGATGCAGTTGGCTCTTCTGGCAACATTAAAGGCGGCAACAAGTACTCTTATCAAATGGACCCAGCAAACAGCGATGAGGCACTGCAGGAAGTAGCACAAGACATCGCCGAAGGCGCTGATATGGTAATGGTTAAACCAGGTATGCCTTACCTTGATATCGTTAGACGTGTTAAAGACGAATTTAAAGTACCTACCTACGCTTACCAAGTGAGCGGTGAATACGCTATGCATATGGCAGCTATTCAAAATGGTTGGTTAGCTGAAAAGCCATGTGTGATGGAAGGCTTATTGGCGTTTAAACGTGCTGGCGCAGATGGTATTTTGACTTACTTTGCCAAGCAAGTGGCACAGTGGTTAAAAGAAGACGCTAATAAATAGTGACCAGCAAGACAAGCGGCCTATTTTGCTTACATAGTGCCGTTTTACTTTTTGCTATCGCAGGGCTATTTGGTAAATGGCTAGCAATTCCGGCTTTTGTTATCGTTATTGGACGAGCCGGCTTTGCGGCAATTGCGCTATCAGCATTTTTATCAGTTAAAAAAGGCTATTTTCTTCGTGACTATAAGCTGAAGCACCTGTCTGCCTTTTTTGCCTCGGGTGCTCTCCTGGCCGTTCATTGGACGACATTTTTCTATTCTATACAGGTATCTAGCGTAGCTATAGGCTTGATTACATTTGCCACCTTTCCTTTGTTTGTCAGTTTCCTAGAGCCATTATTATTTAAGGAGCGCTTCAGGCTTCAGACCGTCATACAAGCCCTATTAATCATGCTAGGCGTTTCATTAGTTGTACCAGTAGGTAATTTTGATGAACGAGTCGCTTCAGGGATTATATGGGGTAGTGTATCGGCATTCACCTTTGCTTTACTTACGCTGTACAATAGAAAAGTTGTATCAACTGAATCTGCTGCACAACTTGCTTGTCTTCAGAACGGCTTTGCGGCTATTTGTTTACTACCCTTCTTATGCTTTGTGGAATTTGAGATGAGTTCGGTAGATTGGCTATTGCTAGTCATTTTAGGTGTTATATTCACAGCTCTCTCACACACACTCTATAATTTTTCTCTCAAGGCGGTGACTGGGCAGTTGGCGAGTATTGCGGTTAGCTTAGAGCCTGTTTATGGTATTATTGCTGCCTACTTTTTTATCGGGGAGCCATTAACATTGAGTATCGCAGTAGGTTGCGCGATCGTTATTGGCACCAATTTTTGGGCGTCAAAACAAGCAATCAAAATAGAAAGCTAAGCTGCTTGAACAGACAAAGAGAAGCCTATCTCTGGTAAAAAGCGGTTTTCTTGATGTAACTCATCACAAATAAGTGGATGAGAATTAACAAACGTCGACGGTAAGGTTATGGTAAGTTTGCCTTCTTCTTGACAAGTCAGTTGATAACTTGGCATCACATCGTCTTGTCTTCTTCGGCATAGAATAACCGCCAACCTTAAAATAACGAGCATTTTTTTTGTTTCTTGTTCCGTAAATAAACTCGCATTTCTTATTAGAGCCACATCAATGTCTGCTTTGTATAAAGCTACCAAAGCAATTAATAAGGATCGATCTGACAGGTCGAAACCGGGTAGTTCTGCATTTTGTAATATGTAAGCGCCGTGTTTTTGGTGATGCTTAAACTCTAATAGCAACCCTATCTCGTGTAGCTGGCAGGCTACCTTTAACATGTCTAAATGGGCTGCGCCAAGCGCTGGCCAGTCGCCATTGAGTTGTTCAAACAAATTATTAACTTGGCAGGCAACTCTATCTGCATGTGCTTGATCGATATGGAAGCGTTTAACCAACCCTGATAGTGTACGTTGCCTGATTGAAACCTCGTGACTATTAGGAATCATTTCATACAATAATCCTTCGCGAAGCGCGCCACTTGAGAGCTGAAGTACATCAAACTTTAATGCTTTGAACAATGCTCTTAAAATACAAAGGCCACTTAATAAAACAGGTTTTCTTTCGCTCGCCAAGCCAGGTATATTGATTTCAGGGTAGCTAGAAACTGCTATACACTGTTCTATAAACTCATCAATGACATCAATGGTGATACACACTTGTCTGTGTTGGTAACGTAATACTTCAGCAATCGCTTGCATAGTACCAGAGCCACCTAACACTTGCTGCCAACCCAACGCTATATATTTATTTGCTGTCTGTTCTAATTGACTGCTTGCATAATCAATAGCGGCATCAGCTTGTTCACGAGTGTAGTCATTTGCAAAAAAGCGTTTATTGAAAGTTACACACCCCATGTTAAGGCTAATCGCTTCTTTTATTTGATAGCCCGAACCAAGTGTTAACTCAGTGCTAGCACCGCCTATGTCTAACACCAATCGCTCATTAGCTGTGCAGTGGGTTGTGTGGGCAACACCTAAGTAAATTCGCTCTGCTTCTTCAACACCAGAAAGCACCGTTATTGGCATTGAAAGTGTTTTTTCCGCGCGTGCTAAAAATACATTTCTGTTTTCGGCAAGCCTAACAGTTGCGGTAGCGACAATCTTAATATTGTCTTTAGGGATGTCTTGTAATCTCTCAGCAAAGAAGCTTAAGCACTCTAAACCGCGGGCCATTGCTTCTTCACTAAGGTGATTTTTATCATCTAATCCGGAAGCTAATCGTACTTTTCGTTTGACTTTATCGACGATTTGCACGCTATCTGCTACTAATCTGGTGATTAGCATATGGAAGCTATTTGAACCTAAGTCGATGACTGCATACAAAGGTGAATTGTTATTGTTCAAATTAGCTCCCATTTATCGTCGTTCGCTTAGTAGCGTTTGCGGTTAGTGTTGCTCTTGCCGCGGTTTTGACCACCATTGTGTGGTTTGTGGCGGCGATGACGAGGTTTTGGTTTAGGTAAGTCCCTTAAAAGCGCTTCAGGATCATACTTACTAACAGGTAAACTGTGTTCTATATAAGTTTCAATCGCCGGCAAGTTAAATACATACTCTTCACAAGCCAAACTAATTGCGTGACCTGTTGCCCCTGCTCGACCTGTTCGGCCAATACGGTGAACGTAGTCTTCACAGTCGTCTGGTAAGTCATAGTTGAATACGTGTGTCACTTGAGGAATATGAAGTCCACGTGCTGCTACATCAGTAGCTACTAGAATATCTAAATTTCCTGCTGTAAATTGCTCAAGGATCTTAAGTCGCTTATTCTGCGCTACGTCACCTGTTAGTAGACCAACACGTAGTTTATCTGCAGCTAAGTGTGCATGGATGTTTTCACAACTGTACTTAGTATTTGCAAAAACGATCGCTTTATCAGGCCACTCTTCTTCTATTAGTGTTTGTAACAAAGACATTTTATCTTCATTCGACGGATAAAATAACTCTTCCGAAATCCTAACGTTAGTCTTTTGCTCTGGTTCAACTTCAACACTGACAGGGTCATTCATATGTTCAAATGCTAATTCTTTTACTCTAAATGACAAGGTTGCCGAGAAAAGCATATTCAAGCGCTCAGTTGGTGCCGGCATTCTTCTGAACATATAGCGAATGTCTTTGATAAAGCCCAAATCAAACATTCGGTCGGCTTCATCTAATACAACAACTTCAATTTGGCTTAGGTTGTATACACCTTGCTTCATGTAGTCGATCAGTCGACCACAAGTGCCAATTAATACATCGACACCTTTTTCAAGTGATTCTCGTTGACTATCGTAGCCTTCACCACCATATACGATACCTAATCGCAATTTTGACGACTTAGCCATTTCTTGAGCATCTTTGTGAATTTGAATGGCCAACTCTCTTGTTGGGGCCATGATAAGTGCTCTAGGCTGATTGTGATCAGTTTTTGGATTTTGCAATAAACGATGGAATGTGGCAGCTAAAAAGGCGATTGTTTTACCTTCACCTGTTTGTGCTTGGCCTGCGATATCTTTACCCTCAATAACATGAGGTAGTGATTTTGCTTGGATTCTTGTACAGCATTCAAAGCCCATCTTGTCTAGCCCTTTTACTACTGGCTTGGCTAGTCCTAAGTCTCTGAATTTTGTTTCTGTTAAATGTGTTTTGCTCATGGCGCTAAGCTTAACAGGTTATCTGTGCAATAAACACGAAAATTAACCAATAATTGCACGATTGCAGAATTTAAATTTTAAAACGCTGGTCTAGTATATCGCTCTTAACTTCTGTGTAGAGATTCAAGGTGCTAGTGATAGTGAGATAGTTTTCTTTGTTCTGATTAACATCTATTGGGTATAAGGGACTAACTTGTTGAAATACCGGGGTTATATGCTGAGATTTTCTGTTTTGCGAAGTTCGTCCTTGAAATTTTAAGATCTATCACTACTTTGTAGTTAAGAGGTAAGCGACTTGATTATCGCAAAAGCTTAACCTTTAACGATAATTAGATGATGTATGATATGGGTGGTTTGGTAGCTATTGGTAATTATGCCTGATATGCGTATAATCACTTTCAGTTGGCGATAAGCCTATATAAACGGAGAACGAAATGAGCGATAAGATTGTTCAATTAACAGATGATAGTTTTGACGCTGATGTAATTAACGCGTCTGGCCCAGTTTTAGTAGACTTTTGGGCTGAGTGGTGTGGCCCATGTAAAATGATTGCACCTCTGTTAAATGACATTGCTGAAGAATACGACGGTAAAGTAACTGTTGCTAAACTTAACATTGACCAAAATGAAATGACACCACCTAAGTTTGGTATCCGTGGCATTCCAACATTGTTATTGTTTAAAGATGGTGCTGTTGTAGATACAAAAGTAGGCGCACTATCAAAAACTCAATTAAAAGAGTTTTTAGATAACAACTTATAATTGAAAAAAGGCTCGATATATCGGGCCTTTTTTTATGGTTGGATAAAAATCCATCACTCAGGTGCTTTACGTAATGGGTGATTAATGCTAAGTTTAATACTCAAACTAATTTTCAACATTTCAACGTCAAACTCTATTCGCCAAAAAACTGCCTATCGGCAAAGCTAAAAATGCAAATAGTAAAAGAACTTCCACTATGAATCTTACCGAACTTAAAGAAAAATCGATCAGCGAACTGATTAAATTAGCTGAATCAATGAAACTTGAGCACTTAGCTCGTAATCGTAAACAAGACATCATTTTTGCTATCTTAAAAGCACACGCTAAAAGCGGTGAAGATATCTTCGGTGGTGGTGTGTTGGAAATCTTGCAAGACGGCTTTGGCTTCTTACGTTCTGCAGATTCATCGTACTTAGCTGGTCCAGATGATATTTATGTATCACCAAGTCAGATCAGACGTTTTAGTTTAAGAACGGGTGATACGATTCAAGGTAAAATTCGTCCACCTAAAGATGGTGAGCGTTACTTTGCACTACTTAAAGTAAACGAAGTTAACTCTGACAAGCCTGAAAATTCTAGAAATAAAATCCTTTTTGAAAACTTAACACCTATCCATGCTAACGAACGTATTGGTATGGAACGTGGTAATGGTTCAACTGAAGATATTACAGCACGTGTTTTAGACCTTGCATCTCCAATTGGTAAAGGTCAACGTGGTTTGATTGTTGCTCCGCCAAAAGCCGGTAAAACACTTCTTCTTCAAAACATCGCACAGAGTATTGCTCACAATCACCCTGAATGTGAACTAATGGTTTTACTTATTGATGAGCGTCCTGAAGAAGTAACAGAGATGCAACGCCTAGTTAAAGGTGAAGTTGTTGCATCAACATTCGATGAGCCAGCAAATCGTCACGTACAAGTTGCAGAAATGGTCATTGAAAAGGCTAAACGTTTAGTTGAGCACAAGAAAGACGTTGTTATCTTACTTGACTCGATTACTCGTCTTGCGAGAGCGTACAACACGGTTATTCCATCATCAGGTAAGATTTTAACGGGTGGTGTAGACGCAAATGCACTACACCGTCCAAAGCGTTTCTTCGGTGCTGCACGTAACATCGAAGAAGGTGGTAGTTTAACGATTATCGCAACGGCGCTTATTGAAACTGGCTCGAAGATGGATGAAGTTATCTACGAAGAGTTCAAAGGTACAGGTAACATGGAGCTGCACTTATCTCGTAAGATTGCTGAGAAGCGTGTATTCCCTGCTATCCACTTTAACCGCAGTGGTACACGCCGTGAAGAACTATTAACGAAGCAAGATGAGCTTCAGAAAATGTGGATTCTTCGTAAGATCGTTCATGAAATGGGCGAAATCGATGCAATGGAATTCATGATTGATAAGTTAGCGATGACAAAAACCAATGATGAGTTTTTTGATTCGATGAAACGCAAATAACGATTTGATAAACGCCAGCATAAGCTGGCGTTTTTTTTAATTAATTTTATTTCTTGCTGTATATGCCATCAAAAGTCGTAGACCAAGTTTTGCCGTTGTCTGAACTAATTTGCCAATGTTGCCTAACCGTTCCATCTTTATTTGGTGTCCATGAAATCTTGTTTAAAATACGTTGTTCTTTGTCTTGGCTAAAGCCAAACATCACCATAGATTCACCAATGAATTTTCCTTTAAGCTTAAGCAGGTAACCAGCATTATCAGTCCATGTTTGGTGCCATTCATCATTTTGCTTATCGTACATTGTTAAGCTAGTACCTTTAAACCCGTTAGGTGTGCTGTATTGTTCTAGAATGGTACAACCATCATTGATCTTACTGATGTTGTTGTGACGTACTAAAGAGTCAATAGCGGTTGTGACTTGCCATTCGCCTAGCCAAAAATCGAATGCTCGATTATTGTCATTTGAACAAACAGCGCTTGTTTTAAATGATATTAAAACAACAGTTAGGGCAATAATAATCCTATACATAACAGTACTTTTAACAATAAGCCTAAAATCAATAATAGATGACGCCTTTAAACTCGTCCAATGAGCTAACGACAACCCGGTGATTATCGGGTAATATGTGCGGCAATTTTATTGTGCTTGTACAGTCACTTTAACCTGATATTAGGTAATTTATTCTCTTATGAAATATAAAGATTTACGAGATTTTATTGAAAAGCTTGAAGCTGCTGGTCAGCTAAAAAGAATCAAGCAACCTATTTCAACTGATTTAACCATGACGGAGATCAGCGACCGCACGTTAAGAGCGAAAGGTCCCGCGTTGTTGTTTGAAAACCCAATTGGTTACGACATGCCAGTACTAACTAACTTATTTGGCACGCCAGAACGAGTTGCCATGGGCATGGGTCAAGAGAGCGTCTCTGCATTAAGAGACGTTGGTAAATTGCTCGCAACTTTGAAAGAACCAGAGCCACCAAAGGGCTTTAAAGATGCGCTTGATAAGTTACCTATCTTTAAACAAGTACTCAACATGCCAGTGAAAAAGCTTAAGAAAGCTGCTTGCCAAGAGGTTGTTTTAGAAGGTGATGCCGTAGATCTAACTAAGTTGCCTATTCAAAGATGCTGGCCTGGTGACGTTGCGCCGTTGATTACTTGGGGACTAACCATCACTCGTGGACCTGAAAAAGAACGTCAAAACCTAGGCATTTATCGACAACAATTACTTGGCAAAAACAAAGTGATTATGCGCTGGTTATCTCATCGCGGTGGTGCTTTAGATTTTCAAGAGTGGAAAAAAGCACATCCGGGAGAAAATTACCCTGTTTCTGTTGCGCTTGGTGCTGATCCCGCAACTATTCTCGGTGCTGTTACACCTGTCCCTGATTCGCTGTCAGAGTACGCTTTCGCGGGTTTATTACGTGGTAGTAAAACAGAAGTGGTCAAATGTTTGAGTAATAACCTTGAAGTACCGGCATCAGCTGAAATAGTGCTTGAAGGTTATATTGACCCGGAAGAAATGGCCCCTGAAGGGCCATATGGCGATCATACTGGTTATTATAATGAAGTGGATGACTTCCCTGTTTTTACTGTCACCCATATTACTCAAAGAAAAGAGCCTATATACCATAGTACTTACACTGGCCGTCCACCTGATGAACCAGCGATTCTAGGTGTTGCTTTAAATGAAGTGTTTGTGCCTATTTTGCAAAAGCAATTTCCTGAAATACAAGACTTTTATTTGCCACCTGAAGGTTGTTCATATCGCCTTGCTGTTGTCACGATTAAAAAGCAATATGCCGGTCATGCAAAACGTGTAATGTTGGGTGTATGGTCGTTCTTGCGTCAATTTATGTACACCAAGTTTGTTATTGTTTGTGATGACGATGTCGATGCTCGTAATTGGGAAGACGTTATTTGGGCAATGACAACGCGAATGGATCCTGCACGTGATACGGTGATGATTGAGAACACACCGATCGATTATTTAGACTTCGCTTCTCCTGTTTCTGGCCTTGGTTCAAAAATGGGGATGGATGCTACCAATAAGTGGCCGGGTGAAACCGATCGTGAGTGGGGAGTACCTATCGTGATGGATGAGGCTGTGAAGAAAGAAGTAGACGAAATTTGGCAGTCCTTAGACATTGTTTAGCAATGGTAGGGTAAAACTGGTAGAATTGTTCAAATTTTGAATTGTTAACCCAAGCTGTAAGGTTATCTATTAATGAAAGAATTAACGTGTCAGGTGGTATCAATAACGCCACTGACGGACTTTGTACATAAAGTGTTGTTAAAGCCAGATGCAAAAGCTGAGTTTGAAGCTGGGCAATATCTTAATGTTGTGATGGGTGAAGAAGATAAACGCCCTTTCTCAATTGCTAGCGCACCTGAGTCTGAGTATCTGGAGTTGCAAATTGGTGCTTTTGGCGCTGATGGCTACGCAATGCAAGTGATTGATAAACTAAAGTCTGAATCTGAAATCAAAGTTGAAGTTGGTTTAGGTGCTGCTCAACTAAGAGAAGAGAGTGATCGTCCATTGTTATTAATTGCTGGCGGCACTGGCTTTTCATACATTAAATCTATTTTTGAACATTTAGCGGCGACCCATTCAACACGTAAAGTGATTGTATATTGGGGTCTAAGACAAACTGATGCTAGCTTTGAATTGAAGCGCACGATGGATACGCTAGGCCAACTAAACGAAGCTGATTTCAATTTAGTTATTGAAAACCCAGGGGAAGGCTGGGAAGGTAAAACAGGTATGGTACACAAGGTTGTTATGGATGATATCGATAACCTAGGTGACTTTGATATCTATTTAGCTGGTCGCTTTGATATGGTTGGCGCTGTGCGTACTGATTTTGTTGCTAAAGGCGCTGATGTAGAACGCATGTTCGCTGACGCATTTGCTTTCATTTAAGCAATAATATAAAACGCTAATTAAAAAAAGGTATCCGATTTGGATACCTTTTTTGTTTCTAACTGTTGTTAACGGTTAACAGCAGCTGGTTTGCTTTTTGAAATTCTTGCTTTTCTTGCAGCAGCTTAGCAAAGACTGTGAGATCACGTTTATCTAGTTTGTCTGGCATTTGTGCTGCCAAAGAGTTAAACGCTTTTTCCGCCATTTCAAATTGTTTGGCGTTGTAGGAACAGTGCGCCAACAAGCTTAACCACTGGTAGCTATCTTGCTGTTTGTGAAGCTTCTTCTGTATCTCTTGTAAAATAGCACCGCCATTCGATAACGGTAATTCTCGAATGAATGCTAGCAACTCAGGGTTGTTGTCCTTTTTGATAGCAGGCAACAAAATATCGTTTAAATTACTGTCGATATCGTTATTAGCTAAACAAAAACAAAAGCTCTTGATGATCTCAATGCGTGCCTTTTCTTTGCGTGACAAGCTGTTCCAAAAGTTGAGTAAAGCTGACTGATCTTTGTCTTTTAGTAATTTGTCAAAGTGTCCCGAAAAAGCAGCCCTTTCCCATTGTTCAATTCGCTGTGTACTAAAGTGTTTGTTTTTACGAGCTTTAGTTAACAATTCAATGGCATGAGCAAAACGTGCTTCAGAAAGTGATAAATCTATTTCTAACCCATAAAGGCGATCATCATGGCCAATGCTCTTATGATTATCGTCGAGGAGTTTTCTAGCCTTTTCAAATTCTTTTAAGTTGAGTAAAAGCTGTACTTCAACCACTAGGTTTGAAAGAGATTTGTTTGTACTAGAATACTTTTGAACTTCAGCTAAGTAGTGCTTTGTATTCGCGCTTAGTGATTGTTTTTCTGCTGCGCTTGCTGCAACTAAATAACACAAGTTCTCAAGTTTACTCGGCGTTGCACATTTATTCATTAGGTGCTCGGCCTTTTGATAATCACCTAGTACGTAAGCAGAAATACCTTCACTGAAATCTCTAGCTGCTTTTCTGCGGCTAGCAAAGGCGATGGTATTCCAAGCCTTAATGCTTAGGCCTATACCGCCCTTTAGAATAGATAAGGTAAATAGTAGAACAAAAAACAAAGCTAGTAGCATAGCAACTGCTGCTGTCACAGTAGTCTCTCTTGCACTATCGCCCATCTTGATCAAGATATAACCTTTTTCATCAATTAGCATCGGTGCAATAAAGATAGCAGAGATAAACAGTGCGATGAGTATAAGTAGCTTTTTCATTATGCTTGCTCCTTATCCTCTGTGATGACTGTTTCTTCTTCAATTACTGGTGCTTCCTCTTGAAGCTCTTGCTCCGATTTTTCAGGTTCAAGTGCTGGTAAAGCCTGTGGTAACAACAGTTGTTTTATAGCGTCAATTGAGGTGAGTTGCTGGTCGAAAACAAATTGAATGTTTGTTGCTTTAAGTGTTTCTATTTCAGTCGCAAAGTTGATATTGATTTGAGCGGTTTCGTCAAAGTACTCTTTTAACCATTGAGCAATATCTACTAAGTTCTCACGATACAGGACTTCGTTTTGCTGTGTGACTGCCCATTGTGTTTGCTGCAACTTCAGTGACAAGTTTTGCCTCAAGTGCTGTTGGTATTGAGGAGTCAGTAGTGGTTTTACTTCTGCGTTGATTGGGCGCAATGTGAAGTAGTCATCAACAAAACGCTGCCAAGATTTTTTAGCATTCTCCCACGAAATTTCAGTACTTAACGTTAAATCTTCCACTTCTGGCTCAACTCGATCAACATAAGCTAAAGGCAAATCCGTCACTTGGCGGTTTAATGTCATAAGAGACAGCAGTACTTCGTCTGTTTGCGGCAATGGAATTGCAGACAGGGTTGCAATATCAGCTCTTATCGCTTGTCTTACCGGTAAATATTCAGGCTTTTTTAAATCATTTAGTTTTGCATCAGCATCTTTCAATAAGGCAATAGCAGTTCGTGCATCTTGTTCTAACCATAAGCTACGTACCGCTACTCTGATCAAATAAGCTGCTTCTTGCGCGTACCAGTCCTTTGACTGCACTAGCGAGATAGATGCAAGTTGTTGCTCTAGATAGTCTGCTTGTTGCTTTTGCGCCTCAGCTAAGTCACTCATTGAAGAACGTACGTTTTGTTGTAAACCAGCTACAGCCTTTTGGATTTCTTGCTCTGATTTATTTGCTATTGTCTGTAATGACTGTTGTTGAGATATTTTACTTGCCTCAACTCGCTGCGTTGCTAGCTTTTCCTGCCAAAAATAATGACCTACTACCCCTGCAGTTGCTGACAGTGAGAGCAGTAACGCAACGACAGCAGTTTTGGAAATAGGCGATTTGGTTTGAGGTTTTTCAGTTGTTCTGTTGGCCGTACGTGGAGAGGTAGTTTTCACTTCTTTTTCTGGTTTAGAAACGGCGCTCGTTTTATCTTGCTCAGTCATTTTTTAATCCATATGTTGCAAGCAGTTCAAAATAGCGTCATTACGGGCGCTATCAAGGTTAATTACTTTTTTCACACCTTTTTTTAAGGCGCATTCGGCTATTCGCTCGCTTGCGACTAGCCACGTGCATTGCTCTAGCCAATAAGCTTGATCAGAGCAAACCGCACTTAGCAAATGCTTCAAATTAGCTTCACTGGTTATAACTATACAGTTAATCTTCGATTGTCGCCATACTTGCGGTATTTTGTCGCTAAATTGTCGCCATTTGCGGCGATAAGCTTCAATGTAGTGAACGACTTCGTTTCGCCTATTGAGTGTTTCCGACAATAATTCTCTACCACTATCACCTCTAACAATGAGGATTGGGCCTGGCATGGGAGAAGCCATTTCAGGTAACGCCAACAGCCCTTCACTATTATGCTGGTTAGGAACAAACGCTTGTATTCCCTTTTGAGCCAAAGCGGCAGCCGTGGCATCACCTACTGCAAACACTTTATGAATATTAGGCCAAGTTAACAGTGGTTTTTGTTGGTCTGCAAACTCCACAGCAGCAACAGAAACAAAGATTAAAGAAATGTTTGAATAGTTTGCTAAATGTTGTTCGATAATAGCTTGGCAATTGGTACCGACATAGTCGAACAAAGGTTGGTGAACAGTCTCTATTTCAGCTTGCTGTAGCTGAAAGTTGAGCTGCTCACCCTTTTTATCAGGACGGGTATTTAATACTCGTAATTTATTTTTCACCGTATACCTGAGCCAATACTTGGTCTGCGCCTTGCGCTAATAGACTTTCTGCCAGTGATTGCCCTAACGCTTCAGCGTCATCAATATGACCTGTTGTTGTATCTTGGATGATTTTACTGCCATCGATAGCACCAACTAAGCCTTTAAGGTGTAACTGCTCACCGTCAACTGTTGCAAAACAGCCAATAGGAACCTGACAGCCTCCTTCAAGTGCCCTATTCATTGCTCGTTCGGCGGCTACTCTGATAGTCGTCTCTTGGCACATTAAAGGCGCAAGTAATGTATTGATGCGTTCATCATCTACACGAGCTTCTATACCTACTGCACCTTGACCATTTGCCGGCAACATCACTTCAGGTTCAATGAATTGTTTGATGCGCTCTGGCATCTCTAGTCTAATCAAACCAGCTGCAGCTAAGATAATCGCATCATATTGGCCGTCATCTAGTTTTTTAAGACGTGTATTTACATTGCCTCGCAAATCTAGAATCTTTAAATCAGGGCGCATTGCCTTAAGTTGGCATTGGCGGCGAAGGCTTGAAGTACCTACAACTGCACCTTGAGGTAAGTCATCTATACTATCAAATTTATTCGAAACAAAAGCATCTCTAGGATCTTCACGTGGGCAAATCACTTGTAAGCCCAGCCCATCTGGAAATTCTACCGGAACATCTTTCATTGAATGAACAGCGATATCAGCTCTGTCTTCTAACATTGCAGTTTCAAGTTCCTTAACAAAAAGACCTTTGCCGCCTACTTTTGCTAATGGTGTATCTAAAATGATATCACCCTTAGTTGTCATCGGGACTAATTCAACGTCGATATCTTGGTGAAAGTGCTCTAGCTGGCTTTTTACATATTCAGCTTGCCATAATGCAAGTGCACTCTTACGTGTTGCAATTCTTACTTTATTTGTTGTCATTGTTTTGCCTTACTACTCACTTAACTCGACTTGTTGTTCCGCTTGCTTACTTACTGCATCTGATAAGAATGCCCAGAATTCGTCACCCTCGCGTTTGTCTTTCCATTGTTCATTTTCGAAGTGAAAATGATGACCATTAAACTTTGTTGCTACCCAAATTTCATGCAATGGTGCTTGTTTATTGATGATGATTTTTGTTTGGTTTTTAAAGGTAAGTGTAAGTAAGCCACCTACTCCTTCATAATCAATATCAACGCCTGAGTCTTCAATAGCTTCTTCTACTGCTAATAGTAGATCGTCAGCTAGTAAGTTGTATTCTGTATCATTCATTCAATGATCCTATGGCAATTTCTTTAAGAATTACGTTCTATAGATGGTCATCAGATTATAAAACGTCTATCATGGGAAAAAAATCGAATTGATCAAAAAAATGAAAAAAGTATCCGCATTTTTTATTTTAGTACTAGCACTTAGTGCTTGTGGTTCACCTGGGCCGCTATATCAAACTAAAGAGCCTGTTGCTAAACAAGAAAACACTAAGCAATCAAAACAGACTCAAGGTAATCAAGGATAAGGCATTGGATTATTTCATTCGTCAGCAACAATCGTTGTTCGCAGAACAATGCTCGGTCACTGAATTGGCGAAACAACACGGTACGCCATTATTTATTTATTCTAGAGCAACAATAGAACGTCATTGGCATGCATTTGATCGTGCGGCAGGCGATTTACCTCATCTGGTTTGTTACGCGGTCAAAGCAAATAGCAATTTGGCTGTGTTAAATACCATGGCTAAATTGGGTTCTGGCTTCGATATTGTTTCTAAAGGTGAACTCGCAAGAGTTATTGCTGCTGGTGGTGATGCAAAGAAGGTTGTATTTTCTGGTGTAGGTAAGAAGGCTGATGAAATAGCCTATGCACTTGAACAAGGTATTTATTGTTTTAATGTGGAATCTGAAGCGGAGTTACTGCGGATAAATGCTGTTGCCGAAAAAATGCAGATGATTGCGCCAGTTTCTTTGCGTGTTAATCCAGATGTGGATGCAGGTACACACCCTTATATTTCAACCGGCCTTAAAGAAAATAAGTTTGGCATAAGCTTTGAAAAAGCGATCGCTATATATCAGCAAGCTGATTCACTAGCGCATATCGCTGTCAAAGGCATAGATTGTCATATTGGCTCTCAACTAACAGAGATTGCTCCATTTTTAGATGCATTAGACAGAGTACTTTCTTTAGTAGATCAATTAGCTGAAATTGGTATTGAGCTTTCTCACGTTGATGTTGGTGGTGGTCTGGGAGTTACATATACCGATGAAAATCCACCACATCCTGATGAATATGCAGCGGCGATAGCAGAGAAAATGGCAGGGCGTTCATTAACGCTCATCTTTGAGCCAGGTCGAGCAATTATGGCGAACGCAGGTATTTTGGTGACCGAAGTTGAGTTCTTAAAAGAAAATGAAGGTCGTCATTTTGCGATTGTTGATGCAGCAATGAATGATTTAATTAGACCGGCACTCTATCAAGCATATCAAAACATCATCCCAGTAGAGCAGCGCTCTTCAGGCGAATCAACCGTTTATGATATCGTTGGTCCAATTTGCGAAACAGGTGACTTTTTGGGGAAAGAAAGAGCCTTAAACATTGAAGCGGGTGATTTACTTGCCGTTAGATCATCGGGTGCTTATGGGTTTACCATGAGTTCAAATTACAACAGTCGACCAAAAGCAGCTGAGGTTATGGTTGATGGTAGCAATGCTTATGTTATTCGCCAACGCGAAACAATCGAGCAATTGTGGCAAGGTGAACAGTTATTGCCGTAGGCAACAATAATAAGAGTAGATGATGTTAGTAAACTTTTCGAAAATGCATGGTTTAGGTAATGATTTTGTTGTTTTAGATAACGTCACCCAAAATGTGTATATTCCAAATGAACATATTAGACGCCTAGCGGATCGCAATTTTGGTGTTGGTTTTGATCAGCTCTTGGTTGTTGAGCCCCCATACGATCCAGATTTAGACTTTCACTATCGCATCTTTAACGCTGATGGCAGTGAAGTGCATCAGTGTGGTAATGGTGCTCGTTGTTTTGCTCGTTTTGTAAAGTCCAAAGGGCTGATAAATCGAAACAAAATAAGAGTCTCTACACATGCAGGTAAAATGACGCTCTATATCGAAAGAGATGGCCAGATAACGGTCACTATGCCTGTTCCACAACTGGAGCCAAATAAGATTCCTTTTAGTGCTCAAAAGGCTGAAGGTACTTATATTCTTCGTTGTGAGGAAGAAACCGTTTTTTGTGGTGCCGTATCTATGGGCAATCCTCATTGTGTAGTAGAAGTCGATAACGTATTAAAAGCGCCTGTGAATACGCTAGGTGCAGAAATATCAACGCACGAACGATTTCCAAAGGACGCTAATGTTGGCTTTATGGAAATAGTGCGCCCAGATTATGTTAAGCTACGTGTCTATGAGCGCGGAGCAAGAGAAACGTTAGCATGCGGCAGTGGTGCCTGTGCAGCCGTTGTCATTGGAAGAATCCAAAACAAACTGGCTAAACAAGTGACTGTTGAATTGCCTGGCGGTAAACTAAAAATTTATTGGAAGGGGCCTGGTCATCCTGTGAAAATGACGGGGCCGGCTGTTCATGTTTTTGATGGACAAATACATATATGACAAATGAAGTAATTGATGCAGAAGTAGCAACACAAACGCAATCAGAAGAAATTGCGCTGTCACCAGATATCGTGGTGAGCTACTTAGAAGATAACCCAGAATTTTTCGATAATCATCCTGATTTGGTAGCAACACTAAAGCTCTCAGATCCGAATAGAGGCACTGTTTCTTTAGTTGAAAGACAACAACAAGTATTACGTACCAAAGTAACCATACTTGAAGAAGAAATTACGCATTTAATGTCGATTGCTAACCAAAATGAGCACCTGTTTACGCTTTATAGCGATCTATATTTAAGGTTGCTTGATTGCACTTCAATTGAAGAACTATTGGATTGCTTATCGGTTGCGACAACTGAGCTGTTATCTTTGGCTGGATTAAAGCTATGGTTGGCTGATTCTTTTGAATTAGAACACGCTTGCTTAGCCGAGAATGATTGTCGTGGCGTAATGCAGAATCGACTTGGTAAAGAAGAATATTATTTTGGTCGCTTACAACAGAGTGAACAACAGCTTATTTTTTCTGAAGTGATTGATGGCTCTGTTGTACTGATAAAGCTTCAACATCATGAAGATGAGCTAGGCTTCTTAGCTATTAGCAGTAGTGATGCTGATCACTTTGACCCACGCATGGATACCCTATTATTAAGTCAATTTAGAAGATTAGTTGCTAAACTATTAGCAAATCAATTAGCACAATTATAGAGATAACAATGCGATTTAATAGGCGGCTGAATAACTTCAAAGCGATTAGCTTTGATCTCGACGATACCTTATACAGTAATGCGCCTGTTATGGAAAAAACTGAGCAAGCTATGATCACTTATTTTGATAGCTTGCTTGGTCAAAAAGCTCAGCACGTATTTGATTATCGCTTTTGGTTTGAGTTTAAGTTAGCAGCAATAGCACAAACCCCGAACCTCAGACACGATGTTGGTGAACTTAGAAGGCAAAGTTATTATCTAGGTTTGAAAGCGTTGGGGTTTAGTGAAAAAGATGCATTAACGCATGCTGATTTAGCACTTTCATTTTTCTTAGAAAATAGAACTGATTTTACACTTTCTGATGATATTCATAAGTTATTAGAGCAATTAGCGCAAAAATGGCCGTTATACGCCGTTAGTAACGGCAACGCAGACACTGAAAAGTTGGGTATTAAGCAGTACTTTTCTGGTATCTATCATGCCAACCTAAAGAACAAACAAAAACCTGATCCTGATATGTTTCACAAGGTATGTGCGGAACAAAACATTAAGGCTGGTGAATTACTACATGTTGGCGATTGTGGTTATAGCGATATATATGGTGCCAATGCTGCAGGTTGTCAAACTGTGTGGATTTCATGTTACGACGTTGGCAAACAAATTACCCGTCTACCTACTTGTGAAATAACTGATATTTATCAGCTCTCGACATTAATTAAGATATAGAATTTATATTATGGATGTTTCTGAACTACTAGACTCGTTAAATGACAAACAACGGGAAGCGGTTGCTGCTCCTTTACAAAATATGCTTGTGCTTGCTGGTGCTGGTAGTGGTAAAACAAGGGTATTGGTGCAACGCATTGCTTGGTTAATGCAAGTTGAGCATGCTTCGCCTCATAGTATTCTTGCTGTGACTTTTACAAACAAAGCCGCTGCTGAAATGCGCTCAAGAGTTGAAGCAACGGTTGATAGTCATATTCACGGTATGTGGATTGGTACTTTCCATGGATTAGCACACCGTATACTGCGCATGCACTTTCAAGAAGCAGGACTGCCGCAAAGCTTCCAAGTACTTGACTCTGATGACCAACTACGATTGGTTAAGCGAATTACTCGATCATTAGACCTTGATGAGAAAAAGTGGCCACCAAAACAATCGGTTTGGTATATCAACGGCAAGAAAGATGAAGGCTTAAGGCCACAACATATTGAGTCGCAATATGATCCTACAGAAGCGACATTCGTTAAGATATATCAGGCCTACCAAGATGCCTGTGATCGTGCTGGACTCGTAGATTTTGCTGAGCTTTTGTTAAGAGCGCATGAACTTTGGCTAAAAAATCCTGTATTACTTAGACATTATCAGCAACGATTTAAGCATATCTTGGTGGATGAATTTCAAGATACAAACACCATTCAGTATGCTTGGCTAACAATGCTAGGTCAGGAAACTAGTCATGTAATGATTGTTGGTGATGATGACCAATCTATCTATGGCTGGCGTGGTGCAAAAATTGAAAACATTCAACGTTTCTTAAGAGACTATAACGATGCGCACACTATTCGCTTAGAGCAAAATTATCGTTCAACGGCCAACATTCTAAATGCCGCAAATAAACTGATTGCTAACAATAACAATCGTTTAGGCAAGGAATTATGGACCCAAGGTGAAGAAGGCGAAAAGATTTCTGTTTATAGTGCGTTTAACGAAATAGATGAAGCTCGCTTTATTGCTGGTCGTATTCAACAGTGGAAAGAAGAAAACGGCTCACTTGATGAAGTAGCTATTTTGTATCGCAGCAATGCACAATCTAGATTACTGGAAGAAGCTTTATTACAAGCACAATTACCGTATCGCATTTATGGTGGTTTACGCTTCTTCGAACGTCAAGAAATCAAAGATGCGTTGGCATATTTAAGAATACTCAATAATCGTGATGACGATGCTGCATTTGAGCGCATCATTAATACGCCAACACGTGGAATTGGTAATCAAACTTTGTCACTCATTCGTGATGCGGCCAGAAGTCTTGAAAAAACTTTATGGCAAACTTGCCAGCATATGTTGATGCAAGAAGAGCTAAAAGGGCGTAGCGCAAAGGTTATACAAAATTTTGTTCACTTAATCGATCAACTTGATGATGACTCATGTCATTTAGATTTAGATCAACAAGCAAACTTTGTCATTCAACAAAGTGGCCTAAAGGCTATGTATCAAGCTGAAAAAGGTGAAAAAGCTGAAGCACGAATAGAAAACTTAAACGAACTAGTCACGGCTTGTCAGACTTTCGAGGTTGATCCGGAGCTAGAAGAAGAGCAAACCGCATTAACGTCCTTCTTGACTCATGCTGCGCTCGAGTCTGGAGAAGGGCAAGCTGATGAATTTGAATCAGCTGTGCAATTAATGACTATGCACTCCGCTAAAGGGCTAGAGTTTCCATTGGTGTTCATTGCTGGTTTAGAAGAAGGTATGTTCCCTAGTCAGCAATCTGTTGAAGATTTAGGCCGATTAGAAGAAGAGCGCCGCCTTTGTTATGTTGGTATGACACGCGCGATGCAAAAGCTTTATTTGTGCCACGCAGAGAGCAGAAGGCTATATGGGCAAGAAAAGTTTCATCAGCCTAGTCGCTTTTTAAAAGAACTGCCTGCTGAATGTTTAGCTGAAATTCGCATGCAAAACCAAGTCAGCAAACCAATGAATAGTGGCCGATTCTCCTCCGCGAAAATTACCGAAGCCTTTGATGATACTGGATTTTCTCTTGGACAAATGGTATACCATCAGAAGTTCGGTGAAGGCGTTGTGCTAAACTATGAAGGTGCAGGCGCTCAAAGCCGTATTCAGGTAAATTTCTCTGATTTTGGTAGCAAATGGCTGGTAGTCGCCTATGCTAACTTAAAGGCTCTATAAAGGTTATAACTAAATATGTCTAAAAACTTACTTGTCGTTGAAGATAGTAAAGCTATCGCTACTGTTATAAAACAAATAGCGAAATCATTGGATTATCAAGTAACTCTAGCGACTAGCTTGGCGGAAGTGGAGACAATATTACAAGGCAGTACTGATTTTTTCGCCGCAACAATCGACTATGCGTTGCCTGATGCCCCAGATGGTGAAGCCATTTCTGCGGTATTATCTCGTGGTATACCTGGTGTTGTGTTGACAGGAAAAATGGATGATGACACTCGTCAACGTATACTTGCGCAACCAGTAATCGACTACATACCTAAAGAAAACAGCCAAGCGTTCCTTTATTTGAAACGAATTTTGCACTGGCAACAAACTAATCACGAATGTGGTGTGTTAGTAGTAGATGACTCTGTGTCTGCAAGAAATCATGTTGTTGAATTGCTACGCAGAAGAAATTTCTCTGTGTTTGTAGCAGACAACGGCGTCAAAGCGCTGGAAGTGATGAAGCAACACAAGAACATCAAAATGGTTGTCACTGACCTAGAAATGCCTGAGATGGACGGCATTGCATTAACTAATGAATTGCGTCGCGAATACACTCGTGATCAACTGGCCATTATTGGTATTTCAGGTGCTAGCAATGGTATTCATTCAGCGAGATTTATCAAAAATGGCGCTGACGACTTTTTGAGAAAGCCATTCTGTCCAGAAGAGTTTTATTGTCGTATGACACAAAACATCGAGAATCTGAAGAATATTGAGCAAATTCAAAAAGCGGCAAATACGGATTATCTAACTGAATTACCAAATCGACGTGCTTTTTTCACAGAGGCGGAATCAAGAATTAACTTGTATCGTCAAAAGAACGTTCCGTTTTGTGTTGCAATGTTAGATATCGACCTGTTTAAACAAGTTAATGATAGCTACGGTCACGAAGCCGGAGATCATATTTTGAAAGTACTGGCGTTGTATATGCGTAAGCATTTTGGTGCTGGCTTATGTGCTCGCCTAGGTGGTGAAGAGTTTGCTGTGCTTTTACCTGGTTTAGATGAAGACCAGCTGTATAACAAGCTAGATGATTTCAGAAGAGAAATCTCTGTATCGCAGCTTACTTATGAAGATCACCATATTACTTTTACAGTAAGCATAGGGTTTACTTCGGGCAGTGAACAAACGTTAGCACAACATATCAGTGAAGCGGATATCGCGTTATACAGCGCTAAGGAAAATGGGCGAAATCAAGTTGTTATTCATGGTCAACATGAGTAATAAATGTCTAAACGTTATTTAAGTTATCAAACAAATAACGATGCATTCCGTCAAAAAAACGGGTAAAGTGAATTACTTTTTGACGGACATGCTAGGAGGCAAAAGCAATTATTATGTTGATTAAACAAACAAAATGTTTTTTCGCTAGTATCTGTCTTTGTCTCTGTTTATTGATCACACCTGCGTCCTCTCAAGAGCTTAATAGCGAACAGATTCAAGCAGCTTATCTTATTAATTTTCTTAAGCATGTAAGCTGGCCAAATGAGAGTCAAAAAGTAGCTTTTAAAATAGCAATTTACAACTCAGACAGTTTTACCACCAACTTTAGAAGAATTATTGGTGACCGGCAGATAAAAGGTAAGCCAATTAGGGTCAGTAATATCAATTCAGGCGTTCAAGGCAAGGCGTTTGATTTAGTTTTCATTCCGCAAGCGTCAGCGTTAGACATTTCACAGATCGCAGCACAACTTCGTCAAACAGAAACACTATTAGTGACAGATAATAGCCCTGACAAATATAGTGTGATGATTAACTTAATTTTTGATGCGCAGCAGTCCGCAATGTCTTTTGAAGTTAACAAATCTAATGTGGTTTTTGAAAAGCTAACAATGTCTTCTGAATTATTGTTATTAGGTGGTACAGAGCTAGATGTTGCGACCTTGTATCGAGAAATAGAGTTGGCGATGCAAAAAATGAAGCAACGAGAGTTAGAGCTAAATAACGCATTAAGAGCACAGCAAGCACAGTTAGAAGCGTCGACTAAACGATTATCAAATCTTGATAAAGCACTAAAAGACAGGGAGCGTGTCGCCAAACAAAGGCAAACTCAGCTTAACCAACTCCAACATGACATTGAAAACCAAAAACAGGAAGTGTCTGATAAAGAACAACAATTAGACAGTGTCACGGCAGCATTATTTACTGCAAAACACAGCTTAGATGCTCAGCGAGAGCAGATTAAAATTCGTGAGATCGAAAGCAATAATATGGCACTTCGCATCGCTGAGAATCAAAAAATACTTGATCAGCAACAAAGTGAAATATCAAAGCAAGGGCTGCAACTGACTGCTAAAAACGAAGAATTGGCCGAACGTAAAGCACTTATCGATCAGCAGCAGTTCTATATTTTGCTGATGACAATTGTCATATCGATTGCATTGTTTTTCTTAACCTTAGTTATTTGGCTATTTGTGAAAAACAAGCGCACGACCGCAAAACTAAGTGACACTTTGGAAAATCTTAAGTCAATGCAAGATCAACTTGTACAATCAGAGAAATTGGCTTCATTAGGTAAATTAACCGCAGGTATCGCACACGAGATTAATACTCCGCTAGGCATAGCTGTTACATCGACTAGTGCAACACATGAAAGTACACGCGAGATTGTAGAAAAGTTCGAACAGAACGCTATTACAAAATCGGGTTTAGAGAAATACTTAAGAGCAATGCAAGAAGGAGCAAAACTAAATACTTCTTCTTTAGAGCGCGTTATCGAGTTACTGAATAATTTTAAACAAGTTGCTGCGGATCAGGTTATAGGCGAAACTCGAGAGGTTGATATCGTTAATTATGTCAACGAAGTAATGTCTACTCTGTCCGCTGAAATTAAAAAACATCGTGTCGATTACCGATATCAAGGTGAGACCGAATTAACCGTCAAAACACTGCCAGGCGCACTCGCACAGGTAGTGACTAACTTAGTAACCAATTCATTAAAACATGGCTTTGATGGCGTCTCAGATGGCTTAATCACTATCGACATCTCACAAGATCAAGACAAAGTACAACTAAAATATCAAGACAATGGAAATGGCATGTCTAAGGAAGTACTGCACAATATCTTTGAGCCTTTTTTCACGACCAAGCGCAATAGTGGTGGCACAGGGTTAGGGATGAATATCGTTTTTAATATCATTAGGCAGAAGCTAAAAGGTGATATTTCAGTGGACAGTGAGCCTGGAAAAGGCTCATGTTTCACCATTTGTTTACCTACTTCTGTCGACGACTAGCATTGTGCCTGATGGAGTCAACGCTAAAGACAACCAAGGCCGCCCAAATAAAACCAAATGTGATGAGCTTTATGGCGTTAAAAGATTCTTGATAATAGAAAGTTGCAAGCACAAACATCATACTTGGGCCTATGTACTGGAAGAAACCTAATGCTGACAACGTTAAACGTTTTGCTGCCGCGGTAAAACAAAGCAATGGTGCTGTCGTTACCAAGCCTGCGGCCATTAACAATAGGTTCAGCGATACCTCATTATTGGTCAAATTACTCGTTTCACTCGTAACAAAAAAGAACCAATAAACTAAAGCTATCGGTAACATTAATACAGATTCAATAAGTAGACCTACAAAAGAATCTACGTGTATCTTTTTTCGCAGTAAACCATAGATCCCAAAAGTGCCTGCCAATGCCAATGAAATGATGGGTAACGTGCCTAGTGCAATAAGCTGGATAAGTACACCTATAATCGCCAATACTACAGCCATAAGTTGCCACTTCCGCAGGCGTTCTCCTAAGAAAATGACACCAAGAGCAACACTGAATAGTGGGTTAATGTAATAACCTAAACTAGCGTCTAGCAAATGGTCATTGTTAACTGCCCAGATAAACATAAACCAGTTAACGCCTAGAAAAGAGGCAGTAATGGCTAAACCAAGTATCGTTTTGGGAGTGGTGACAATCTCTTTCAAAGCAGTCCACTTCTTCATCAGAATGACGATGACAGCAAGAAATATAGTTGACCACAATACTCTGTGAATCATGATTTCATCGGCAGAAATGCTATCTATCAATTTAAAATAAATAGGTGCTAAGCCCCACATAAAATAAGCAGCTAGAGCGTTAAAAACACCGGTACGTGTGGATGGAGACATTGAAATTCTGATATTGGTGAAGTTGAAGTGATTGTAGCATATGCAACATTAGACAAATATCTATCGTGTGAATCACTTAGCGATCGACTGTAAAATCTTTGCGACATTAGTTTTGACAGCACTGTTCAATCACCTCGCTAATGCGCTAGAATACCGCCGTCAAAAACAACTCGAATAACCCTGTGAACATAGCTCAATCGGCAACAACTTCTGAATACATGAAAGATGCACTGAAACAGTATTTTGGTTTTGGTGAATTTCGTAGTGGCCAAGAAGATGTTATTTCTCAAGTAGTGCATGGAAGAGATAGCATGGTGCTTATGCCAACAGGCGGTGGTAAGTCCTTATGTTATCAGTTGCCTGCATTGTTGTTGCCAGGTGTAACTATCGTTATTTCGCCTTTGATAGCATTGATGAAAGATCAGGTCGATGCACTGAATCGACAAGGCATTGCTGCTGACTTTATCAATTCGAGTTTGTCGCAAGAGCAAATCAATGACATTTTCTATCGTCTTGGACAAGGGCAAATCAAACTGCTTTATATCGCTCCTGAGCGTTTAGGTAGTCGTTATTTCCTTGATGGTTTAAAACAGTTACACGTTTCTTTGTTTGCTATTGATGAAGCACACTGTATTTCTCAATGGGGGCATGATTTTAGACCGGCTTATACCAAGTTGAGTTGTTTGAAGCGAGAATTTCCAACAATACCTGTTCTAGCGCTGACAGCTACTGCGGATGTAACGACTAGAAAGGATATTTTGTCGCAGCTCAATTTACAAAACCCCTATATCCAAATCGATAGTTTTGACCGTCCCAATATTCGTCTAACCATGGCCGATAAATACAAAGGCATGGATCAAATGGTTGCGTATATTAAAAAACATAAAAGTGATGCTGGTATTATTTATTGTAACAGCCGCTGGCAAGTAGAGAATGTCAGTAAGCAACTTGCAAAAGCAGGCATCAATTGCGCTGCATATCACGCTGGTATGGAGGTAGAAATTAGAAACTCCATCCAAGATGGTTTTGCAAAAGACAATATTCAAGTAGTTGTCGCCACTATCGCTTTTGGTTTAGGTATTAATAAATCAAACATCCGGTTTGTCATTCATTTTGAGCCACCACGTACATTAGAATCTTACTACCAAGAAATTGGTCGAGCAGGGCGTGACGGTATGCCTTCTGAAGCGCTCTTCTTATATCAAGATGAAGACGTATCTAGAGTACAAAAGCGTATTCAAGAAGGTGAAGACGCCAAAAGGGCTGCCGTAGAAGGGCAAAGGTTTAGTGCCGTGCAAGGTTTTATTGAAGCCCAGACTTGTCGTCGACAGGTGATATTGAACTACTTCGCTGAGTACGCTGATCAACGCTGTGGTAACTGTGATATTTGTCTTGATCCACCATCGGAATTTGATGGCACCGTTGCCACACAAAAAGTACTGTCTTGTGTCTATCGAGCAGAACAAAAAGCCAATGCAGATACAGTCGTACAGGTGTTAAGAGGGCAGTCGAGTGCAAAGGTTATTAGTCAGCATTATCAAAAACTATCAACTTTTGGCATAGGCCAAGATAAAACGCCTGGTTATTGGCATTCGATAATTAGACAGCTCTTGCACATGGGGTATTTACAGCAAGATATTAGTCAGCAATCTGCGTTAACGTTAACACAAGCAGCTTCGAGCTTCTTAAAGAATGGGGAAAGTCTTCAATTGGCTTCACCAAGGCTGCAAAAAGCAAGTTACTGGAAGCAAGCTAAATCACCGGCAAACTATGATAGGAAACTTTTTGCTAAGTTACGTACATTGCGTAAAGAAATAGCGGATGCAGAAGATATAGCGCCATATATCGTATTTAACGACGCGACACTGTCTCAATTGGCGAGTATCAAGCCACAAACCAGCCATCAGATGCTATCGGTATCAGGTATTGGTGAAACAAAACTAGCCCGCTACGGCGCGCCTTTCCTAAGCTTGATAAAAGAGCACTTAGCTAGTTAAGTAGTCAAATAGTGCCTTAGTTTCACTGGCGTGTTCAGCAACTAATGGCTCTATCCAAATTGACTGGCTGTAAGATTCAAAATTTAAATCAAATTGTGTACCTTGCCACTCAAAGCGATAGCTCTCACGATCCGCACCTAAATTGTGCTCTAACTTGTTGAGTGCAGAGAACTGTTGCCATAAACCGTTGGCTATCTCTGGTAATTCTTCTTGATCGATAAATATGTCGAATTTTAGCAATATATTGTAGATATTTTGTTCAACAGTTAATAATTCGATATTATCTGATTTGATTTGCATCAAGTTTACTCGTGGTTCAGGGGATTAACGATTTTATGTTAAGAAAAATCAATATAAAATCAACATTATTACAGAATTGTCGAGGCTTTAGCCAGATCTTCAAAAAAACAACGACAGCTGTATTGTTTTTGCATATAATCATTTTAGGCTTATTAAAATTCTAATTATCGTAAGAGAGATAAAGTTATGAAAAAAGTTACTTTAGCATTAGCTGCTACTGTATTGATGGCATCTCCATCTTTCGCTGGCGATATCGCTGCTGGTAAAGCAAAAGCAGCAACTTGTGCTGCCTGTCATGGAGCGGAAGGTATCTCAGCTGTGCCAATGTACCCTAATTTAGCGGGTCAAAAAGAAGCTTACTTAGTTAAGCAACTTAAAGACTTCAAATCAGGTGCACGTAAAGACCCTGTAATGTCAGCAATGGCAATGCCATTATCAGACGAAGACATTGTTAACGTTTCTGCTTACTACGCTAGCAAAAAGTAATCGTTTTTTAAGATTATTAAAAAAGCGCCTTTTGGCGCTTTTTTTGTTTCTAAGGTGTAATTATTACTGCAACTACGTTAGGTTAGAAATGATTGATAGGCCTTATTATTGGTTTCTTCGGTCCAATGATAGCCTAGATCTTTTAACTGACTAAAAAATGCTAAATCTTCTTCATTATTGATTTCAAAACCTGCGAGTACTTGGCCAAACGCAGCACCATGATTACGATAGTGGAATAAGGTGATATTCCACAGTTCTCCTAAGCTTTCTAGGAACTTTTCCAAAGCACCGGGATATTCAGGGAATTGGAATCTGAAAATACGCTCTTGGCTTTCACGTTTCTTTTGTCCGCCAATCATATATCGCACATGAAGCTTCGCTAATTCATTATCGGTAAAGTCGTTAACCTCATAACCTTGGGTGCTCAATTCCGACGCTATAGCGGTGCGTTCTTCGCTACCTGAGACCTTTACCCCGACAAAGATTTCAGCGCTCTTAGGTTGCTCCTCGCTGTGGTTGTTGTAACGATAATTGAATTCCGTGATCACACGACCGCCCATCGCCTGGCAGAAAGCCTTAAAACTTCCTTTTTGCTCAGGAATAGTCACCGAAAATACCGCTTCTTTCTGTTCACCTAATTCACAACGCTCTGATACATAACGAAGTGTGTGGAAGTTCATATTAGCACCTGACAATATAGCAACTAGTGACTCGCCACCATTGCTCGTCGCACAGTATTTTTGCAAACCAGCCAAAGATAACGCGCCAGCAGGCTCTGCTATAACACGTGTTTGTTCAAAGATGTCTTTAATTGAGGCGCAGATTTCATCAGTAGTAACGGTGATCACTTCATCACAGTATTTTTGAATGAGATCAAAAGTATGAGAACCAATGCGTTTTACGGCAACACCATCAGCAAATAAACCAACTTGTTTAAGATCAGTTGGTTCGCCCGCTTTCATTGCGGCATCTAGGCAAGCTGAATCTTGTGCTTCTACGCCAATTACTTTGATGTCTGGGCGAAGCTGTTTTAAGTAGACAGCCATACCTGCCAGTAAACCTCCACCACCAACAGGAATAAAGACAACATCAGCGTTTGGTTGTTGCTGCAATAATTCTTTGGCAACAGTACCTTGGCCAACAATGACTTCTTCATCGTCAAATGGATGAATATAAGTCTTTCGCTCTTGCTCAGCGATGTCTACTGAAGCCGCTTGTGCTTCATTAAAGGATTTACCAATTAACCGTACCTCGGCACCATATCGCCTAACATTATCAACTTTTATTTCAGGCGTAGTGATTGGCATTACGATGGTAGCTTTAATGCCTAACTTGTGGGCTGCTAACGCTAAACCTTGAGCATGGTTGCCAGCTGAAGCTGCAATAACACCATGAATGCACTGTGCTTCATTAAGGTGCGCTAATTTATTGTACGCACCTCGCAGCTTAAAGGAGTGAACTGGTTGTTGATCTTCGCGTTTCAAGTAGATTTGATTCTCTAACTTGCTTGAAAGTTTACTAAGATGTGTTAATTCAGTTTCAACAGCGACATCATAAACAGGCGCTAAGAGTATCTTTCTCAGATACTCTAACGCTTGAACATCAGTGGTTAAGGGCTCCAATGATTTTACATCAGTCATCCTGTTCACCATCTAATAGCTTACGGTTTCTAACCGCACCTTTATCTGCACTTGTTGCTAACATTGCATAGTTTTTAAGTGCATAGCTGATAGGGCGAACACGATCTTTTGGTTGCCATGCCTTTTTGCTTGCAGACATCGCTTGGCGACGTTCTGCTAAAGCTTCATCACTAATTTTTAATGAAATTTCACGTGTTGGGATATCAATATGAATAATGTCGCCATTCTCAACGAGTGCGATGTTACCACCATCAGCAGCTTCAGGTGATATGTGACCAATTGATAATCCTGATGTACCACCTGAGAAACGGCCATCTGTGATTAATGCACATTGCTTACCTAAGCCCATTGATTTTAGGTAAGTTGTTGGGTAAAGCATTTCCTGCATGCCTGGACCACCTTTAGGACCTTCATAGCGAATAACAACGACTTCACCTGCAACTACTTTCCCTGATAAGATGCCATCAACAGCGTCGTCTTGGCTTTCAAATACGTGTGCAGGACCTGTAAACGTTAGGTTTTCTTCTGCAACGCCTGCTGTTTTTACAATACAGCCATCAACAGCGATGTTGCCTGATAACACGGCTAAGCCGCCATCTTGTGAAAAGGCATTTTCTTTTGTGCGGATACAACCGTTTTCGCGGTCATCATCCAAAGTATCCCAGCGGCAATCTTGGCTAAATGCTTGTGTTGTGCGGATGCCGGCAGGACCAGCTCGATAAAAGGTTTTTACGTCTTCATTTTCTGTTACTGTAATATCATATTGTGCAAGTAAATCTGCTAGCGTCATACCTAACACATTATTAACACCAGTATCTAGCAAGTTTGCACGTGCTAACTCACCTAATATACCAACAACACCACCTGCACGGTGAACATCTTCCATGTGGTACTTCTGAGTTGACGGTGCAACTTTACATAAATGCGGTACTTGACGAGATAGTCTGTCGATATCTTCCATCGTGAAATCTATATCTGCTTCTTGTGCAGCTGCCAATAGATGTAAGACAGTATTTGTTGAACCACCCATCGCAATATCTAGACACATTGCATTTTCAAAGGCTCTTTTATTGGCAATATTACGTGGTAGAACAGACTCGTCATCATGTTGATAGTAACGTTTAGTCAACTCTACAATCTGCTCACCTGCTTTTAGGAACAGTTGTTTACGATCAGCATGTGTTGCTAACATCGAGCCATTACCAGGTAGCGCCAAACCTAACGCTTCCGCTAAACAGTTCATTGAGTTTGCTGTGAACATACCTGAACATGAACCACATGTAGGACATGCTGAACGCTCTACTTGTGCACTTTGTTCGTCAGATACTGTTGGATCGGCACCTTGGATCATAGCGTCAACTAAATCTAGCTTGATGATTTGATCAGAAAGCTTGGTTTTACCTGCTTCCATTGGACCACCAGATACAAAGACTACTGGAATGTTTAGGCGCATTGCTGCCATCATCATACCGGGAGTGATTTTGTCACAGTTTGAGATACAAACCATTGCATCAGCACAGTGCGCATTCACCATGTATTCAACTGAATCGGCGATAAGATCTCTTGATGGTAAGCTATACAACATACCGCTGTGGCCCATTGCGATACCGTCATCTACAGCAATAGTATTGAACTCTTTGGCAACGCCGCCCGCTTCTTCAATTGCGCCAGCAACTAATTGGCCCATGTCTTTTAAATGAACATGACCAGGTACAAACTGAGTAAATGAGTTAACAACTGCGATAATTGGTTTACCAAAGTCGTTATCTGTCATTCCAGTTGCGCGCCATAAAGCGCGTGCACCCGCCATGTTGCGGCCTTGAGTAGAAGTTGCTGAACGTAATTTAGGCATTGTTACAAATCCGTAGTTTAATTTTATTGTTAAAGACAACTACTGCTTCAGTAGTCTTTAGCAATAAAACTGCTTGGCTGATGCCAGCCAAGCAATTGATGTTAGGATATTAAGAGTCAACTGACTCCAACCAACCCCACTTGTCTTCTGTTGAGCCATCAAAGATGCCAAAGAAAGCTTCTTGAAGCGCTTTTGTTACAGGGCCACGTTTACCTTCACCTACAGGTAAACCATCTACTGATTTAACCGGTACGATTTCAGTTGCTGTACCCGTCATAAAGAACTCATCTGCTAGGTATAGCGACTCACGAGAAATTGGCTCTTCACGTACTTCATAACCTAAATCACGTGCCAATGTGATCACTGCATCACGTGTTAAACCAGGTAAAATTGAAGCAGTACTAAATGGCGTGTAAATAACATTACCGCGCACTAAGAATAGATTTTGTCCAGCACCTTCAGAAACCATGTTGTTTACATCTAAACCAATGCCTTCTGTGTAGCCATGACGGCCCGCTTCCATCGAAATTAGCTGTGAAGAAAGGTAGTTACCACCTGCTTTTGCAGCTGTTGGCATTGTATTTGGAGCCAAACGATTCCAGCTTGAAACACCTACTTCTACACCGTTTTCGATAGCATCAGCACCTAAGTACGCTTCCCAAGCAAATGCAGCAACCATTAAATCGGCTTTTGCATCTGCAGGTGGACGAAGACCCATACCAACATCACCTAAGAATGCTAGAGGACGCAAGTATGCTGCTTCTAAGTTGTTCTTGCGAACAGAATCTTTACAAGCTTGTACAACTTCTTCAAAAGTGTATGGGATATCCATACGGTAAACTTTTGCCGAATCAAAAAGACGACGAACATGCTCTTCTAAACGGAAGATGCACGTACCTTTATGTGTATTGTAGGCACGAATACCTTCAAATACTGATGAACCATAGTGCAAAGCATGGCTCATGACATGGACGGTAGCATTTTGCCATGGAATGAGTTCACCATTAAACCAGATAAGTTCTGCACTTACTTTAGCCATTTTTATATTCCTAATTCTGTCTTTGTTATATCAATTAATTAAGGGTACGAATGGTACGGATTACGTACATTCGGGATATAACTCTGCCTCTATGGTTATATCTGTCTTTTTTTAATGCCGTACATTATGCACGACATTGTTGAGTCTCTTTATTTTCGACGTTGACATCCAAGATGTCGAACAATTTATTCAATTGTTTTTCCAAGTTAGCGACGGGTTGTTCACTAGCTACTGAAAGCTCGATATCCAATTGCTTAGATTCGTTGCTAGGAAACATCGTCATGCCAGTTACGGTAAAGCCACGATAACGAGAGACTTGCAAAAGTCTTTCCAATACAGTTGGCTGATCGCTAGCGGTGATCTTTAATGTATGTTGGTTCATTTGCCTTTCTCCATCATCTTGTCGTTTGCTGTTTCTGGCGGCACTAAAGGCCACACATTGTCTTCAGCGTCTATTTTCACATGCAGTAAATAAGGACCTTGATGAGCAAACATTTCTGCTACCGCATCGTTAACCTCATTTTTGTCTGTGATAGTTTTTGCTTTTATATCAAAAGCGTTCGCGAGCATTGTAAAATCAGGGTTGTCCGAGAGATCGGTTTCACTCAAACGGCCCTGGAAAAATAAATCTTGCCACTGGCGTACCATGCCTAGTTTGGCGTTATCAATTAGTAAAATTTTTACTGGTAACTGAAAGCGTTTAATGGTCGACATTTCTTGCACATTCATCATGAATGAGCCGTCACCAGTTACCGCTACAATTGGGTCTAAAGGACGGCTTACCTGTGCTCCGATGGCGGCAGGCAAACCAAAACCCATTGTGCCCATGCTACCACTGGTTAACCAATTGCTCGGGTGGTCAAATTCCATGTGCTGCGCTGCCCACATTTGATGTTGACCAACGTCTGTTGTTACCACCGTGTTTGAAGGCATTACATCACTGATTTGTTTCAGTACTGACGGCGCGTAAATGCTGTCTCCAGGATGATCGTAACGCCATCCGTAATCAGCTTTCATTGCTAAACAATGTGCGTACCAATCGTCAATAGATAAAGGCATCGCTAGTGGTGGTAAATTAACTTTGATATCACCTAATACTGACGCATCTGCAAAACGACGTTTGTGTATTTCAGCCGGGTCTATCTCTAGATGTATTACTTTTGCATTTGGCGCAAACTTAGCTAGTTTTCCCGTTACTCGATCATCAAATCTTGCACCAACCGCTATTAGCAAGTCACATTGTTGTACAGCTAAGTTTGCTGCCTTTGTACCGTGCATACCTAACATGCCTAGATAAGCGGGATCATCTTTGTCGATTGAACCTAAGCCTTTAAGTGTGGCTACACTAGGCATTTTACAGGTTTTCATGAAGGCTCTTAGTTCAGGCACAGCTTCACTCATTCCTACACCGCCACCTACGTATAAGACCGGCTTTTGCGCACTAGCTAATAATGCTTGTGCTTGTGTTAAGTCTGCCTTTGTTTGGTCTCTTTCAAATTGCACTGCTTTTACCGCGTGAAGTGGTTGTGCTTCTGCAACTTGTATATCTTTAGGGATATCCACTAAAACTGGACCAGGGCGTCCTGAAGTCGCTATTTCAAAAGCTTGATGAAGCACTTCACCAAGCTCTGATACATCCTTAACTTGGAATGAATGCTTAGTACAGGCTAGCGATAAACCAAATACGTCGATTTCTTGGAAAGCATCGGAGCCCATTGCAACCGTTGGTACTTGGCCAGTGATGGCTACTACCGGAATAGAATCGGCCAAAGCATCAGCCAGACCTGTGATTAAATTAGTTGCCCCAGGACCTGAAGTTGCAAAACAAACACCTACTTTGCCCGACGCTCTTGCGTAGCCAATGGCTGAGAAAGCTGCACCTTGTTCATGACGACATAAGAAGTGTTCAACTTCACTGTCATAAAGGGCGTCGTAAATCGGCATAATGGCACCACCTGGATAACCAAAAACATGTTTTACGCCATGCTCTTGTAAAACATTAAACAAGAGTGAACCACCTGTGAACTTTCCATTACTTGACATTTGCTTTCTCTATAAACTATTCAGTTTTGTATTCAGTTGTTGAACTGAAGTGCTATTTTTACGTTACCTTTACGTGAAGGTAACCTGAGTCCTAAATATGAAAAACCCCCCGGTCCTTTCGGAGCGGGGGGTTTGTAATTACGCTTAAACTTTAATTTAGCTCAACAAACGACCCCGCGATGATTTAATAATCACCACGACGAGAATGTTAATAATCACTGAGCTAAAGTTTTGCATGTTTATTCAAAAATTCTGTATTTAAATTGTATACCATTTGGCGTTTATCGCCTTTTTTTAATTAGTATCATAGCTCTAATCTTAGAAGCAAGTCTTTTTTTAAGTATATTTTTCGTCCAAAAAATTTTTTTAGTTATATCAAGGGCAAACTTGGCAGAAAATTAATTCGGCGACTACACTTGGCTGGAACGAAAAAGAAACGGATTTTTTTTATGTCGCTTGCAAATATATTTAGTCGAGCGCGGGTAGGGTTGGAGTGCCCGCTAGTGAATGTTGAAGTTCACGTTGCCAATGGATTACCTGCTTTTAACATCGTAGGTTTACCAGAAACATCAGTAAGGGAAGCCAAAGACAGGGTTCGCAGTGCCATGCTTAACTGTGGTTTCGAATTTCCTGCCAAACGAATAACCGTCAACCTTGCACCTGCAGACCTACCCAAAGAAGGCGGTCGATTTGACTTACCAATTGCGCTGGGGATTCTTGCCGCGTCTGAACAGATCCCTATTAAACCATTGTCTGAGTATGAATTTGCAGGTGAGCTTGCTTTGTCTGGAGAGCTCAGGCCTATCAACGGTGAAATACCGATGGCCATTGCCTGTCAAAAGTCTCAGCGAAAGCTCGTTATTCCAAAAGAAAACGCAACACTTACTAGTTGGGTTGACGGCGCAAAGGTACACGCTATCGACCATCTTTCAGAGGTCTTCCCCCATTTCGGCGGCGACAAATCCTTACCAGAGATAACCTGTAAAAAGCCAATATCATCCAAGATTCACTATACTCAGGACATGGCTGATGTCATTGGTCAGCCATTAGCCAAGCGAGCATTGGAGATAGCTGCGTGTGGTCAACACAATATCCTCTTCATTGGTCCTCCTGGCACTGGTAAAACCATGTTAGCCAGCCGCTTACCTAGTATTTTACCTTGCATGACTACACAAGAAGCCATTGAAACTGCTGCCATTCATTCGGTGAGCAATCACTCGCAAGTTGACGAGCACTCTACCGCAAGGCCTTTTCGTGCTCCTCATCATACAGCTTCCGCTGCTGCTTTGATCGGTGGTGGCACCAATCCACAACCAGGCGAAGTGTCTTTGGCTCACAATGGGATTCTGTTTTTGGATGAATTACCTGAATTTGAAAGGAAAGTACTGGACGTGCTACGCGAGCCAATGGAATCTGGAGAGGTCACCATCTCGCGTGCCAATCGTAAACAAACTTATCCGGCGAGCTTTCAATTAGTGGCAGCAATGAACCCTAGCCCAACAGGTTTTTACAATGACAAACGAAGTACACCCGAACAAGTCTTAAAATATCTTGGCCGATTATCAGGACCATTTTTGGACCGTATTGATATTCAAATTGAAGTGACAAGGTTGCCAAAAGGGACTTGGAATAGCTCTGTTGAAGGCAATGAAACAAGTGCGCTCATTCGGCAACGGGTGAACAAGTGTCGGAAAATACAACTTGAACGTCAGGGTTGTACCAATGCCAAGTTAACCAGTTCAGATTTGAGAAGGTACTGCATGCTTGATGGCAACGACAGTGAGTTTTTAGAACTTGCCATTGAAAAACTTGGGTTATCAACACGTGTTCATCACAAGGTGCTTAAAATAGCTCGTACTTTGGCCGACATGGAAGCTAAACCTGATATTGCACACCAGCACCTCGTGGAGGCGCTTTCTTATCGCGCCATGGATAGGATTTTACGTCACTTAACCGAGTCTGTTAGCTAATCGCGTCGAAAAAAGCGGTTACTATCGGTGCTGATTTTTGTTGATTTAAGCAACAAATACCAAGCTCAAACGGGGCGATTTCATCGGCAGATGTCAATGAAATTACCCTGTCTTGTACAGGGCTATTATCAACCACAACTTTCGGTGATACGCCTACACCACAACCAAGAGCGACCATACTTACGATTGCCTCATGACCTGAAACCGTCGCATAAATGTTAGGTTTACCGACGTTTTTACGTCTAAACCAATGCTCAAATCTTTTTCGTGCTGGACCGTGCTCAGGCAAAATAATTGGAATGTCTTGCCATGGAATGTCGGTCTGTTTCAGTTGTTGTTGAACAGCACACGCCATTGTTGGCGCGATCATCGTCATCGGTATTTCAGCTATCGGATGAAAATAAAACTGGCGTGACAAACTCTCAGGCCTTGCTGCGATCGCCAAGTCGACCGATTGTTGTTGTACTTGGTCAACGGCATCTGCAGCATCACCTGTGGTGAGCATGATCTCAACGAGAGGGTGTTGCTGCCTAAATCGTTCTAGTAGGGGGGGCAGATGGCTGTAGGCGGCCGTTACAGAACAATAAATATGTAAAACACCTGATAACTGGGCTTGCTCTTGTTCCAATGAGAGCTTTAGCAGGTGCCACTGTTCAAGCTGTTGTTCAGCAAACATTAAAAACTGCTTTCCCGCTGGTGTTAATACAACAGTTCGATTGTCCCTCAAAAATAAATCACTACCGACTTCAGCCTCAATACGCTGGACAATTCGACTAAGGGTTGACGCGCTAACGTGAAACGCTTCCGCTGTTTTGGCAAAGTGGAGGTTACTCGCCAAATGCTGAAAAATCTTTAGTGATTTCGTATCCATATTTAACCCAACGTTTAAACTTGTGTTGCATTTTTTGCAATACTGTAATGCAAATATATCATTTTAAGCAATTAAAAAACTAGCGTATGCTAACTCCAATTGAGAATTTCTCTAAAATTTAACAAGCGCATTAGCAATGCATTGGAGATTAAAATGGCTAATTACTTTAATACTTTGAGTTTACGTGAAAAATTAGCACAGTTAGGCAAATGTCGTTTTATGAAACGCGAAGAGTTTGCAAATGGCTGTGAGTTTATTAAAGACTGGAACATTGTGATCGTCGGTTGTGGCGCACAAGGTCTAAACCAAGGTCTTAACATGCGTGATTCTGGCCTAAATATTTCTTATGCATTACGTGAAGCAGCTATTGCCGAAAAACGTCAATCATACCAATGGGCGACTGAAAATGGTTTTACTGTTGGTACATATGAAGAGTTAATTCCACAAGCTGATTTGGTATTGAACTTAACACCAGACAAGCAACATACTTCTGCTGTTAGTGCGGTAATGCCACTAATGAAGCATGGTGCTACGTTATCATACTCACACGGCTTCAACATTGTTGAAGAAGGTATGCAAGTTCGTCCTGACATCACGGTAGTAATGGTAGCGCCTAAGTGTCCAGGTACTGAGGTTCGTGAAGAATACAAGCGTGGATTTGGTGTTCCAACACTAATCGCTGTTCACCCAGAAAACGATCCAAACGGCAACGGTCTTGATATCGCTAAAGCATACGCCTCTGCAACAGGTGGTGACCGTGCCGGTGTACTAGAGTCATCGTTTATCGCTGAAGTTAAATCTGACTTAATGGGTGAGCAAACAATCCTTTGTGGTATGTTGCAAACTGCTGCTATTTTAGGTCATGAGCAATTAGTTGCTAAAGGTGTAGACGCTGGTTACGCACGTAAGTTACTTCAACAAGGTATCGAAACGGTTACTGAAGGTTTGAAGCACGGTGGTATCACTAACATGATGGACCGTTTATCAAACCCTGCGAAGATTCGTGCGTTTGATATGTCTGAATCACTTAAAGTTATCTTACGTCCATTATTTGAAAAGCACATGGATGACATCATCGAAGGTCGCTTCTCTTCAACAATGATGGAAGATTGGGCAAATGACGATGCTAACTTACTTAAATGGCGTGCAGAAACAGCTGAAACGTCGTTTGAATTAGCACCTATTGCTGATGCTGAAATCACTGAGCAAGAATACTACGACAAAGGTATCTTCGTTGTTGCTATGGTTAAAGCAGGTGTAGAGCTAGCATTCGAAGCGATGGTCGCAGCTGGTATCATTGAAGAATCTGCTTACTACGAGTCACTTCATGAAACACCATTAATTGCGAACTGTATTGCTCGTAATGGTCTATATGAAATGAATGTAGTTATTTCTGATACAGCTGAATACGGTAACTACTTGTTCAGCCACGCTGCAGTACCTCTATTAAAAGATTTTGCTGCTAACTTATCGTTGGAAGATTTAGGTGAAGGCTTATCGTCATCGTCAAACGGTGTTGATAACGTTCGTTTAATTGAAGTGAATGAAGCGATTCGCAGTCACGGTGTAGAAAGCGTAGGTAAAGAACTACGTGGCTACATGACTGATATGAAAAGAATTGTAGAATCTAACCTGTAAAAACTATGCTCGCTGTGTAGGGTTAGAAAAACGGTGCTTATATAAGCACCGTTTTTTTTCGTTTGAAGAAAGTTGATTAGTCTCGAATTTGACCATCGCCTAAGACAATAAACTTCTTGGTTGTTAAGGCATCTAATCCCATTGGGCCATATGCATGTAGCTTACTTGTTGATATGCCTATTTCAGAACCTAAACCTAACTGACCACCGTCAGAAAATCGAGATGAGGCATTTACCATCACAACAGATGAATTAATCTGTCTGATGAATAACTGTGCACGACTGGTGTCTTGAGTGACGATAACTTCAGTATGATCAGAGGTATAAGTATTAATGTGTTCGATGGCGTGTTCAAAGCCATCGACAATCTTTACGGCGATCTCGTAAGTTAAATACTCTGCATGAAAATCATCTTCAGTAGCTAATGAAGCACCACTAAAGTATTCAATACTACTGTCACAGGCGTGAACAACAACATCTTTGGCGTTTAGCTCTCCTGCAATTTTAGGTAAAAGTTCATCAGCAACATCCTTGTGTACTAATAAGGTTTCTATTGCATTACAAGCGCTTGGTCTTTGTACTTTACCATTAAGTAATATGTCGACCGCTTTTTTATGATCGGCAAATTTATCAATAAATAGGTGACAAACCCCCTTAAAATGCTGAATAACAGGAATTCTACTATTCTCAGTTACGTAGCGTATCAATCCTTCTCCACCACGTGGGATAACGAGGTCAATAGTATCACTCTGCTTCAAAAGCACTTCAATAACTTCTCGGCTAGTATCTGGAATAACAGTTACTGCATTTTCGTTAATAGACATTGAAGCAAGTGCTTGATGTAAACATTTTGCTATTGCTACATTACTATGAATCGCTTCACTACCACCTCTTAAAATGACTGCATTACCTGACTTAATGCAAAGCGCCGCAGCTTCAGCTGTTACATTTGGCCTTGCCTCGTAAATCATCGCAATAACACCAAGTGGAATACTCATCCTACCCACTTGCATGCCGTTTGGCCTTAACGCCAGTTCACTTACATGGCCAACCGGATCTTGAAGAGACACGATTTCCAACATCGCATCTGCGATATCTGAAACCCTCTGTGGTGTTAAAAGCAAGCGATCAAGCATCGCTTCAGTAAGACCTTTTGCTCTACCCGCCTGTATGTCTTTTGCATTTTCTTCAATGATCATTGCGCTATTTTGCACAATGACGCTTGCCATTGTCTCAATTAATTGGTTTTTTTGTCGGTTGTTAAGTTGTGCAACAACTCGAGAAGCAACTTTTGCTTGTTGAGCACTTGTTTGAATATTAAATGTCATGATTAAGAATCTCTATTGTTGCGCTATAAAATAACCATATCGTCACGGTGAACGACAACTTTGCTAGGACAGCAGCCCAAAACACTGGCTATTTGATCACTCTTAAGGCCTTTTATACGCGCCAAGTCTTGGCTACTGTATTGGCTTATACCTTTGGCAATAACATCTCCTGTGGCATTAGCAATATGGATGGAATCACCCGCGCTAAATTGCCCTTCAGTTTTAGCGACACCAGAAGGCAGCATAGATGCTCCTTTCTTAATAACCGCATTAACTGCACCGTCATCAACAAATATTAGGCCACTACTTTTTAAAGTATGCTTAAGCCAGTGTTTACGCGCTTTTTGAGCTGCTTGTTTAGCCACAAAACAGGTACCTGGGTTCTCACCGTTAAGCAGTTGTTCAAAGGTTTGAGCGTTATGACCGTTAACGATATAAGTGGTAATACCGTTTTCTACCGCTTTTTCGGCGGCTTGAATTTTTGTTTTCATACCACCCGTGGCAATTGGGTTGTTTGTTGTCCCTGCCATGGCATAGATACTATCGTCAATTTGTTCAATAGTTGGTATCAAGACTGCGTCGTCATATTCTTTTGGATTCTTATCAAATACCCCGTCAATATCACTTAAGATAAAGAGTGCATCTGCTTCACTCACCAAGGCTACTAATGCAGCAAGATTATCGTTATCGCCTACTTTTAACTCGTCAGTAGCAACGGTATCGTTTTCGTTTACTATCGGTATTACGTTATTTTCTAATAGTATACGCAACGTATTCTTAATGTTGATATAGCGTTGCCTATCTTTCAAATCACCATGGGTGATCAGTAACTGACTACACGGTACATCAAAAAATCGTTGCCAGTTCGCCATCATTTGCATTTGACCAACGGCTGCCATTGCTTGTTTAGTGGGGATTGAGGGATTGGGGGAACCGTGATGTATTAAACTACGGCCAGCTGCAACGCTGCCCGATGAGACTAAAATGACTTCTTTGTTTGCTTTATGACATTCCGTAATAAAACGAGCAATAGCAAGTAAATATCTGCCACTACAACCGTTTTTGTCTGGCGCAACCAAAGCACTTCCTACTTTAATTACAACACGATTAAATTTCATTTTTCCCCCTGTTATTATGCTGCCTTCAAGCATGCCTTGAATAGACAATAAGCGCAATGAACTTTTTGTACTTTATTAGTATAAAAGCAGGGTTTTGGTGCTTTAGAAATGACATTGCACTTAAAAGGCAGTTTTTCGTGGCTTAAATCATACTTTTTTCGCAATTTTTAGTGCTCTCAAAAAAATGTGTTCATTTCGTCCCCGGATGCAATCCCAATGTAAATAAGCAAAAGGGCGGTTTTTATGTGCGCTTATATGGTGTTTTAGACAACCGCTTAGAATCTTCGGCAATACGGCAAATAAAGGCAGGTTAGAGTGAAAGCTTAAAAATTAGCTGAAAGGTGACGCAAATATTATTATCATAGAGGTATTCAAATTGGCTTTTTATCTACCGAACAATGCTTAATTTTTTACCGTGGCCGCTGATAGGTCTATTGTCTTTTTTCATATATACAATCAATACACTCTTTTGGGTTATTCCTATTGTTATTTTCTCGATACTTAAGGCAGTTGTGCCGGTGGCCGGGTGGCAGAAGTTTTTTAGCTATTTATTGGATCAGATGGCCAGTAATTGGGTTTTCTGTAATACCCTAAATCAAAAGTTATTCAACAGAACTAAATTCAATGTTACGGGTTTAGACAAGCTAGAAAAAAAGCAATGGTATCTTATTATTAGTAACCATCAATCATGGGTTGATATTGTTGTCTTGCAAAGATTGCTACATGGTCGAGTACCCTTTTTAAAGTTTTTCTTAAAAAAGGAGCTGATTTACGTACCTATTTTAGGTATTGCTTGGTGGGCGTTAGATTTCCCATTCATGAAAAGGTACAGCCAGAGCTTCATAAAGAAGAACCCTCACTTAAAAGGCAAAGATATTGAAACGACCAAAAAGGCATGTCGCAAATTTAAGCATAAGCCGGTTAGCGTGATGAATTTTGTTGAAGGGACACGCTTCACTGAAGAAAAACATCAAAAGCAACAATCTCCATTTAATAATCTCTTGAAGCCTAAAGCTGGTGGTATAGGTTTTGTTATTTCGGCGATGGAGGATAACCTAAACAAAGTACTGGACGTTACTATCCATTATCCTGAAGGTATTCCTACGTTTATGGACTTTTTGTGTGGCCGTATTAAAGCGGTTAATGTCATTTTTAAGATCAGAGATATTGACGATGGCTTACGTGGCGATTACGTTAATGACAGAGCGTTTAAAATAAATTTCCAGCAATGGTTAACACAAACTTGGCAAGAAAAAGACAAGCTATTGACTGAATTAGAACAACAAAAATAAAGGAATAACGATGAATACACTGATCACCGATTGGTTAAAAAACTTGGAAGTACCACAGGCTTATTTTGGTGTGCTAACGATTAGTGTCAGTGTTCTTGTCTTGTTTGTTATTTGTTTGTTTATCCATTATTTGGTTAAGCATCAAATTTTAGTCTTAGTTCAAAAGATCATTCAAAAATCAAAAAACAAAGTAGATGACCTGATTTTTGAACATAAAGTATTTTCACGCTTTGCGCTGCTTACGCCATTTATTGTGCTTCTTACATTAGCACCTGCATTTAGTGAGCAAGAAAGTGTGTTTCAACATGTCTTGGTTACTTTTGCCAAAATTGCCATTAGCTTTCAATCTGCAAGGGTGCTCAGTGCACTTCTCAACGTAGTCAAGAGTGTCTTTCAATCTAAAGCACAAGAGCGCTATCTCCCACTAAACAGCTCTATTCAAGTAATAAAGTTGGTTATTTATCTGGTAGCAACTATTCTCGCTATTTCATTTGTAGTAGATAGATCTCCTCTATACTTGTTAAGCGGTTTAGGTGCATTAACTGCTGTACTATTATTAGTGTTCCAAGATACGATCAAAGGTCTTGTGGCTAGTATTCAAATTTCAGCTAACAAAATGGTGGCTCCTGGGGACTGGATAGAAATTCCAAAATTTGGTGCCGATGGAGACGTGTTGGAAATTGGTTTAAATACGGTAAAAGTAAGAAACTTTGACCGTACGATCACAACCGTTCCTACCTATGCTTTAATCAGTGATTCTTTCAAGAATTGGCGAGATATGTACAACTCCGGTGGACGTAGAATTAAACGTGCCATTACCATCGATATTTCGACCATTAAGTTCTTCGATAGAGATGAGATAGCCTCGTTAAAGCAAATCGATTTATTGAGTGAGTACTTAACGCATAAGGATCAAGAAATCAGTGCGCAAGCTAAAGAGACAGAGTTACCCGTAAATAATCGCCAACTAACTAATGTTGGTACTTTTAGAGCATATGTAGAGTTGTATTTAAAGCAACATCCAGATGTTAATACTGAGATGACGTGTATGGTTAGGCAATTACCAGCGACGGCTACAGGTTTACCTTTAGAGTTGTATTTCTTTAGTCGCCAGCAAGATTGGATCAAGTACGAGGCGATTCAATCAGATATTTTTGATCATTTGTATGCTGCTGCAAGTTTGTTTGATCTGAAAGTATTTCAGCATCCAAGTGGCGCCGATTGGCGCCACTTGTAAGTTATCTTTGGCGGATTACACCTTCTTGCATCGTTGAGGCTACCAATTCACCAGCTTGATTAAATATCTGTCCTTTAACTAGTCCTCTGCCGCTTATAGCAGTTGGGCTTTCCATTACGTAGAGTAACCACTCGTCCATTCTAAAAGGGCGATGAAACCACATTGAGTGATCAATGGTAGCGATTTGAAAGTTTGGTTGCCAATGAGTTGCACCATGGGCAAACAGTGCTGTTGGTAAGAACTGAAAGTCAGATGTATATGCCAACATGTAAGTGTGGATACGCAAATCATCAGGCATATCGCCATTCGTTTTTATCCACATATGGCATTTAGGCACCGTCTGTTGAGGTTGCAGCCAGTTATACTGTTCAACAGGCTTCAATTCTATCGGTTTTTCTGAGAGAAACTTGCCTCGAATATTCTCTGGAATAAATTCTTGGTTATCAAAAATATAATCTTGGTAGCTTGGCAATGTATCAGGCCCTTCAACCGACGGCATATTAGTCTGATGATCAAAACCTTGCTCAGGTTTTTGGAACGATGCGGTTAGATAAAAGATGACTTTACCATTTTGAATTGCTTTTACACGTCTCGTGTTAAAACTCTTACCATCTCTAATATTTTCGACTTCATATACAACTGGTTTTTGCGCATCACCTGGACGTAAAAAATATGAATGAAGTGAGTGCACATGCCTTTCTTCATCAACAGTTTCTTGGGCGGCGGATAAAGCTTGTCCCATAACTTGCCCACCAAATAAGGCTCTAAACCCTAAATCTTGACTTTGGCCGCGGTAAATACCGTGCTCAATTTGCTCAAGTTTAAGCAGTGACAGTAGATCTTTAAGAACTTGGCTCATAGTAATGGCTGATCCCGTATAAATGGATTTGCGTATATACTTATTATAAATCGTTGTCGTTTACGATCAACTGGCTCTACCAGTAAGAAAAATATAACTTTTTTATAAATTTTGTTGAAAAAACATTCACCTTACAGTATGTTCGAACTAATTGTGGGTGTTTGATTGAATCATTTTAAAATGAGGTTGTTGTGCAAGCATTAGTTGAGAGAGAAATATTGTTAGAAAGGCGACAGGCTCAATCTGAGCCGGAATCATTGTGGGACAAGCTTTCTCTGGCGCAAAAATTCGCGGCCAGCAGCTTAACGCAGTTTGGTTATGATCTGGCGTATATTCGTTCTAGCCAGCAAGGGAATGTTGCGATTTTATTGCGAGATGATATTGTGGCTACTATTGCTGATGATGGCGAGATAGACACTTCTCCAACCATTAAGGTTCGCAATTAACTTCTTTTAAATTAGCGCTAGCTTTTTTGGGTTGGCGTTTTTGCAGCAGTAATAATAGCGCTTCTATTAATGCCATAAAGCCAGAAAGATTATTGCTCGACCACATTCTTTTTATTTGCCCGTCTTGCTTATTTATGAAAGCTTTTAGTTCTTTGTAAGCGTCGGCATCATAGTTATCCAAACATTTTTTTGTAATTCTATGCAACTGACCTCTACCTTTTGCCGTTGAACCAAAGATTAGCGAATAGTTATTTACTAGCGGTGTTAAGTGCTTTGTAATTTCACAATTTTCATCATTAGAAAATAGTCGTAATCGTTGTTGAGCAAATTCTTCATTGCGCTTTGCTACTACCGCCATGTTGTCGTTTAGTGCTTTGCTTTCTTGCTTTACATTGTGTGTTTCTTTTCGCGCGGCAATGACCGACCTATGTAAGTTTTCTGCTTTGAAGAAAAAATAAATACTAACGGCGACAAAAATAGCAATGACTGATAATAAGAAAATCATAATGCACCTTAATTCTTATCTTGATACTTATTGGTTTGCTCACTCAGTCGAGAGAGAAATATATAAGGATCTATATCCTGTACATTTGGAGAGCCACAAGCATAACTAATTTTTATTGAAAATTCGCCTAAATTAGCAAAAAATCTCGCTTTTACTGATTTTGACAACAACTTCAACTTTGCCTCTATTAGCTGGTGCTGTTGATGTGGTGCTAATAATAGATATTCCCCTTCGTTGATCAGTCCTGCGTGTTCAAATTCCGCAATCTGTTCATTGATTAATATGGCTAAAGTTTTACTCACTTCATTGATAGTCTTTTTATTGAAATGAAAACACAGTTCTTTCCAGTTATCTATTGATAGATAACCTACTGCTAATGGGTAGGAGTATTTTCTCGCCATTTTAAAATTGCTTTGATACAACTTCTTGGTTTGGGAAGGGGTTGCCAGTATGTCGACCGGTTGCTCTACTTCTCGAATCGCGTCATCCAACTTTTGTGCACGCAGGCGCATATATATGAAGATTAAAAGTGATAACAAGATAACAACAACAATTGTTTGAATAGCCATAATACGCTGTTGCTGATCGTAGCGACTGTTGAACTGACTGCGAAGCTCACTTTCTTTGGCAAAATCTAACGTCAGTTGACGATTTAATGCACTCGTTTTTTGTGGTTCTTTGGTTATCGTTGTTGTTTTGTTAGCCAGCGTCGGTAGTGCTTTTTCACTATAGTAAGCGAGTGTACGATAGGCGCTTTCTAGATCACCTTGTTCATAGTACATTTTGCCTGCTAAAGCATAGAGTTCGTATTGTTCTATTGTTAAGTCGGTAGTTTCAGCTAAAGATACTGCTCTGGCTATATAGTGATATTGTTCTAAGGTATTGCCCAATTCACCTGATACTTTTGCCAAGGAGATAAGCGTATTTAGGTATGCATTGCTTAAATTAAAACCTTTTAGCAGGGCTTCTGCTTGTAATAAGTAACCTCGAGATTTTTCGAAATTAGATTGTAATCGTAAGCTTTCACCCAACCCAGAAAAGCTATGAGCTAGGAGTAAGGGTTTGTCTACTTTTTCGGCGTGCTGTTTAGCCTCCCAAAATGCGTTAAACGCATCGTCTAGCGCGTTTTGCTTAAGATAAGTATTAGCTAAACGAATGTAGGTTAAACCAAGCCCTGAAAACTGCTGCTGTTCAAACCTGAGATTTAATACTTGATGAAAAAGTGTGGTAGCGGTTTCATAATCCATAAGAAAGTAATGGGCTTGAGCAAATATTTCTAGCATATCAATGTGCTGAGCATAGCTTGGATTATTGTCCATTATTTCGCGTACGCGTTGCAGGTCTTGATAAGCCACAACATCTTGTTCCAATAACGCACTGATCATTGCACGATATGCCAATGAGATAATCAGTTGGTGTTGGTCGCCAATACGCTGCGATAAGGAAACAGCGTTTTCGGTCATGCCTGCTATATGTTTAAACTGTCCCTTAATATAAGCGCCGGCGATTACTTTTAGCCTTAAATTCAACTCTAGAGATTGGTCAATACCGTTAATGGATAAACCGTCTTTAGCAAATTGTGTTGCTTTAGTCATATCCCCTTTATTGATCGCCGTTTCAGCCAACAATATAAAGGTTTTAGCTACAACGTTTGCTTGATATAGGTGTCTTTCTTTGGTTATTTCCATTGCTAGAAAAATAACTTCTTTTTCGGGAAGCTCAGGAGTTGGTAATGCAAAGTAACGATTAATTTCGGCTGCGTTTTCTATGATGCTCTGGCTATTAACTTGTGCATAACTAGGCACAGTAATAGTCGATACAAACAAAACCGCCACGAGCAGAAACTTGTTTTTTAATGTGCACCATTTCATTTTAATCGACATATTGAGCTTTATTGGTCTGGATATCTCTCAGAGTTTAAGAAGATATTCCTTAAGATTCAATAGATAAACGACATGGTTTACAAATGTATTTCAAGCGCTATAATAGTTACTGAGCTGCTAAAGCTCGATAAGGGCAACTCTAGTGAAAACTAGCTACGCAAAGTTACCGGTCTAAGGGGCAACCTATGATAGCGGGACTACCGAATTTAGATATAGTGGGGGCTTGTCTGGATTGGCGATTCTTCTATCTACTGCCTACGGTTAACTTTGCGTGCCTACCCTTCTTCTTTATATACTCTGTTATTAACCTTTCCAATACACTTAATGGTACAGAACCGTGCATCAGTAATTGATCGTGAAACTCTCTCAGATCAAATTTGTTACCTAGTGCTTTTTCTGCTTTTTTACGTAGTCGCTTAATAGTAAGTTCACCAATTTTGTATGATAGCGCCTGTGCTGGCCAAGTAATGTAACGATCAACTTCGGTTGTGACGTTGTGTAATGATAATGCCGTGTTATCAGCCAAGAAATTGATAGCCTCTTGACGTGACCAACCTTTAATGTGCATACCTGTATCGACAACTAATCGACAAGCACGCCACATTTCATAGGTTAAACGACCAAATTCACTATAAGGGTCTTGATAGAAGCCTGCTTCTTTGCCCAGATACTCCGAATATAATCCCCAACCTTCACCAAAAGCAGAGATATAAGTGTGTCTTCTAAATTTTGGCACGCCTTCTTGTTCTCTTGCCAATGCATTTTGCAAATGGTGCCCAGGTACTGCTTCATGCAATGTCAAAGCTTCTAAAACATACAATGGTCTTCTATTTAATTGGTAGGTATTTACCCAGTAGTAGCCTGGTTGATCGTCCCTACGTGCACCTACATATCTGCCTGTTGTATATTTAGGTGCAATATTGTCAGGCACCGGTGCAATTCCATAAGGAATTCGAGGTAATTTCTTAAATAACTTAGGCAGCTGAGCATCCATTTTTTTTGCTATATACGATGCTTCTTTGAGTAATTCTTCAGGTGTTTTTGCATAGAATTGCTCATCAGTACGAAGAAACTCTACAAATGATTTAAAGTCGCCTTGGTAGTTCAAAGAGGCGATTACTTCGTTCATTTCTGCTTTTATTCGGGCAACTTCATCTAATCCTATTTGATGAATCTGTTCTGCACTTAGAGATGTTGTGGTGTAGTGAGCAACTCTATTGTTGTAGTAGTTTTTTCCTTCTGGGCGTTCACTTACACCAATGGTAGAACGAGCAGCAGGTAAGTACTTGTTAACAAAAAAGTCGTAAAAATTCTGATAACTTGTGGTGACGTCTTTAGCAATGATCTCTTTCGCTTTTTGGCTTAAGTTATTGAAAGTGTTTTCATCCATAAAGGCCGGTTTGTTCTTAAAGGGCAAGAAGTATGGACTCTGCTCAGGTGTCGAAACTAAAAAACTAGCAATTGAATGCTCAAATCCTTTAATCGCTTGTTTTGGTTGTGTAATGCCTGTTTCAATTCCTCTAGTCATCCAATACATTTGTTGTTCAAAGTAAGCTGGCAGTGCTTCTAAGCGATATAAGTAATCTTGATAATCTTCAACTTGTGTTAATTCAGCTTGATTAATTTGCCATTGTAAGCCGATATGGAAGCCAGATTCCGCCGTTAGTGGCATATAGTGTTCTTTATTGGTGTAATTATCCGCTTCGTTTTGTAATTTATAAAGTAACACAGCATGGTTAACCTGCTCTTTTGTTGAAAGAGCACTGATATCGACGGCATTCAATCTCGAAATTAAATTCAAAACAGACAAATAACGTTGTTTAAGGCCAGCCTCAGAAATATCTGGTAGCTGTCGGTTAGTTTTCCCGCGAATAGGATTATTAAAAGGGTTACTGTTTTCGTGGAAGCTTTGATATTGAGCTATCAAGAATGAAAAACTATCTGATTGGGAAATGCGCTCTTCAGTTGTTTTACAACTAATAAGCATAAAAATTAAAGAAAAAATTAGAATGGCTTTCATAACAGAGCTCGGAAAATAATGAGCCCACAATGTAGCAGAGAATTTATTAGAAAATAAAGCAATTCTGGTGACTTTAAGAAAATTGGGAATTTTTGCTTTAAACATCTAGAACTTTTGTGCAATTTGCTAGAGAATAGGTGAATAATAATAATATATTGCTTTATGTAGAGGTATGGAGTAGTGAAATATCATGATTCCATTAAACAAGCTGAACGCAAAATGCTCCTTGTGAGCCAGCAATTGCAAAAATGGCAACTTGCTCCTACCCCTATTAATTATGCAGTATGTTATGAATTCATTCATAACCGCCAAGGTGAAATGGCAATAGCCTTAGTGAAACACTACGCTAGCCATAAGCAAATCGATAATTTCTTAATCGAAGACTTGTTTCAGCAATATCTATTAGGCCAAAGCCAGTTCAGAGAAGAAATTATTACAGATATTGATGAGTTGCTTTCTTTTGCAGAGTCGTCTTCAGAAAAAACGATAAACTCAGCTGAATCTTTAGTCTATCAAGTTGATAGCAATATCGAGCAGTTAGCCTCTAGAAGCACAACCAAAATTGCTGAAGCAATTAAAAAAATAAAAGCTGCATCATTTCAGTTTAAGAAACAACAGCAGGAATTAAACGAAAAGCTTGCTGTGAGTAAAGAAAAGAGTGAAGCACTAAGGGTCGAGCTAGAAGCCGCGCGAAAAGAAATTTATCTAGATCCTCTAACAGGTCTATACAATCGCAAAGCGCTTAACAAACACCTTGAAGTTTGGAGTAAAGAAGAGCCAAATAAAGCTATTGCTGCGATAGTACTCAATGTAGATCAATTGACGGAAGTGAATAAGCAATTTGGTGATTTGATCAGTGATGTTTTGCTCACCAAAATAGCAAATAAAGTAGGTAGTTACGTTGGTGAAAGTGGCTTACCTGTGAGATCTGGTAGTGACGAGTTTATTGTTCTTTTACCTGAAGTAGAAAAATCTGCAGCTGCGGAGATAGGTGAAAAAATTAGACAAGGTGTCGAGAAATTGAGATTTGTTAGTAGCAAATCGGGCGTCAGATTCCCTCAAATGACAGTGTCTCTTGCAATAAATAGCTTTAACTTAAGCCAAAATGTCGAGAAAAGCCTATCTTATACCCGCTCGGTATTGAGTGATCTGCAATTAAGTGGAGGTAATCAACTAACCGTTGCTAATTAGCGTGATTAGATCGTTAATGTTTTTCTCAGAAAATACCTTTATACCGTGTGCTCGCAATAATTGAGCAGTTACCCCTTCACCTGATATTTTCCTTCCCGAAAAGCTTCCATCATATATAGTGTTGCTTCCACATGAAGGGCTTGATTCTTTTAATAACGCATATTTAATATTGTGTTTTAGACAGAGATCTAGTGCTTTTTGTGCACCTGAGACAAAGGCGTCGGTGACATCTATAGCCTGTTGCGTATAGATTCTATTGTTATTGTTGTTAATTTCTGCTGCTGGGCGTGGTACGGGTAGGCCTCCGGCTACTTCAGGGCAAACACGGACGACTCGACCTTCAAGAGACCAAAGATCCAACATTTTATTAAACATTGGCTTTGCTTGGCCATCGTATCTAACATTTTCACCGAGTAAACAGGCGCTTACGAGAATTCTTTGCAACGTGCTTTTACCATCATATAAATAACGAATCGATTATATCAATTATTCACATCATGACTAACATGGTTTTCGATATCAGAGACGATAACCATATTTCGACCCTTTTGTTTGGCCTTATAGAGTGCTTTGTCCGCTTTTTCCAATAAACTGTGCATTGACATGCCATGAATAGGAAAAACGGCAATCCCCACTGAAAATGTGGCCCGTTCAATGATAGACACTGACGCAGATTTTGCTAAGTCTGCTGATTTTTCTCGTAGCTTTTCAGCCAAAGAAAAAGCATCTGGTAGATTGGTATCAGGGCAAACAATGCAAAACTCTTCGCCGCCATAGCGGCAAATAGTATCTTCCATACGAACATTCTCAGTGAAAAGTTTTGCAACATTTATCAATATTTGATCGCCGACTTCATGACCATATTTGTCATTGAATTGTTTAAAATGATCAAGGTCAATCATCAATACTGACAAATACGTATTGTGACGTTCTGCCCTATTCATTGATTGTTCAAATGTTTCCAACAAGAACCTACGGTTGTATAAATTGGTCAATGGATCACGAATAGCTTGATGTAGCAGTTTATTTCTCGTTTGCAGATTGGTAATGGCAACCGCCACTTGCTCGATCAACTGAAACTGTAAACCTTCAAGGTCTAACTCTGGTGCTTCACCTTCGTACTGTAAAGATACATAACCTATCGTGTCATTGCCGCTGAACATGGCTCTTGTTACCAAATTGTTTTGTTTTAGTACCGGAGAGTGGTTCAGGCTTCTGTAATGCTTGCTTGAAAGCGGTGGTATTTTTATCTTTCCCCAATTGACTAGTTCAAACATGGTGTGAGATTCGTCTTCCAAATAAATGTGGCCCGCATAATTAGGTAAAATCTGTGGTACTAGGTTAAATAAAACCTTGGAGGCTGAATCTAAATCGTCAGCATTGTTTAGTAAGGTTGATAACGTATTGAGTAGGGTGATTTCCCTTGTTCGCACTATTAGCTTATTTTCTTGCCTTTTCCTTTCAATTAATTTTACTTTGGCAATCATTTTACTAATGACTATGCCATACAAAATAATAAAGATTGCAGAGATGACCGTGATCAAAATAAAACTTTGTTTTAACTTTTCTACTAACGTTAGTGTTGCTAACTCTGCGCTAGAAAGCCGGACGATAAAAGGAGTGTTTTCATCATAAATAGCGTAGTAATGTAAGTAGGTATTGATAGTGCTGCTTACCCTGCGGTGTGATCCCTTACCTTGAGCCAAAGCGACTATAACCTCGGGCCGAGAAAGGTGATTATCCACTAAAGCAAGTTGTTGATAAGTTAAATCTGAGTCGCCGACTAACTTGCCCGATAAGTCGATAATTGAAATTCTATAGGGGTGGTCAGCAGATAGTGTTTTAGCCAGGTTGTGTATCTCGAAACCAGTGTTTGCAAGGGGTTGAGTTAAATACTGACGTACGGCGTTGTGTGTCAGCAAGGCAAAGTCATGCATTCGAGCGCTTTGTTCTCGCTCGATTTCCTTTGTTACCTGTTCATCGACAACAAATAGACTGCCTGCGAAAATCAGCATGACAATGATTATAGGTGTCAAAATAAATTTAATCTGGCTATTCACGTCCTTGGTATCATCTATGTTGCTTGTTAATAAAATCCGTTTCTAATGTAAGCTTCCGCTGATCAAGTATAGGTCAAGACCGGGCATTGTTCGAAAAATTAACCTTTTATTTATATAAACAATTCTCTATTTCTCGGAAAAATTACTTAATATTCATGTATATTCAACTATCTATTAATCGAGGAATACCTAAGAATAGCTCTGTCGCCGGCGAGTTTATTGAGTTTTAGAGAATACAAATAAAAGGACATTACTATGAATTTTGGTGAACGATTAAAGAACATTCGTCATAAAAAAGGGCTTAGTCAACCAGAGCTCGCCGAGTTAGCGGGTATAGAACAGTCGTATTTATCAAAGTTAGAAAATGATAAATCACTGCCGTCTAATGATATTTTTAGACGCTTATTGTCTGGGTTGGAATTATCACTTGAAAGTTTTGTGCAAGGTATTAACGAAGAGTTATTAAGAACTAAATTAGTTGCAATTCACGATATTGAAGTTTGGCTAAATAAGCATAACGAAAGTAAGCAGCAGCGCCGTTTTAGGTTTCTTTGGGTAGCGAGTATCTTAATCGTATTGGGCACAACAATATTTTATGCTGGTTTTGGTGGTTTGTTTGTGTCAGAAACCAAATATCGTTATTTCTCCGATGGCATTGTGTTGGAAGGTGAGCCTATTGATGTTTTTCTAACTTGGCATCGGCTAATTCCAGAAGCAAATACTATCAGTGCGGACGCTAAAAAGCAGATGGAGTTGAGCAAACAAGCACATATAGACAAAAGGGTAGAAATGGCCAAAAGAAAGCTAAGGCACGAGTTATTGCTGGACCAATATAGAGGAAATTCTTTTGAAATAGCTGTTGATGGTGGCAGGCGTTACTATCTAGATGCAGGCGTTTTTAAGAATGAAGGAAGGCCATATTCTATTAACGCGTTTCTACAAGTGTTAGGTGTTTCACTGTTCGCGTCAGGTATTATGGGCTTTGTGCTTGAACGTAAACTTAAAGATTAGTTTTCAAAGAGATACACGAGATAGGAAAGTCGTGTATCTCAATCAAACTATTGATCTGAAGATTTTTCTAAATCAGCGATTCTAGCTTCTAATTCAGCCAGTTTCTCACGTGTTTTAAGCAAAACTTGGGTTTGCACATCAAATTCTTCTCTGGTCACTACGTCTAACTGCGCTAGTTTGCGTTGAAGGATCACTTTCGTTTTATCTTCTAAGTCGGCAGCCGCTGATTTTAAGCCCGGAGGAATAGCTTCAGAAACTTGCTTAGCAATATCTTCTATTTTTTTAGCATTGATCATAATACTGCATCCGTTAATTTGAATTAGCTTATTGTAATGTATTTTCTATCAAAGCGAATTATCTTTTTAAAATGAATTGCATTAAGGTAGAATCTTCGCCCCAACAAATCTGTGAAGCGTACCTGTAAATAAATGAAGTTAAATCCAAGACAAAATGAAGCGGTAAAATACGTAAGTGGACCTTGTTTGGTTTTAGCTGGCGCAGGTAGTGGAAAAACAGGTGTTATTTGTCAGAAAATCACACATTTAGTGCAAAACTGTGGCTACAAGGCTAAAAACATAGCTGCGGTTACTTTTACTAACAAAGCAGCCAAAGAGATGAAAGAGCGTGTCAGTAAAATGCTTGGCCGCGACATGTCTCGGGGTTTGACCGTCTGTACCTTTCACTCACTTGGGCTAGATATAGTCAGAAGAGAGCTTAAAACTCTCGGCTTCAAACCAGGTTTTACACTGTTTGATGATCAAGATACAGCTGCCTTGTTGAAAGAGCTAACGCAAGATGAATTAGATGGCGACAAAGACTTGTTATCTAAATTGCAGATGATGATCTCAAATTGGAAGAACGATTTATTATTACCTGAAGCAGCCATAAAAAAGGCAGGTGATCCAGATACTCGTTTATACGCAGAGTTTTATGGTCGTTATCATAAGCACATGCGCGCCTATAACGCTTTAGATTTTGATGATCTGATTTTGGTGCCAACACTCTTATTGAGAAACTTCGCCGAGGTGCGTGATCGCTGGCAGCAAAAAATTAAATACATGTTGGTAGATGAATACCAAGATACCAATGCTAGCCAATACGAGTTGGTTAAGCTAATCACTGGTGACCAAGGGTTATTGACCGTGGTAGGTGACGATGATCAATCAATCTATTCTTGGCGTGGTGCAAAACCACAAAACCTTGTTTTACTTGGTGAAGATTATCCTAGTCTAAAGCTGATAAAATTGGAGCAAAATTACCGCTCAAGTGGTCGAATTCTAAAGTGTGCCAATATCCTGATCGCTAATAATCCACATGTATATGACAAAGCACTATTTAGTGAACTAGCATATGGCCCGGAACTTCGTGTGATACAAACCAAAAATGAAGAACATGAAGTTGAACGTGTCATTGGTGAGCTGATCGGTCATCGATTTATGAATAAGTCGCAATACCGAGAGTACGCGATTTTATATCGCGGTAACCATCAATCTAGGTTACTTGAAAAAGCACTGATGACAAACCGCATTCCGTATAAGGTGAATGGCGGCACTTCATTTTTCTCAAGAGCTGAAATTAAAGATGTCATGGCTTATCTACGTATCTTGGTTAATCCTGACGACGATAATGCATTCTTAAGAATCGTTAATGTTCCTCGTCGTGAGATTGGTCCTGCGACGTTAGAAAAGCTAGGTAGCTATGCAAACATGAGACAAATTAGTATGTTTGCCGCTAGCTTTGAATTAGGCTTAGAGCAGCATTTAACTGGTCGAGGTTTAGCTAATGTACAGCGCTTTACTCGTTGGTTAGTTGAAACGGGTGATAACGCGGAGCGTGGCGATACTGCTGCAGTGCTTCGCAGTATGATTCGAGAGATCAATTACGAAGATTGGCTATATGATAGTTCACCCAGTGCAAAAGCAGCTGAAATGCGTATGAAGAATGTTACTGAACTATTCAGTTGGATCACGCAGATGCTTGAAGGTAGTGACGATGAAGAACCAATGACGTTGCCACAAGTTGTCACTCGTTTAACACTTCGTGACATGATGGAGCGAGGTGAAGAAGAAGACAGTGCTGACCAAGTTCAGTTAATGACGTTGCATGCTTCAAAAGGATTAGAGTTCCCTTATGTTTTCCTTATTGGTATGGAAGAAGGCTTATTGCCTCACCAAACGAGCATTGATGAAGACAATGTTGAAGAAGAGCGCAGACTTGCTTATGTAGGTGTTACTCGAGCTCAACGAGAGCTAATTTTCACTTATGCCAGAGAACGTCGACAGTTTGGTGAAGTGGCTAGAACAGAAGTTAGTCGTTTCTTATATGAAATGCCACAAGACGATCTGAACTGGGATAATATTCAGCCAAAAAGAAGCCGTGAAGAGAAACAAGAAACAGCAAAAGTTGGCGTGGCAAATCTTAGAGAGATGCTCAAGAAAGGTAAATCTTAAAAATCTTTCTTGAGTGTTATTTTGTCGCTCTGTAGCCGAAAGCAAACCCACCAACTAAAAAGATAGATGCTAGTGTTGCTTCGCCAGATAAATAACATAGCGTTGCAGAAATAATACTCGCACCAGATAAAATAGCGCTGATCATCATTTTGTTTTGCTTTGCTTGTGACTCAGCCAAATTTTGAAGTTGTGCAAGTTGAGCTTGTTGGCTCTCTCTGCCTATTTTTAAATAGTCGTACACTAGATCTGGGATTTCTGGCAGCTTTTCATTCCAAAATGGAATGTTCTCTTTCACTTTGCGTATGACGGCTTTTGGCCCCATTTGCTCTTTGACCCAGTTTTCCAAAAATGGCTTGGCTGTTTGCCATAAATCTAACTGAGGGTATAACTGACGGCCAAGGCCTTCAATGTAGAGTAGTGTTTTTTGCAATAAAACGAGTTGTGGCTGAACTTCCATATTGAAACGGCGTGCAGTGTTGAAAAGGTTGACGAGCACTTGCCCAAAAGAGATCTCAGCCAAAGGCTTGTTAAAGATAGGCTCACATACTGTTCTGATCGCAAATTCAAATTCGTCTACGCTAGTATTTGCTGGCACCCAGCCAGAATCAACGTGAAGTTGAGCTACTTTACGGTAATCTCGATTGAAAAAGGCAACAAAATTCTCTGCCAAATAACGTTTATCTTCTCTATTTAAGGTGCCGACAATACCACAATCAATGGCTATCCATGTTGGGTTGGCAGGTTGGTTGGCGTTGACAAAAACATTACCCGGGTGCATATCTGCATGGAAAAAGCTATCGCGAAATACTTGGGTAAAAAACACTTCAACACCACGTTCTGCTAGCAGTTTCATATCAACACCAAGTCCGTGCAACGTTTCAATGTCACCAACGCCGATACCGTATATGCGTTCCATTACTAGCACATTTTTATGGCAAAATGAGCTGTGAATCTCTGGCACATAGAGAATTTCGTCTGCTGGGTTACCTTGGCTAAAATTTCGTTTTAGTTGAATGGCGTTAGCAGCTTCTCTGTTGAGATCTAATTCATCAATAATGGTTTTTTTGTATTCTTCAACAACTTCTTTGGGTCTTAGTCGTTTTCCGTCTGGTAGCCATTTAGCAACAATTGCAGCAAACCTAGACATGACTTTCACATCGGCATGAATGATTTTGTCGATGCCTGGGCGCAATACTTTGATAACCACTTCTTTTTCATCGCCATCTTCTAATAGCTTAGCAGTGTGAACCTGTGCGATAGACGCTGAAGCTAGCGGCTTAGTGTCGAACGCTATGATATGTTGATTAAAACACTCTTGGCCTATTGCATCGATGATTATTTTCTCTGCTATTGCGCCATCAAATGGCTTAACCTGATCTTGCAGTTTGGCTAATTCATTAGCAAAGTCTTCCGGCAGCAAGTCTCTGCGTGTTGATAACATTTGACCAAATTTGATGAATACCGGACCTAAAGATTCAATCGCTAATCTAAAACGTTCAGAAGTAGGTTTATCTTTGTGTTTGTTGCGAAGCCAAAATAAAGAATGACGTGCAAGCTTGGCATACCAAGGCAGTGCTTTTTGAGGTATTAAATCATCTAGTCCATATTGCAAAAAAGTACTGATAATCTTGTATAAGCGCTTGCTACTCACAGAAGTCCCTATTTAGTTACTAATTTATTTAGTCTTGCATCTAATTGTTCGAATGATTTGCTGACCGACGCTACTTCTTTTGCGAAATCGTCTAATTCAAAAGACGTTGCTAGCCATTTTTTCTCATGAACTAGCCACTGCGTTGCATCTTCAGATATTTGCTGCTTGGCAAATGCAGCTTTTTGAAGCCCTGATTTAGCAATGCGAGATAACAGGTGTGTTGGTACATCACCTATTTGTTTTGCCAATTCACTGGCGATATCAAATGAAATGGATTCGAAAAAAGCCGCATATTGCTGAGCAACTTTTATGTCGCCATCAATATCAAGTTGATCTTGTTTAATTAGTTGCGTTAACGAACCACCCTGTTTTAATTCATTGAGGCTCTTAACACTTGTAGTGATTGTGCAATCGGCATGATCATTTATTGTGGTCACTAATATGCCGTGCATGTTCGCTTGTACACAGATGTTCATGCCGACATCTGAAACTTGAATACACAAGCGTTTGTCGATGATTTTATTCATCGCAACTTTATCGTATTTACCTTTGCTCAGCAGATACTTAAGCGTACCTTCAAGTGCTGCACAAATTGCTTGCTGCCACATAAGAGTAAGCATAAATTAGAACTTGTAACCTTTGTGAAGGGCAACAATACCACCAGTCAAGTTTTTGTATTCAACATGTTCAAAACCAACATCTTGCATCATGCTTTTTAATGTTTCTTGGTCTGGGTGCATACGAATTGATTCTGCTAGATATTGATAACTGTCACCGTCTTTAGCGACGATTTCGCCCATCTTTGGAAGAATACTAAATGAGTAAAAATCATACGCTTTGTTCAAGAGCTCATGCTCTGGCTTTGAAAACTCAAGTACCAACAAGCGACCACCTGGCTTCAATACTGAGAAGATAGACGCGAGTGCTTTATCTTTATTGGTTACATTGCGCAGGCCGAAGGCAATTGTAACGACATCAAATGTATTTTCTTCGAATGGTAAGTACTCAGCGTTTGCTTGCACATATTCAATATTTTGTACTAAGCCGCGATCTCTAAGCTTTGCTCTGCCTACTTCTAGCATAGAGCTATTGATGTCAGCTAATACAACTTTACCTTCTTTGCCAACAAGTTGTGAAAACTTAGCGGTTAAATCACCAGTACCACCAGCAAGATCTAATACTTTATTGCCTGGACGAACCCCACTTGCGTCAATAGTAAAGCGCTTCCAAAGGCGATGAATACCAAAAGACATAACATCATTCATGATGTCGTATTGCTGAGCAACAGAATGAAAAACATCTGCTACTTTTGCTTCTTTATCTGATTTGTTTACTGTTTGATAACCAAAGTGAGTAGTTTCTTTATTATCTTGTTGGAATTCTTGACCTGACATTGCATTACGCTCTTCTATTCGAATGAGCATAGTGTACTTCATGCTATGTCAATCAACAATTACAAGATGCCATATAAAATATGATCTAGGGTGGTTTTTTTTGCATCAATTTGTGATAAGTTAACATTTTTGTAACATTAGGAGGTTTTTATGAAAAAACTACTGGGAGCCCTGATTGTTGGTTTTACAACAACCGTATCTGCGTGTTCTACATCAGAACAACCTGCTAAAGAAGTCGAAAAGCAGGTAAAAGCGCCGGTTTCTAAAATGCCATGTAAACCTTCGATGTCGCCTCCAATAAAAGACAAAAGTAAATTAAAAGTTCTGCTTGAAAAGCAAGGCCGTATTACCAGTGATATGACACCGGCTCAAGTAGACAAAACAATTAACGATTACATTAGAAAGAAACGAGCAGCTTACCAAAGCTGTCAGAAAAAAGGTTAACTATGAAACTTAAAACATTGTCAGTGCTGTCTATGTTAGCTATGGGAGCTAACGTTATGGCAGCGACACCTGTGCATCCGAAGGCACCAGCCGACCCAGGTGTTATTAATCATGAACGTATCATCTATTGGATGACAAAACGTGGCGAGCTACCAGTAAATGCTACTGAAGAGCAAAAGGCGCTAGCGCTTAAAGCATATATTGGTAAAAAATCTTTTGAACACGCTAAGTTGCCTGGCGAGTTTGCAGCCAAAGTACGTGCTGCAGAATTTTTGGTACCACAATCTGAGCTTAAGCATAAACACAGTTTACACAAGGCTTCAGCAGCTATTGAGAAAGCGCAAAAAGACAATCAAGATGTCACTGTAAAAGTGCTTGCTCTATTGGTTGATTTTCCCGATCTAAAATACAATGAAAACCGTCTAAGCTCCTCCGATACAGCGATGTATTATGATGACTATTCTGTAGAACATTACAATTCAATGTTGTTTAACACTAATGGCTATGAAGGACCTAGCGGTCAAACGCTAGAAACATCGCATCAGTTTTATCAACAAGAATCAGGTGGTAGTTTTTTCTTCACGGGTCAAGCACATGGTTGGGTGACGTTGGAAAAAGACGCAGCTGAGTATGGTGGTAATGACGATGACGATGACGATAAAGCACCTCGTGAACTAGTTAAGGAAGCTATTGCTAAGGCTGTGGCTGAACTTAATCTTGATTTATCGGAATACGACAAATCTGATTTCTTTGATATAGATGGTGATGGCAACATATTCGAGCCAGACGGTATCATTGATCACGTGATGATTTTCCATTCAAGTGTTGGTGAAGAAGCTGGTGGTGGTGTTCTAGGTGCTGACGCTATATGGTCTCATCGTTGGTTCGTAGATAGTCAGCCTGTAGATGTTCCGGGTTCTGATATTAAGCTTTTTGGCTATACGATAAACCCTATCGATGCCGCTATCGGTGTAACTGTGCACGAGTTTGGCCATGATTTAGGTCTACCAGATTTATATGATACAGCAGGGGGCGATATCTCTTCTCCTGTCAGCGATTGGTCTGTTATGGCTTCGGGTAGTTGGAATGGCTCGCCTCCTGGTTCTCGTCCCACTGGTTTTTCACCTTATGGTAGAGACTACTTAGCACAGCGTTATGGTGGTAACTGGATGAATCAGCAAGTGATTAACTTTACAGATCTTGAAAGTGAAAGTATTAATTTGGTTGAAGCGGTTAATCACGATACTGGCATCAATCAAGTAAAAGTTGTGTTACCGCCGTCGAAAGAAGCATTCCCTGCATATGATGGTCAATACATGTATTACTCAGGTAGCGGCGACAAGATGGACAATCGAGCATCGTTCTCAATCGATTTGCCTGCTGAAGCAGCGACACTTTCGATGAAGGCAAGATGGGATATAGAAGTAGATTATGATTACGCTCAAATCCTTGTGAATGGTGAAGCTGTTGCAGGTAATCATACGGTTCCAACCGCTAATCAATACTATCCAACTGTAAGTAATTACTTAACAGGAAAGTCTGGTGAAATTGATGGTGCTGAAGGTGATTTAGGTTGGGTTGATCTTACTTTTGATTTGTCAGCTTATGCTGGTCAAAACGTGACGATCGAATTTGCTTACATCACAGATGATTATGTTGGTGGTTATGGTTTAGTGATTGATAAGATTGACGTATCAGCAGGTGAACAATCAGTCTTTTCGGATAATGCAGAAGGTTTGGTGTCACTAACATTAAATGGTTTCAAACATCAAATTAATGAAATGGAGCTAGCTGGTCATCACTACTACATGCAATTGCGCTCGCACAAAGGTGTGGATAGCGATCTTAAAAACAGCAAATTTGATGAAGGTGTAGTTGTTTGGTATCGCGATGAAGCTGTTTCAAACAATCAAGTGAACAATCATCCAGGTAAAGTATTCCTTGGCGTTGTAGATGCAGACCAAAACCCTATCAAATCAGGTTCCTCTGTTCGCAACACTGGTACACAAATTCGTGATGCAGCATTTAGTATTTACGATCAGTCTACGTTTAATGGTGATAATCACTTAACTGCAGTTTCGTCCTTCGATGATAAGCGTGATTATTCAGCACCTTACCAACCTGCGTCAGGTATCGTTTTACCAAAATTGGGCGTAAAAATGACGGTAGATGCGCAAGCACCTGATAGCTCAACTGCATCTATTACATTATCTAATACGGGTGCAGATACTATTGAAGCTGTGCGTAATGGACGCGAGATTACATTAACGTTGAACTCAGCTGGTTTAGTACAAAACTCTACTGTTTCATGGAGTTTAGGTGATGGTACTCAGTTGACCGGCGAGACGGTTAATCACACGTATGCTTCTGTAGGTGAATTCGATATTACCGTTAGCTACGAAAATGAAAAAGGCAATGTAGAACTTTCAAAGAGCGTTCAAATTGCTGAAGCCATTACAGGTACTATTACACCTCAAACAACGGGTAATACAGTGACATTTATGGCTGATTTATCTGGTGGTGAAGGTGATTATTACTACCAATGGAACTTTGGTGACAACAGCGAAACAAGCACGTTAGCAAGTCCTACCCACACTTATAGTGAATTAGGCGAATACACAGTAACGTTAACGGTTATGGATGAAACGTATGTGTCATATGAGGTCACTTTAGACTTCACATTAGAAGCGCTTCCTCTTGATGCGACAATCGATCACACAACATCTAATTTAAGAGCTAATTTTACGCCAGTAATAAATGGTGGTGACGGTAGTTATACATATGCTTGGGATTTTGGTGACGGAACGACAAGCACTTCGCAAAGCCCGAGCCATGATTATAGTGCTGGCGGTACCTACACTGTGACTCTTACAGTGACAGATGGAGCAGGTGAAACAGTTACAGCTACGACGTCTGTAACAGTAACAGCTCCAGTTGTTACACCTCCACCTACACCAACTAATAATGGTGGTTCAGGCGGCGGTAGCCTAGGTATTGTATCGCTGTTTGCCTTATTACTATTAGCAAGACGCAGACAGAGCTAACAATAATCAACAGAAAAAACGGCCACATATAGTGGCCGTTTTCCTTTTTTAAATTAAGTTTGTTTTTATGCGTTGCTATAGTGTTCTCTGTTGCCCATCCAGCGGTCGATAATCTTAACCGCCATTTCTGGATATTTTTGCCAGAGTAAATAAGCATCTTGCTGCACTTGAGGAATTAGATCTCCATCTCTAGCTAAGTCGGCGATTCTTAGATCTGCCAATCCTGTTTGCTTAGTACCTAATAATTCACCTGGACCACGGATTTCCAAATCTTTTTGGGCAATAACAAAGCCGTCATTACTCTCTCTTAATACACCTAGACGTTTGGTCGCTGTTTTTGACAAGGGGGTTTTATACATCAGTACACAAAACGACGCGATACTGCCACGACCAACTCGGCCACGTAACTGATGCAATTGAGCTAAACCTAGGCGCTCTGGGTTTTCTATTACCATGACACTGGCGTTAGGTACGTTTACACCAACTTCAATGACTGTAGTAGCCACTAATAAATCGAGTTCGCCAGCTTTGAAATACTCCATGACACGCTGTTTTTCATCGGCTTTCATGCGACCATGTACTAGCCCAACTTTTATATCTGGTAAAGACTGCTGAATATAATTAGCGCTATCTTCCGCAGCCTGGCATTGCAGCACTTCAGATTCTTCTATCAGCGTACATACCCAATAAGCCTGTCTTTTTTCTTCTACACATGATTGATGAATACGTGCAATGACTTCGTCTCGACGAGTATCTGGTAGTGCTATCGTTTGAATTGGCGTTCTACCTGGAGGCAATTCATCAATAATTGAAGTATCAAGATCTGCGTAAGCTGTCATGGCTAGCGTTCTAGGTATTGGTGTAGCAGTCATGATCAGCTGATGGGGATACTTATTATCAAACGCCCCTTTTTCACGCAGAGCCAAGCGTTGATGAACACCAAACCTATGTTGTTCATCAATGATAATAAGCGTGAGTTTACTAAAGTTTACTTCGTCTTGAAATAAGGCGTGTGTACCAACTGCCATTTGCATTTCGCCATTAGCAATTTGCTCAAGTGCAATACGCCTTTCTTTTGCTTTCGTTTTACCCGCTAGCCAGCCAACCTTGATACCAAGTGGCTCAAACCATTCTTGGAAGTTGATAGCGTGTTGCTCCGCTAGTATCTCAGTCGGTGCCATCAACGCTACTTGGTAGCCTTGTCCTATTGCGGTAATTGCAGCTAGTGCGGCAACGAGTGTTTTACCAGAGCCAACATCGCCTTGAACTAGCCTCATCATTGGCGTATCTTTACTTAGATCCGTCCTTATTTCATCAACAACACGTGCTTGTGCGCCTGTTGGTTCAAATGGCAGTGACGCCAAAAAGTTTTTATTGAGCTTAGTATCGGTTTGTAACTGTACACTCAAGTGTTTTTGGCTTGATGCCTTTAACTTAAGCATACTTAAGTTATGTGCTATGAGCTCTTCTTTGATCAGTCTGATCTGCGCCGGATGTTTGCCTTGTTCAAGCTGTTCGATAGACGTATCAGGTGGTGGTCGGTGAATAAGTGCTAATGCATCTTTTAAGGTATAACCGTTAGCAATAAACTGCTCGGGTAAAAGTTCTTCTACATCACCTCTTTGCAATCTCTTGAGAGCTTGTTCTGTAATATTTCTAAGGGTTAGCTGCTTTAAGCCGTCTGTTGTTGGGTATACAGGTGTTAGGGTTTCTTCGTTTTCAGACAAAGGTTTATCATTATCTAGCTGCTTATATTCAGGATGGATAATTTCTAAACTTCTTGCTCCTCGAACGATTTCGCCATAACAGCGTATTGTCGTACCGATTGGCAAATTATTGCGTTGAGCGGCTGAAAAATGAAAGAATCTGAGATTAAGAATACCAGTGCCATCATTAACAGTGATAACCATCATACGGCGTTTGCCTTGGATTATCTGGTTATTGGTAATCTCACCGATAATGTTTGTGAACGTGCCGGGTAAGCAATCTCTGACGGTTAAAACACGAGTCCGATCTTCATATCTTGAAGGTAAATGAAAAAGAAGGTCTTGCAGTGAATTGAGACCTATCTTTTCTAATTTGAGTGCCATGCTTGGCCCTACCCCTTTTAAGCTGGTAACAGGGATAGCCGCTAGGTTTTCTAAACCTTTTCCTTTGGCACTCATGAGTTTAGCCCTTATTCGTCAATAGACTGCCATGCATCTTGATTCATTTGCATTTTTTGCCACCATTCATCACTGGCAACAATTTGGCCTTCTTCGTCGATTTTAGGGTAAGGTAATCCTTTGCGCTGACAAGCCTTAGCAAAAATAGGGTGGCCACCTTCAAATAGAATGCGTTGGCGGACAGCTTCGCTGATTGTTGGCTTACCATACATACCCGCTGCTTGGCGCTGACGCTGTGCTTCATACAAGACAACGGCATTAGCTACTGAAACATTTAGTGATTGCACCATACCAACCATAGGAATAACAATATCTTGATCGGCTAGCTCTAGTGCTTTTTCAGAAGCACCAAACTTTTCTTGGCCCAGAATAATTGCGGTAGGCTTGGTATAGTCAATTTCACGGAAATCGACCGCAGTTTCAGATAAATTGGTGACTAATACTTGCATATTTTGACGTTTAAGCTCAGCAATAGCGTCTTCAGTCTTGCTGTAGTTGTGAACTTCAATCCAGTTTTGGCTGCCAGCGGCACTACCACCAGATACACGCATTTGCTCATTTTTCCAAACTGCATGTACATCACTTACACCAATAGCATCGGCTGTTCTAACAATCGCTGCAAGGTTATGACTTTTATGCACACCTTCCATACATACAGTTAGGTCCGGCTGGCGCATATCTAGCATTTGGTTTATGCGTTCTAGTCTTTCAGGGGTCATATCTCTATCTTTCTTACGGTCTTAAGGTCGATTAACCAACGTTTGGTAGTTCTACTACACCATCAATTTCGATGTCTACGTCTTTTGGTAATCTTGAAACTTGAATAGCAGCACGTGCTGGGTATGGTTCGTTGAAGTATTGGCTCATTACTTCGTTAACTGTTGCGAAATTTTCTAGGTCAGTTAAGAAGATATTTACTTTAACCATATCGTTAATTTCACCGCCAGCGGCTTCACATACAGCACTTAAGTTTTTAAATACTTGGTGTGCTTGCGCTGCGAAATCACCTTCTACTACTTGCATAGTTTCTGCTACTAGTGGAATTTGGCCTGATAAGTAAACTGTGTTTTTTACTTTTACCGCTTGGCTGTATGTACCAATAGCGCTAGGTGCTTTGTCTGTACTAATAATAGATTTCATGATTAATCCTTTATTACTGCTTTAAATAATTATTTGTTACGAACAACTCGCTGAACGTCAACCATTACTTTGATCTTTCTAATGATGTCAGCAAGATGGATACGGTCTCTACAGGTGATTTCAATATCGATTGAATATAAACCTGATTCTTTTTCACCTGAGTTTAAGGTATGTACATTGGACTCACAACGAGCAATTACATTAGTCAATTTAGCCAGAGCACCTTGGTGGTTAACGATTTCAATACGTAATTTTGCAATGAAATCTCTATCCAAGTCACTATCCCATTTCACTGGGAAGTATTGGCTCTGCTCTTGGCCTTTGATATTACGACAACTCTCTTGGTGAACCATCAAGCCTTTACCAGGACTTAGGTAAGCAACAATCGAGTCACCTGGAATAGGTCGACAACACTTACCGTAATTAACCAACATACCTTCAGAGCCTTTAATGGCTAGCTTGGTCTTAGTTGCTGGTTGAGGAATGTCATTTTCTTCAGTAAATTCATCTTTAAGTCGGCGTGCAATACCGATACTTAAAGCATTACCAAGGCCGATATTAACAAGTAATTCATCAAACGTATTATTACCGGTTTCTTTAATAACTTGGTCGATTTTTTCTTGCTCAATATCTTCAAGCTTTGTAGCACCGAGAGCATGACTTAACAAGCGCTGGCCTAGCATGTGAGATTCGTGCTGCTCTTGTGATCTTAAGTATGAGCGAATTTGCATACGTGCTTTGGCCGTCACAACAAAGTTTAACCAAGTTGCATTAGGTCGTGCAGCAGGTGAAGTGACAACTTCAATCGTTTGTCCTGAATCTAAAGGCTGACTCAGTGGATAAGGTTTTCTATCAACTTTTACACCAACACAAGAATTACCAACGTCAGTATGTACTGCGTATGCGAAGTCTACAGCAGTTGCTCCCATCGGCAATTCAATAATGCGACCGTCCGGTGTGAAAACATAAATCTCTTCAGGGAATAAGTCAGACTTAACATTTTCGATAAATTCGAAAGAGCTCCCCGCACTTTGCTGTAATTCAAGCAAGCTTTGCATCCAGCGTCTTGCTTTCATTTGTGCGGTTGTACCACCGTCATCACCGTCTTGCTTGTATAACCAATGGGCAGCAACACCTTTGTCAGCCATTTGGTCCATATCGCGTGTCCTTATTTGGATCTCTACAGGAATACCGTGAGGGCCAATAAGTGAGGTGTGAAGCGACTGATAGCCATTGGTTTTTGGAATCGCGATGTAGTCTTTAAATCTGGTTTCGATAGGTTTAAATAGATTATGCACCGCGCCAAGTGCTCGGTAACAATCATCCATTTTGTTATCAACAATCACGCGAAATGCGTAGATATCCATCACTTCGTTAAACATCAATTCTTTGTTGACCATTTTACGGTAAATAGAGAAAAGGTGTTTTTCACGGCCAATAACTTCAGCCTTAATACCACTTTCTTCAAGGCGAGCCTGAATTTCTTCGTTGATATTGTTGATGATTTCTTTACGATTGCCACGAGCTTGTTTGACTGCCGATTTAAGCGCTCGAGCTCGCATAGGGTAAAGTGCTTCAAAACCTAAAACCTCTAGTTCGTTCTTGATATCGTGGATACCTAAACGATTAGCCACTGGCGCATAGATTTCTAAGGTTTCTCTAGCTATTCTGCGACGCTTCTCTGGTCGTAACGACTCTAATGTACGCATATTATGAGTACGGTCAGCAAGTTTGATCAAAATAACACGAATATCTTGTGTCATTGCCATGATCATTTTGCGGAAGTTCTCCGCCTGCATTTCTTCCTTGTTGTCGAACTTAAGTTTGTCTAACTTACTAACACCTTCAACAAGCTCAGCAACTGTTGAACCAAATAGCTCAGCAAGTTCGTCTTTTGTTGTCTCAGTATCTTCAATTACATCATGTAATAATGCGGCCATTAGCGTTTCATGATCTAAGTGCATTTTTGCTAAATTGTGAGCGACTGCTACAGGGTGAGTAATATAAGGTTCACCACTTGAGCGCATTTGGCCTTCGTGAGCATCACGCGCAACGATGTAAGCTTGTTTAAGTAAATCAATTTGTACTTTTGATAAGTACGAAGAAACATATTCTTTTAGTGGTTCAAAAAGATACACCCAATAAAACCCTTAAAAAGTTAATTGAAGACAACTATACCGAATTCATCAGATAACCGAGTTACGGTTAAACACATGATCCCTCGGTAATATATAGACAACGAAAGCCTTACTATTAGTTAAAGCATACGCTTATTTTAGCGTGTTGCAATATATAAAAAACGCGCAACACCAATTTAAGATATTACGCGTTTCTCATGGTATTCTTATTATTTTAGTCAAAAAGACGTTTAACTAAAATCTTACCAGATAAAGAGCTAGTTAATTATTGGTTTTGACCACCAACAATTGCAGCTACAGCAGCTAATTCAGCAGATTCTTGTTGAACCTGTTCATTGCGATCTGCATCATCCATTACTTCAGTCGTGATTAAACCTTTTTCGATTTCACGTAAAGCAATAACAGTTGGCTTGTCGTTTTCTAACTCAACCAAAGGATCTTTTCCGCCCGTTGCAATTTGACGAGCACGACGAGATGCAATTAACACCAAGTCAAAACGGTTGCCGATTTGTTCTACGGCATCTTCAACAGTAACGCGAGCCATTTGGTCACTCCAAAGTAAAAGGTTTATTACAAAATAGTAGTGTAGTTTACTATGTGCTTAATCGTTAGCCAATAGATCTTTGAATAAAAGTTGGTGTTTTTCTGCTTGTTGGCTTTGTTTTAAGCGTTTTGCTTCAACGATCGTTTTAAGATCGGTTAAAGCTTGTTCAAAATCGTCATTAACAATGATGTAGTCAAACTCGTGATAATGGGAGCATTCAGATTTAGCTTGCGACATGCGGTGCTGAATCACTTCATCACTGTCTTGGCCTCTGCCTTTTAAACGCTTTTCTAGTTCTTCAGTTGAAGGAGGGCAAATAAAAATTGTGCTAACATCTGGTTTTTTTGCTCGTACTTGTTGCGCACCTTGCCAATCAATATCTAAAAAGACATCAATACCTTTTGCAAGTTGTTCATCAATTGCAACTTCTGACGTACCGTAGTAATTGCCAAATACTTCAGCCCATTCATAAAAATGACCGTTATCGATTTGCGTTTTAAAAGCCTCAACAGTGACAAAATGGTAATGCGTTCCATCAACTTCACCTTCACGTGGCTGACGTGTGGTGTGAGACACTGATAACTGCATTGCGCGCTTACTCTGATCTGCAAGTAATGCATTGATTAAGCTTGATTTACCTGCCCCACTAGGAGCGCTTAGAATAAATAGGTTACCAACAGTTGCCAACGTCAAATCCTCTGTAAAGGTCTAAAAGGGTGCGCACTATAACGAATTTAGTAGTGTTTTCCCAACTTTTTACGATACTTGCAAATTATTCTCAGCCATAATCTCAAAGTCGACAGCATTTCTTGCTTGGCTTTTTACTTGGTAGAGCTTCTCATCTGCTCTTGTCATCACATCTTCAAGAAGAATACTACTGTCGGGGGTCAACTGCACCGCGCCGATACTGACAGATATTACGTTGGATGCATCAGACTTGCTGTGAGATATTCCCAATGAAGTTACGCTTTCTAAACACTCTATTAAGATGTTTTCCATATCATGTTTGTTGTCTACTGGGATATAAAAATAGAACTCTTCGCCACCGCAACGGTAAATATTGCCATGATAATCAAATAATACTCGTTTAATAGCATTGGAGACTTTTCTCAATACAATATCTCCTTGCTGGTGACCATAGGTATCGTTGTATTGTTTGAAAAAATCAATGTCAGCAATGCCGTAAACGATTGCTTTGTTTTGCTCTAACGCAAAGCGCCAGTTAGCAGCACTATCAGCTTCCCATTTTCTGCGATTTGGTAATTCAGTAAGGCTATCGAAATTAGCAAAATTCTCCAGTAGTCTTCTTTGCCTTAATATTTCTAGGTGTGTGTTAACTCGTGCTCTAACAATGCCGTAGTTGAATGGCTTTTGAATATAATCACAGGCACCTAACGTGAGTCCTCTCTCTTCGTCTTCTGTACTTTGAAGACCAGTAATGAATATCACTGGTATATGTTTTAGGTCAGGGTGTTCTTTGAACGAAGTGATTAACTCAAAACCGTTTTGTTCGGGCATGAGTACATCTAATAATATAAGGTCTGGTACTATTTCTATTGCCTTGGCCAAACCTTGGCTGGCGCTCTTACAAGCTACAATTTTGTAGTGCTCTTTAAATATCGACGCGAGAATTTTTAAGTTAACGGCTTCGTCATCGATACATAAAATTGTAAATGTCTTGTCAATTATTCTTCGTTGCTGCGAATCGCTTAAATTTGTCATTTACTTCCTCTCTTCAACAACCCTATTTGAGCGATTGCATGATTTCTTTCAGGGCTTCGCCTGCGTCTTCGAAATCGAAATCTTCTATTAATGCATGGACCTGGTCAACCTCTTTTTGAATAGGAGTACCATGAGCAATGGATCTCAGCTTAGCTGATATTTCTTCTGCAAAAATATCTGCATCACAAATCAATGGCATCAAGGTTTCTGCTACGGCCAAAGCTTGCTCTTTGTCCAATTCTTTTGTTGCATCTTTTGCTTCGTTTTCGAAATACACTCTATTTAGTTGAGCAATTAGGTAATCAAGCATGGTATTGACTTCATTTAGCTTCAGTTCTAATTGAAGGTCACCATTCTTAATTGCAGTTTCTAATGCTTGTGCTGATTTTGATAATTCGTAAGCGCCGATATACTGAGCTGTTGACTTTAATGAGTGAGCGGCACGATAAAGCTCCTCAGTTTGCTCTTGCTTGTAAAAGGCGGATATTTCATTTGATAAAGATTGGTACTTAGACCAAAAATCTCTAACCAGTTGCAGGTAAAGTGAGGTTTTTCCTTGTACTTTATCAATAGCATTGTCTACTTCAAGTGAAGTATTGTTCTTAAGTACTAGAATTTGTTTGTCTTCAATAGCCTGCTTTAATTCTATGTCAGACTCACCCTTAACAGGAGCAACTTTTTGGTCTTCAGTTAAGAATTTACATAAGGTTTGATAAAGCAGTTCTGGCTCTATCGGCTTAGTTAAATGTTGATTCATACCTGCAAGAATACTCTTCTCAATATCGCCTTCCATTGCATGAGCTGTCATTGCAACGATCGGAAGGTCTTTAATATTTAGTGTATTCCTTATTTCTCTAGTCGCGGTTAGACCATCCATTTCCGGCATTTGAACGTCCATCAATACGAGATCAAAAGATTGTTCTTGGACTTTTTGTAAAGCGATTATACCGTTTTCAGCACATTCAACTTGCACGTTTGTATCAGCCAAAAACTCTTGGGCGACTTGCTGATTAATTAAGTTGTCTTCTACAAGCAGAACTTTGTACGCACTTAGATTTGGAATCTCCATCGCGTAATCTGTTTCATCCATAGAAATATATCCACCGTCTCTGCTAACGATATCGATGATTGCATCAACAAGTACAGATTGGTTGATAGGTTTTTCAAGGAATAATTCTATGCCTGCTTGTTTTGCCAAGTCTTTGGCTTCATCTTTATCATAAGCAGACACCATCAAAATATGTGGTACGTGTTCTTGTAGCTGCTCTTTGATATGAGTTGCAGCCTCAATGCCATCCATTATAGGCATCTTCCAGTCCATCAAGACCAAATCATAAGGCTGGCCAATATTTTCAGCATGAATAACAGCGCGAAGTGCTTGTTCACCGTCTTCTACACCATCTGCTGAAATATCGATATGAGTGAGCGCATCAATAAGTACTTTTCGTGCGATATCAATATCGTCTGCTACTAGTACTCTCAAATTACTGAGTCGCTTTTTGTCGATTGCTGATCTGGTTTCTACTTCATATTGCGATTTTTCTAATTGAGCGGTGAATTTGAAGGTAGAGCCTTTGCCCAATTCACTTTCAACTGAAATTGTACCGCCCATTAATTCGGTCAGTTGTTTACTGATTGCTAGTCCCAAACCTGTGCCACCATATTTACGAGTCATCGAACTATCTGCTTGCGAGAACGATTGGAAAAGCCCGTTTTGTTGTTCTTCACTCATGCCAATGCCTGTGTCGTGCACGGCAAACATGAGTTCAGTGACAGAATCAGAATCAGATACCTTTTGAATACTAAGGTGAATCGACCCCTTCTCCGTGAACTTAACAGCGTTATTGGCTAAATTAATAATAATTTGCTGTAACCTAAGTGGATCGCCAATTAGGTTAAGAGGAACATTCTTTCCAATATCGACCACAAATTCCAATCGTTTTTCATGTACTTTAAAAGCACAGACATTGACGACTCGCTGTAGTATTTCAGTCAAGTTGAATTGGATGCGTTCCAAAGACATCTTTTGAGCTTCTATTTTGGAGAAGTCTAAAATATCATTTATTAAGCCAAGTAAAGATTTAGATGAATCTTGTATTTTTTCCAAATAGTCACGTTGCTGTGGCGTCAATTTGCTTCTCAAAGCTAATTGACTCAAGCCAATAACCGCATTCATTGGTGTTCTGATCTCGTGACTCATATTAGCTAAGAAGTTCGACTTAGCCTGACTTGCTTGCTCAGCTTTTATTTTCTCAGAAGCGAGTTCTTTTGTTCGCTCATGAATTTGAATTTCTAGATTGCGATTATAGGAGACAAGCTGTTGGTAAAGCTTTGCATTGTCAAAAGAGATAGCGGTTTGGTCGGCTAACAACTGTAATACGTTGACGCGGTCATGTGAAAATACATCATTAAACTCGTTGTGCTCTAAATACACGACGCCTTTTAATCCACCTTTAACGATACTTGGCAAACACATAATGGCTTTAGGTTGATGTGTCTTGAAATAAACGTCGTTGGCAAATTGATTATGACCAGTAACATCGTTGATGACCTGGGGTTTCAACGTGCGAGAAACAAAATTAATGATGCTGTAAGGAAGACCTTGTTCACTAGCTGGCTGTATAGATTCTCCAATAGCAATTTCTACATTTAAAATGCCTTCGGTCTGAAGTAGTAAGGCACCTTGCTGAGCACCGGCATTCTCCATGATAATAACAAGCATGCGATGCAAGTATGCATTCAGATCAACTTCACCACTCAGAGTTTCAGACGCTTTAAGTACTGAAGCCAAATCTAATACTTGACTATATTCGCCAGCACTTTTCTTACGTTTATTGGGTTTAAGAACAGTTGATTGCTGCAAGGCTGGCACGGATGAAAGTAATTGTTTTGCTTTAGCATCTGCGCCCCAAGACAGATAACTCTGATATGAGTCGCGTACATAAGACAACGCCATTTCTTGCTTATGCAGACGCTCCCAATGTTGACCAGCCAACTCTTGTGCGATCGCTAGGTGATGAACAAACTTGTTGCTTCGGGCTAGCTCGATTGCTTCGTCATATAATTGCCAAGCATTGGCTTTGTTTAAGATACTGGCCCACTCTGCTTCAATCAATAAATGCTTATGTTTGTGATTGTTGGGAGAATTTTCACTCCACAAAGCAAACAGCTCTTTATATTGTTGCACTTTATTGCGTAGTTCCTGAGAATCTTCTTCACGAATTTGACGAATGAGTACTAATGCCGCAATGAAGTGAAATTCGGTGAAATGGTACAATGACACTACCGAACCTGCTATTGGCTCTGCTAATTCAAATTGGCTATAGGATTCTAGGGTTTCGTTGTTTAAATATGCCAACGTCATCTTAGCCATATGATATGAGAAGAGGGTCGTAACGTTATTCGTTTTTTGTAACTCAGGCACTTGAACTAGTTCATTAAACTTTGGACCAGCAAGTTTGCTGGTTAGGGTTTTCTGAGAGCTTAGGTTTTCACTGTATTGGTGCCAAATACTGTTAAGCGTAAACTGATAAGCTTGCTTTTTATCAAGCATTACTTGGTTATATTTTTTTAATATTTGCTTGGTCTTGTTTAGCGGTGTACCGCCCAATACATGGTGAAAGCAGTAAAACAGTATCGAGTGAAACGCATATTCGATATTGCCCCATTCAATCCCCTGATAGAAGTTGTTTTCTAGTGGTGTCAGTGTTTGTGATATGTGTTTAGACCAATGAAGTACAGAGACATTCTTAGTAAACTCAATTTCAATCTTACTGTGTTTATTTGGATGCTTGTTAACCATTGCACTAGCAAGTTTGGCAAACGACCAACCGGTCTTAAATTGATTAAATGCACCACACAATAACAATGCGTGTGTTACAAAGGCTTTACTTGTTAGTGGTGACGCACCTTTGTCAAAAGACAATTTTAACGATGCATAAGCTACCTTCATGTAATCTAATGGGCTGATCAAGTAAGCAGGTGTTTGGATAGTATTTAAGATCTCCATCGCCAAGATGGAGGCTTCATCGCTCATCTCTGGCATGTCTATCAATTGCTCTATATTCGATTTTTCGTAGTGCTCTTCTATGGTTAGGTATAAACCGCCGATATCTTCGTTTTCTGGCAACGAAACGCCTAATTCAGCAAGTACCTTAACACCAAGTGATAATGCTTCTGGCATGTTGTTTTGGGCGATTAGCGACAAGATTTGTATACGGTCTAAAAGTGCACTATTCACTTTTGAAACCACTAGCTCTGAAACTGCCGCATAGTGCTTGTTGCCTTGTTCAAATTCTTGATTTAAGTAACAAGCATTTAGTCTGCCTAGTGCGTATTTTTGGCACAGCGCTTGGTGCTCTTGCCAATCCTTTTGTTCAAGGTTTCTACTTGCGTTGTCGAAATAAAACAATGCATCTGAATGGGCACTGGCTTCCAATGCTTTTTCGCCCGCAATAATATTCATTTCTGCCAATAAAATTTGCTGCCCCTTTTCTACAAATAAACGTGCAGCCAAATTTAAGTGCTCAACAAAAGAAAATATATCTGAATGACGATCTGGTTTTGCCAAGTAATGTTGTGCCACTTGGTAATGGATCGCTGATTTAGTGATTGGACGAGATAGCAAGTACGCTGCTTGTTGTACTTTGTCGTGTGAAAACTTGATTTCACTGTCACTGGTAACTAGTTCTGTTTTTGAGTAAACCGAAATAAAGCCTTCAAGCACAAGAGATTGAAGTTGTTCGATAATATCATCTGTAGAGTAGTTTGTTACTGTTGCAATCAGTGATAGCTTGCAATGTGTACCAATACAAGCTGCGATATGCAAAATATCCTGACAAATATCAGGTAGCCTTTTTATACGATTTGCCATTAACTCAACGACATTGTCGGTAGCTTCGACTCTTTCAATAGCTACTTCATTCCACTGCCACTGCTGACTTTGGTCAAAATATAAATGCCCTTCATCATAAAGGGCTTGTACTAATGCGATAGTGAAAAAAGGATTGCCACCGGTCTTGCGTATGACAATATCTGAAAGAGGTTTTATCCGCGCTGGCGGTAATTCCATTGACGCAGCCAAAAATTCATTAATAGCGTTATCGGTTAATGGTTTGATTTTTAAGTGACTATGAAAAGCAGGTGAATCATCCACTTGGTTAAGGAAACGATTCAATGCGTGTGTTGTTTCAACTTCATTGTCTCGGTAACTAATAATAATGAATAGTTGTTTTACTTTTTCACTACCAATTAACGCTTCGAGAAGGTCGATAGTTGATAAATCAGACCACTGCATATCGTCCAAAAATAACGTCACTGTTTTGTTGGCACTGCCCAATGCACTGAAGAAGTTTATAAGCACATTAATTAAACGCTTCTGACTTTCATCAGGAGGCAGTCTATCAACAGGAGATTGAGGCCCAATGATATGGCTCACATCAGGCACAATATCAATAAGCACCTGACCGTCACCATTTAAGTGAGTGAGCAACAGATCTCGCCACATATTGAGATCATCAGCACTTTCACAGAGGATTTGTTCAACTAATTCCCTTAACGCCATAATAATTGCGTAATAGGCTGAGTTATTGCGGTATTGCTCGTATTTACCGCTAATAAAGTACCCTTGCTCAATACTGATAGGCTTTTGCAATTCTTTGATTAAACGAGACTTACCTACGCCTGAGTAACCACTGACGACACAAAATTGAGTTTCTCTTTGAATTCTAACCGTTCGGTGTGCGTTTTTTAGTATTTGAATTTCTTCGTCTCTACCAAATAACTCTGAAGAGAAAGTTAAACTTGTACTGTGATCCTCAGTGCCAACGCTAAAATCTGTAATGAAACCATTGCGACCGTACTCTTCAAAACACTTTGTTAGGTCAGCCAAGACACCTTCTGCAGATTTATAACGGTGTGAGGGATCTTTACTAAGTAACTTGGCAATAATATGACTAATGGTTGCAGGAATGTCCTCACAAATTTCATTAATCGCAACTGGATTTTTTGCAATGTGAGCATGCACCAATTCCATATTATCTTTATATTCAAACGGGTATTGCTCACAAAATAGTTTGTAGAGGCAGCCTCCTAGGGAATACAGATCAGAATAAAACTCTACTGGGCGGTTAGTTCTGCCACTTGCTTCAGGAGATAAAATACGTAAATGGTGAGGATCAAATGAGTCTATTTTTACTCTTCTGTGTACCGTGTTAATTTGGCTCGCAAAGCTGAAATCAAGAAAATGAACACTTAGATCATCAGCAACAAAGATATTGGTACAAGAAAGGTAGTTAAAAATGATTTTATGCTTGTGAAGCCTACTAACTTCTGCAGTTAAATTCTTCGCTAGTGTTAACTTTTGCGCAAAGGATAACGAACGTTCTTCTATTAAACTTAATAGGCTTTTTTCGTCGTTGTAAATTGGGTAAATCGAATAAAAGTACCCTTGATCTTCATGACTATCTTCTAACGATAGCCCTTGCTCTGGTACAACTGAAGCACGTAAATCTGAGGCATATTTAAAGTGCTGTGATGCCTGTTCACGGCTCGTTTTCGAAAAGCGCTTAATAAGCTTTTTTTCGTTATTTTTATCTTTAGCAACAAAAAGTTGAGTGGAGTCAGATAGCGAAGCAAGTTCTTCTTCTATTTGATATCCCTGAAGCGATAACATAGCTGTTGAAAATTTCCCGATTATAAGTGTCCCTGCAACTGTTCCTTTCATTCTAATAATCAATGGGCCACTATTCAATTATTAAAACAGTAGAGAAATCTGAACATATTTATTATTTGAATATTGAACAAATCTGTTCAAACAACAAATTTCAAACTACACTATGAACGAAAATAATTTATAAGTATATCGCGTTATCGTTTTTATACGATAAGGGTTGTTAATGTCTCCATTTAATAAATCATCACTTGCTTGTGCTGTTCAAGCAGCACTATTCATGAGTATGGCTTCTGTTGCTCATGCTGAACAAATGACAGAAGATTCTGCTCAAAATAACGTTGAAGTTATCGAAGTATTTGCGCAGAAACGTGCTCAAAACATTTCAGAGGTAGCGGTTGCTGTTACTGCAGTAACGCCTGAAATAATAGAAAGGTTACATATAAAAGATACCACTCAGCTTGCCCAACTAGTGCCTAACTTTAAAGTCACTAATAATGCTGGTGAAGGAACGCCACCAGCTTTCAATATTCGAGGCGTAGGGATGATTGATTATAATACGTCAACCGTTTCGCCGATTTCTATCTATTCAGACGGTGTTGTTAGCGGCAGCGCCAATAACTTGTCTGCGAATCTCTTTGATGTTGAACATGTAGAAGTGCTGAGAGGCCCGCAAGGTACTTTATTTGGACGTAACACCACAGGCGGTGCTTTGTTACTTATGTCAAAGCAACCAGAAAGTGAATTTGGCGGGTATTTGTCGGCAAGTGTAGCTCAGCACAGTACTCATAGCATTGAAGGTGCTGTGAATGTTCCTGTTTCGGATTCTACCGCTTTAAGAATGGCATTTAATCAGGAAGACTATCAATTTTCTACGCAAAACTTACACCCAGGCTCTCCTGATGGTGGTTTGAAGCAGAATAATTTCCGTCTGATGGTGAAATCAGAGTTTGATGATGTTGATATTTTACTTAAATTGCATCAAGAGGATTGGACAGGAAAGCCTAAACCAATCGCAAGTAATGGTGTTATTGCTATTGATGGAAGTGGTCAATGCACACCGAAACAGGCTGGCTCGTCAGCTTGTTCAGATGCTTTTGGTGGTCAAGTAGGTGGGACTGATTTTTGGGATGTGAGAGCGGATACTGCGGATCGTGAACACGATACAGACAGCTGGGGTGGCGCTTTAAACGTTAATTGGCAAATCAATGCAACAACGCGTTTAACGTCAATTACTGGCTATCGTGATCTCGACCGTTTTCATTCGTGGGATTCTGACGGTGCAGGTAATTTGATTGAGGGGACTATGGGGACTCGCGACAAACTATTTTCACAAGAATTTAGCATCGCCTTTGATGAAGCCGATTATTATTGGCAGTCAGGCTTGTATTACCTAAGTGAAAAAATAGACCAAGACAATAGTTTTGATTTGTTGAGAGATTTCAGACAAGTGCCTGCGTTGGCAGCTAATGCAGCAGAGTTCTTTTATGATAATTCGATTGATAATGAATCGATTGCCGTGTATTCACAAGTTGATTATAAACTGTCTGAAGGATATACGTTAACGGCTGGTTTGCGATATACCGATGAAGAAACAAAGTATTCAGTTGATGCTGACTTAGATACTGCTTTTGGTGTCATTCCCGCGTTCTTAAATACTCAAGGTAAAGTTGAAGATGATGAGCTTTCGGGCAAGTTAGCACTGAGCAAAAAGTTAAACAATGGCGATGTTTTTTATGCAAGTTATACTCGCGGCTACAAGAGTGGCGGTTATAACGCTGGTTATTCAACATCACCTGCACAAGCAGCTGACTCTGAATATCGACCAGAAAAGCTCAATGCTTATGAAGTAGGCCGAAAGTCTACGTTTTCAGAAGGTAAAGGCAGTCTGAATTTGGTTGCGTTTTATTATGATTACGAAGAGCAGCAAGTATTTGTAAATGTACCTGGAGCGGCAGTTCCTTATCATTTACTAAAAAATGCTGGGGACTCGACGATTTACGGATTAGAAGCTGAATTTAGTTATATGCCAAGTGACCATTGGAAAATAGACTTGGACGTTGGCTACTTACCAGAAGCAAATATAGGTTCATATGAGAGTGAAGGTGTAATCGTCGCGGATAATCGTTTACCTTTCAGCTCAGAATGGAATATTTCGGGTATGTTGAGCTATTTTGCTGATATCGCACAGGGACAGTTTGTTGCCCAATTAGGATTTGATTATCAAAGTGAATTTTACTTTGATCAAAACCAAAACCCTTATACGCAACAAGAAGGGTACGTATTGTTTAATGGTCGCATGAGCTATGAAGTAAATGAAAATTGGTTATTATCCCTGTGGGGCAAAAACTTAACCAATGAAAAATATGCTGAATTAAGATTCGACTCAATTTCCGCATTAGGTGCTGTGACTGAATTAAAAGGCGAAGCACGTCAATTGGGTATTGAACTTAAATACACTTTCTAATTCGTTAACGTATCATCTAAAGCCCGCTGCTCGCGGGCTTTTTTATATCCATATGATCTGAAAGGGTATTTAGTCATACGGGGTATTAATAGACAGCACTTAAAAAAGTCGTTAATCTGGTAGACCACAGATAATAATAACGAGTAAAACGCAATGAAATGGAAGTTACTTTGGCCTGTCATTCTGACACTTCTAGTACCGCTAGCGGTTAGTTATTTTGTTTATCCCAATCATTTACCCCCTGGTTTTGGAGAATTTCCGCCAACTTATGCAGGTGAAGTGCCAGGCTTTAGTTTGCCTTATTTTCTAACCATGTTAGCTGGTGTCATTTATATCGGAGGTTTGATACTGGTACCGCAATACTTTGGTTTCAAAGGTGGAGAAGTCAAACCTAGACCAGTGTCACATGCTAACTTGCCTTGGTGGTTTTGGGTTGGTGGTGCAGTCATGGGCTTTTTTTGGTGGTTGATGTGGACACGTGAGACACCGTTTGGCGATTTAGTATTATGGTCATTTACACCTTTATGGTGGGGGTTCATCTTCTTCTTAGACGGTATTGTCTATAAGCGGAATAACGGTGCCTCATTCTTTTCAGAGAAACCGGGGCTGATGTTCATAAGTGCAATCGTCTCTATCGGCGGTTGGGCTTATTTTGAGTTTTACGACTATTTTGTTTTAGGTAACTGGTATTACCCTAATGCAAACAAAGTTGGCTGGGATCAAATGACGATCACCATCGAGTTTCTAATCACTTATTCAACGGTTACGCCTGTTCTACTGATTTGGTACAACTTGTTAAATACCTTCCCTAAAATGGTTGCTCGTTATCAAAACGGTCCTAAATGGAATCCAAATCCCAATACCCTGTTATTGCTAGGTGCTGTTGCTATTGGTGCAATGGTTGTATGGCCTTATGAGCTATTCTGGGTGGTTTGGATTGGCCCTTACATGATTATGACCGGTATTTTACTGCGTTGTAATATATGGAATCCTTTTACTGAAATTGGTAAAGGTAACTGGGCGCCAGGAGTGCTTATTGGGGTAGCTTCTCTGTTAAATGGACTCTTCTGGGAGATGTGGAACTACGGCAGTAGTAACCCTAATCCTGAGCCGATCACTAATCCAAACTACTGGATATACAACATTCCATATGTTGATGTTATTCATATCTTCTCGGAAATGCCGTTATTAGGCTACTTCGGCTATATTCCTTTTGGCGTGTTAGTTTGGCAAGTCTTTATCTGGTGTGGAAAAATGTTCAATTTTGACACTGAGATCTTGATTGAGCCCAAGCCAAATGAACAAACTGAAGAGGTAGCGGGTAGTGAGCAAGGAGCTTGATCCTCTTCCGTCATGGCACGATAGTCCGGTAAAAGAGAGAATACTGGACTTTATTAATAAGGTGACAGATGAGTCGTCACCTTTTTTTGTGCCTCCTGAAGAACGTATCGCTACGTTTGATAATGACGGGACACTTTGGGTTGAAAAACCAGTATTAGCGCAGTTAGCATTTTATAAGAAGATGTTACTTGGCGCTGATGTATTAGCGGACGCAAGTAAGTCCAAAAGAATGTTTAATTGGCTTTGGACCGCGTTAAAAGAAACGGGTGACTTACTTAAGTTACTAAAATCTTATGTACACGTAGGCATTACTACAGACGAATATCGTCAGCATGTTGCTGATTGGATCGAGCATGCTAAACACCCTCGTTACGACGAGAAATATACAGCGCTTGTCTATCAACCCATGATGGAAGTCATGGCGCTATTTGCTAAACATGAGTTCTCTAATTATATCGTTTCAGGTGGTACAGCTAATTTTATTAGGCCATGGTCTGAAACTGTTTATAACATATCTTCAGACCGTATTATTGCCAGTAGTGTGAAGACGAGACTGTCAAAAAAACAAGGTGAATTGGTGGTAAAACTAGAACCATTGCCTTTTTCTTTTGAATATAGAGCCGGCAAGGTACTAGGAATCGAACGCAGACTTGCTAAGCGCCCAATTGCTGCATTTGGCAATTCACTTGGCGATGTTGATATGTTGCGCTGGGCAAGAACGACGCAAGAATCCTTATGTGTTTTGATACACCACACTGACGAAGTGCGCGAGTACAAATACGGTCCAGATCCGTTTTATCACTTGGGTAAAAAAACTCTCACGTGGGCTCAAGAATGTAACTGGCAAGTCGTTGATATGAAGAACCACTGGAAGACAATTTTTAGTTTCGAGGAAGTTAATGAATAACGTACCTGTTCATTTTACTGTGATGATAAATATTGGTTTAGCATTAATTCCTTTTGTGCTTGCTGTTGTCTTGTTTCGGTGGAGTAAAAGTAGGAATGTGCTTTGGTGGTTGGGTACGATAGTATTTGTGCTATTTCTGCCAAATAGCGCTTACACGCTGACAGATATCATTCACTATATAGCCGCTATTCAATCACCAGACATCTCTATATCTCAACTAGTATTTATTTATACACCTCTTTATATCCTTTATATGCTGTTTTGTTTTGAGTGCTATGTATTGTCTGTTCAATGGTCATTTCAATACATCAAGACACAACATTGGAAAGTGTTGAGTAAACTATATTTGCCGGTGATCTTATTCTTAACAGCAATAGGTGTTTATCTAGGCCGTTTTCAGCGACTTGAAAGCTATGACATTATTAGAAATCCTTTGATTGTATTTAAAGATTTATACGTCGACCTAACACATTGGCCTAGTTTAACTATCATAACTGCGCTATTTATAGGCTTTGCCATAAGTTATCGATTTTTTACATATTTTAACCATATTGTTTTGCTAAAAATTAACTCAGATAAATCGTTGGCATCCTAAACTGCCTGCCATTTACTTTTGAGGGAATGATATGCGCTTAAAGTCTATAGAAAATGAGTTGATAACCGACTGCCAAAAGCAGCAAGGTGAAAATTGTGGTGCTTTAGAACAGGTTAACTTTATGGTCGAGCAGAATGATGCTTTGCAAACAGACGAGAGCCTATATGTCGATGATTTACTGATCTGCTCTGTCATACTTTTTATCATTTTCTTGCTTGTTATTAGAACCAATGCTAGGCATAGTTAACCAAATATTTACAATAATAATGGGAGAAAGTGTTCATGGACGCGCAAATAGATTATTCAAAATATTCATTGGAAGACTTATATTCAGCCGCTGAAAACGTAGATCGAGAAGCTTACCCTGAGCGAGCAAAAGAAATTGACGACCTTATTGCTCAACGTGAAAAAGAAAGCCCTGAAGAAATTAACGATGAAAAGGCTGCTGGTAACAAAGCTACGCGCGTAGACAGGCTCTTGGGGGCTATCGTTGATGCCATTGTAATGACCCTAGCATCAATACCTTTATATATGCACTTTGGCTTAGAAGCTTTCGAAGATCCGTCGTTATCATTAGTGCTAACAGGTTTCCTATACGGTGTGGTGGTTGCACTTGTCCTACAAGGTTACTTAATGCATACCAGAGGGCAAACTATCGGTAAGTATTTGATCAATATGCGTATTGAAAACCTAGATGGTACACAGGCAAGCTTTACTACTATCTTCTTTATGAGAATGCTCCCTATGTCTGCTTGTGCAAACATTCCAATGGTTGGCGCTTTTATCGCTGGTTTAATTAATCCTCTTGTTATTTTTGGTAAAGAACGCCGTTGTTTACATGACTATATTGCTAGTACTAAAGTATGTTATGTTGATGACGAGCAGTATGAACAAAAATAAAAGATAAGATGAAAATTAGAGCAGTAACTAAAGAAGATTATAAACAAATAGCGGCAATATATAATCACTATGTTGCCCATTCTGTCGCAACTTTTGAAACTGAGTTGGTATCTAGTTCGGACATTAAGAGCCGTATCAAGCAAGTTGAAAAACGTGCTTTTCCTTGGCTTGTTTGTGAATCGGACGGTGTAGTGATTGGTTATGCGTATGCTGATGTGTGGAAAGAGCGTACTGCTTACCAACATTGTGCTGAAGTGACCGCTTATTTAGCACCAGAGGCTTCTGGTCAAGGTGCGGGGTCAGCATTGTACGACGCATTATTGAGCGAGCTTAACCAAAAAGAATTAAAAGCACTGATAGCTGTAGTGACTTTACCTAATGAAAGTAGCGTAAAATTGCATGAAAAGTTTGGTTTTGAAAAAGCAGGTCATTTTTCAGAAGTTGGACGAAAATTCGATCAGTGGCTAGATGTTGGTTATTGGCAGAAAAACTTAAAATAGTTTATTGCACAAATAAAAAAGCCGAAGCATAGCTTCGGCTTTTTAATATCTATCGTTTTAATATTAAAGTACTTTGGCAATAGATTTTGCTAAGTAATCAACATTTGAGTTTGCGATACCAGCGATACTCATACGGCTAGAGCCTACCATATAAATACTGTATTCATCTTGTAGCTGTTGCACTTGCTCTGGTGTAATACCTAGGAAAGAGAACATACCTTTTTGACGAGGAATAAAACTAAAGTCGCGTGTCACACCGTTTTCTACTAGTTTGTCTACTAATAGTTGGCGGTTACCATTGATGCGGTCACGCATTTCTTTAAGTTCTGCATGCCATAGAGAAGTTAACTCTTCAGAGTCTAAGATTGTTTCTACAATCGCAGCACCGTGTGCTGGCGGCATAGAGTAAATACAACGAACAACCGATAATAATACTGAGTTTGCGATGTCAGCACTTGCTGCGCTTTCAGCAATGATAGTACAAGCACCAATACGCTCACGGTATAAACCAAAGTTCTTTGAACAAGAGCTACATACGATCATCTCTTTCACGTTAGCAGCCATTAAACGAAGACCAAAAGCATCTTCATCTAAACCGTCACCAAAGCCTTGGTAAGCCATATCTACAAGTGGTAAGAAACCAACTGTTTTAGCGATCTCTACTACTTCTTTCCATTGCTCTTGGTTTAAGTCCATACCACTAGGGTTATGACAACAAGCGTGAAGTAATACTACGTCATCAGCAGAAACTTCTTTAAGGGCGGCTGACATACCAGCAAAATCTAATTGCTTAGTTTCGTAGTCGTAGTATGGGTATGTTTTTACAGTCAAACCTGCGGCTTCAAATAAACCAGTATGGTTAGCCCAAGTTGGGTTGCTCACCCAAACAGTAGCACCTGGCTTACATGATTTAATAAATTCAGCAGCAACACGTAGAGCACCTGTACCACCTGGAGCCGATACTGTGCGAGCACGGTTGCCCGAAAGTACAGTGTGCTCACCAAAAATTAGGTTGTTCATGCGCTCGTTGAATAACGCTGAACCGGTAGGACCGATGTAAACCTTGGTATCTTCGTTATCGAGACGAAATTGCTCTGCCTTTTTAACACAATCCAAAATTGCGGTATGACCCGCTTCGTTTTTGTAAACACCAACACCTAAGTCGATTTTTTGTGGGTTTGCGTCTTCTCGATATTTTGCCAATAAGCCAAGAATAGGATCGGCTGGCAATGCTTTTAAGCTACCAAACATGTCTCCGGTTACCTTATAAGAAATGGTATTTTCACGTTAAGCGCCATCGCTGAACATGCGTATTAAATACCCAGTGAATCTATCGGCAAGCATAGCGCTAAACAGGAGATAATTAAAGTGTTTACTCGAAATATTATTATTAAAAAAAGGACTATCAAATAGCTGTCAGCGATTGATAAGTCCTTTCTTGCATTTAGCGCTGTCTAAACAGTGGTTGATGAGTGACTATAGTGAACTAGAAAGCTCGACAATGGCACCGATTAATGCACCAAAGACACCACCCCAAACAACCAACCAGCCTAAGTGCTCGCGAATCATTTTTTGCACCATCTCTTTAACTAACTGTGGAGTCAGTTCATTAAGGCGTTTGTCAATGATGTCTGCCACCTTATCTTGCATGTTTGAAATAACAGCAGGCTGCTCTAACTCGTTTCTAAGCGTTTCCGCAAACTGTTCTGAGTGGGAAATATCAACCATCGTTTCTTTCATCTTATCGATAAACGGCTCTCTAAGAGGTTGCAATACTTCACTGCCACCTACCATAGCAAGCATGCCACCAAACGATGATTGTTCAATCACTTCAATTAAGTTGTCAAAAGCCGGCGATAAATCTACTTTGTTAATCACTGGCGCTAAATCAACAGTATCAGCTTTGCCTGTGCTATCCGATAAAAATCTATCAATGTTCTCTTGTGTAAAAAACTGCTCCATCATTAACTGTTTGATTGCTGATTTAAATTCTTCAAAGCGAGCAGGAATTACGCCAGAACCATATAAAAGTGGTACTTTTTCAAACAACATATGAACGGCTAACCAGTTAGTAATTGCACCTGAAAGTGCAAATAATCCCATTGTGAAAACAATTGGTTGGTTGGCAACGTAGCCAGTCGCTATCAAAGCGATAGCTACGATATTCGTGAGTAAACTTTTATTCACAATGTCCTCAAATCATGTGTACTAAATTGCGCATATGTTATCAATTGTCGGTATGCGGATTCAATCAATGCTGGTAAATTCTATAACAGTTTGATTTACTGAAAATAAAAACAACATAGGTTAAGCAATGAAAAAATTAATGCTTGCAGCTAGCTCTCTATTATTTGCAACTTCGGTTGTTGCAGAAACACAGTGGAGAAAATTAGATCCTCAAAATACAGTATTGATGACCTTGCCTCATGGAAAAGTGGTCATTGAACTTGCACCTGAATTTACACCAAATCACGTGGCAAGGTTTAAACAACTAGCAAAATCTGGTTTTTATCAAGGCAATAAATTTTACCGTGTGATTGATGGCTTCGTAGCGCAGGCGGGGCCTAAAGACGGTAGTGAAAAAGATAAAAGTGTGTCTGAGCTGAAAATGGAATCTGAATGGAAAATCGATGATTCTTGGCAATACACCGAAGTTCAACAGCCCGCATTTTTTGCTCCGATAACAGGTTTTAAAAAGGGCTTTGCCATTGGATTGGATAAAGAACAAAACAGAGCATGGTTAACACATTGCCCTGGTGTTATTGCGATGGCCAGAGGAAATGAGCCAGACACAGGCTCTAGCCACTTCTATATCGTTAATGGTCAAGCACCTCGCTATTTAGATCGCATCATGGCCGTTTTTGGTCGTGTTGTTTATGGTATGAATCATATTCAAAGTATCACTCGTACAGCGGGTGTAGAAGGTGAAGCGCCTCTTAAAGAAAAAGACATGATAGAAATTGTTGATGTTCAGTTGATGTCAGATGTTAAGCCTGAAAATCGTATTGCGATTGAAGTAGAGGATACCGATAACAAAGCGTTTGCCGATAAAGTCCAAGGCAGAAAGTATCGTACAGCGGCATTTTTCTATAAGAAGCCGCCACCAGTACTTGATGTTTGCCAAGTACCCGTTAAGAGTCGTCTGATATCAACTAAATAATCGTGGCCTTTACTATTCGGTTTTAGGGGATTTGAATAGTAAAGTTATGTTCATCTTGTTCATTGTTGATAGCGCTAAGTATTTGAATATCAGTTAGCGCTATCTCAATAGTTTGTCTTTCTAGCGTGACCAGTTTGATAAACTCTACCTTATCAATTGTCACGATATCTAAGGCATGCCCCTCAATCTTTTGACCATTTCGTAAGGTCAACTGAATATTGCTTTGGCGCATACAAACGATTTCAAAATAGTCATGTAGATCACATGCAATCGGATTTTTCATTAATTTAAGCCTGGGTAATGAATGCCTATTATTTCGTAATATTTTTCGCCATCGGGGGTTTTTACAATAACCTCATCGTCAACTTCTTTGCCTAACAGCGCTCTTGCCATAGGAGAGTCAATACTGATATCTCCATTCTTGGCATCCCACTCATCTGGACCAACTAATCGATAACTAAACTCTTCATCTTGTTCATTAATAAGCGTCACCTTGGCACCAAAAAATACCTTTCCAAGTTGCTGTTTTTCCGGGTAAACAATGGTGAGGTCTTCCAAACGCTTCATTAAGAATCGCACTCTACGGTCAATTTCACGTAATCGCTTTTTGCCATAGATATATTCCGCATTTTCGCTTCTGTCGCCTAATGCAGCTGCTTCTGAAACAGCTTTAGTGACACGTGGCCTTTCTTCTTTCCAAAGAAACTTTAGTTCCTTGTCTAACCTGTCCCAGCCTTCTCTAGTAATGTAGTTACTTCTTCTCATTGAACAACAATCTGTTTACCGTTTTATGCAAGTATATCGCGAAAATCGTTTGCCGTAATCTGTCATTAATCTAAGTTGGCTAAGCTGGTGTCAGCTTGCTAAAATAACCACCAAATTTAAATTTGAGTGACACAGGAAATTAAACTCAATGACATCTATTGTTCAGCAAATAGCTAAAGAGCTGGAAGTAAAGCTACCTCAAGTAGAAGCGGCAATTAATTTATTGGATGAAGGTGCCACGGTACCTTTTATTGCGCGCTATCGTAAAGAAAAGACACAAGGCCTTACCGATACTCATTTACGTCAACTTGAACAAAGGTTGCAGTATTTAAGGGAGCTTGAAGATCGCCGTGTTGTTATTCTTAAGAATATTGAACAACAATCTTTATTGACTGATGCACTCAAACAACAAATTTTGTCTGCTGATAGTAAGACTCGCTTAGAAGACCTCTATTTACCGTTTAAGCCTAAACGTAGAACCAAAGGGCAAATTGCGATTGAAGCGGGAATAAAGCCACTTGCTGATAAACTCTTGGTAGACTTATCACTACACCCTGAAAAAGAAGCACAAGGCTATATCAATCCATCACTCGGCTTTAGTGAAGTTAGCGAAGTATTGGCAGGCGCCAGTGCTATTTTGATTGAACAACTTGCTGAACAAGCAGAACTCATCCTAGCTATTCGTAATTATTTACAAAAATACGCCTTTTTAACGAGCAAAGTTGTTAAAACTAAGCAAAAAGAGGCGACCAAGTATAAAGACTATTTTGAGCACAGTGAGAAGTTTAATTCAGTGCCTTCACACCGAGCGCTGGCAATGTTTCGTGGTAAAAATGAAGGGTTTTTGCGTTTAGCGCTTACAGCTTCTCCACAGCGCGAAATTCCGCTCAAAGACGATGGCGAAAGGTTGATCCGCGAACACTTAAATTTAATATTAAATAGCCAGCCCGCGGCGAGCTTCTTAAGAGAAATGATCACGCAAGCCTGGAAGCAAAAGTTACTACCAACACTTGAAACCGAATTTTTTGGTCAGTTAAAAGAGATCGCTGAAAAATCGGCTATAGGCGTTTTTGCGAACAATTTGAAAGATTTATTAATGGCCGCACCCGCTGGCGATAAAGTAACGTTGGCTTTAGATCCTGGCTTAAGAACTGGTTGTAAACTTGCTGTCGTTGATGCTACTGGCAAACTTTTACATACCTCTACGATATTTCCTCATGAGCCACAAAACAACTGGGATAAATCTGTTAGAACCCTTGTCAATTTAGTTAGACAGCACAAAGTAGAGCTTATCGCTATAGGTAATGGTACTGCTTCTAGAGAAACAGATAAGCTAGCTGGAGAAGCAATTAAGAGTTTAGATGGCTTGGCAGTTAAAAAAATAATTGTTAGTGAAGCCGGCGCGTCGGTTTATTCTGCTTCTGAGTTAGCGGCAAATGAGTTTCCAGATGTTGATGTCTCTTTGAGAGGTGCGATTTCGATAGGCCGTCGATTACAAGACCCTATGGCAGAGCTTGTTAAGATAGAGCCCAAATCTATAGGCGTAGGTCAATACCAACATGATGTATCACAAAGCGCATTATCAAGAACACTTGAAGGCGTTGTTGAGGATTGTGTTAATGCTGTTGGTGTTGATCTAAATAGTGCCTCGGTAGCGTTGTTATCTAAAATAGCAGGTTTAAATAAAACCATAGCGACAAACATTGTCACTTATCGCAATGAACACGGAAAATTTAAAGACCGAAAAACACTGTTAAAAGTAGCACGACTTGGACCTAAGGCTTTTGAACAAGCCGCTGGATTTTTGCGAATAACAGACGGTACTAATCCTATTGAGCGTTCTGGTGTACACCCTGAAACTTATCCTCTGGTTGAAGATATTTGCCAACAACTAAACGCTAGTATCGATGACATTATCGGCAATGAGACAATGGTCGCTACGGTGAATAGCAATAGTTTCTCTGGTGGCGAATTTGGTGAGTTGACCATCAATGACGTATTAGCTGAATTGGCTAAACCGGGCAGAGATCCTCGTGGTGATTTCAAAACAGCATCGTTTAAAGCAGGTGTTGAGACTATTGCGGACCTGAAAGAAGGTATGATCCTAGAAGGGGTTATATCGAATGTTGCTAATTTTGGCGCATTTGTTGATGTTGGTGTACATCAAGATGGTTTAGTGCATATATCAGCACTCACTAATAAATTTGTTAGCGATCCAAGAGATGTTGTTAAGGCTGGTGACATTGTCAAAGTTAAAGTGACTGAAGTAGATGTTACGCGAAAACGTATTAGTTTAACCATGAGGTTGGATGAACAGGTTCAGGCCAAACCTAAATCTCAGCATCAGCCTCGTCAAGAACATAATAAAAGTAAGCCGGCTGGGAAGCTAAAAGCTAAATCAAAGCCTAAAGCTGTTGCCAATGCCGCAATGGGAAATGCATTTGCTGATGCTTTTGCAAAGCTAAAAAAATAGCTTAATTAGCGCCTTTAATGAGGCGCTAATCCTTCCTCTTCAAGCGTATTTTCTTCTTTGAGCATATCCAAGCATTTGTTAAATGGCACAGCTGGGCTGTAGTACCAACCTTGAATAAGGTCACATTGATATTGTTTAAGTAACTCTAACTGTTGTTTATCTTCAACACCTTCAGCAATGACTTTCATGCCCAGTTGCTTGGCGACATGGATCATGTTTGATGTCAGTATTTGCTGTTGCGCATCAGTACATAAGTTATCAACAAAAGATTTATCAATTTTTAGAATATCTGTTTGATAATCAATTAGGTTACTTAACGAAGAAAATCCTGTACCAAAGTCGTCAAGTGCTATCAACACCCCCTTTTCTTTTAGGGAGTTGAGTACCGAACGCGTATATTGGTTTGAAGACATTGCTATAGATTCAGTTATTTCCACGGTAATTGCATCAAAAGGTAGTCCAAAACTGCTAATCGCATTACCGATTGCTTCACCAATGGTTGAATTCCTAAATTCACTGATTGAACGGTTTATTGAAAAACCAATATGGGTATAGCCTTTTTGATGCAATTGTTTCAAATCGGCACAACTTTTATTTAGCACAAAAGCGCCGAGATCATGCACTAATCCAAAGTGTTCCGCTACAGGGATAAATTCTGCAGGTGAAATATAGCCTTCTTCTTGATCCGGAAATCGAACGAGTGCTTCAAATTTAACAATGTCTTCAGTTTTGGCACAAATAATAGGTTGGTAGTGGACCTCAAGACGTCCTTGTTTAAGTGCTGTTTTTAATTTGTCTCGTAACGTTAGTTTACGCAAATATTTATCTCGAACAGCAGAATCATGGTAAGCAATAAACGTTTCAGTATTACTTTTTATACTTTGTAGCGCATAAAAGGCTGCTTGCAGTAACTCACCGCTATTTTTACCATTTTCTGGGAAGGTAGCGCCGCCTATCTTGACCTGCAAATCAAGGTTAATACCTTGCAAATGAAAGTCCTTAATAAGGTGTGCATGCAACATAAGCGCTTTCGCTCTTAATTCACTTGTACAAGCCGTTGGTAGCAAAATGACAAATTCGTCACTGCCGTAGCGACATAAATTATCTATATTACTTTCAAATTCTAGTAACCGACTGGCGATCATTTTTAAGACATTATCAGCTAATAGGTGACCATAGATATCGTTAATCGCTCTAAAATCAACAATATCAATAACTAAGAGTGCAAACGATTGTGCTGAATGACTGTTTATTCTTTTGTCCAAATGATCGATAAAGTGTCTGCGATTGGTTAGTTTGGTTAACGACTCCCGCTGCGCATAGAAAGACAGTCTTTTTTCATTTGCTTTCCAAGTCGATATGTCGTGGAAGATGGCAATATGATTGATGATTTTTCCATTTTCATCTCTTACCACATTGAGGTTTAACTGCTCTGCGTAAATATGGCCATTCTTACGTTGGTTATATATTTCACCTTGCCAGCGATCTGTTTTCTCAATAGAACGCCACATTTTATTGTAAAACGCTTGATCGTGATAACCCGAAGACAACATCTTAGGATTCTGACCTATTAATTCTTCTTCGCTATAGCCTGTAACTTTGATGGCAGCAGGATTAACAGAGATTATCTTGTTTGTTGAATCAGTAATAATAATTGATTCAGACGTGTGATGGTACATTACGTCGGATAGCTCTAGGCGCTTTTGCAGTTTACTTGTTAACGACACGTCCTGAATAGTTGCTGCAATGATTGGTTTATCGTTAGACGAATCTATGTAGCAACAAATTTTTGTAGCTACTACTTTTTTGATACCTGAAACAGTGACTATCTCACTTTCGAAGTCAAAATAATGCTTCTTCTCAAGCGACGCTTCCGATAATAGTAATTCAGAGACTATATGCAGGTCTTTTTCCACATATAACGAAGCCAATACAGATAGACTAATCTTTGATTGATATTCCGGTAGTTCAAAAATGCTTTTGCATCCATTACTGCAATAGACAACATCTTTGTCAGTATCTAATGTCCAGCTACCTGTTTTTGATATGTTTTCACTTTCTTCTAACTGATTGAGTATTTTGTTTTTTCTTTTTAATGCTTCTTGATAGTAGAGCTCTTCGCCCACTAAATAGCTCATTTGCTCTAACCAGTTAGCTTGCATATTCGCTGGTTTTGCTTGTGCTGTCTCAAATAAACAGACAATCAAACCGGATGGCTCACTATGATGAGAACTTAAAGACAGACCAAAATAAGTATCAACGTTTAAATCAATAAGCATTTGGTCTCTAGGAAACAAAGACTGCACATCATTTAAAAAGTAACACGCCTTTTTTGTCTGTCTAACCTGATCGCAAGGTGTGTCGGCTAGTTCATAAACGAGGTTACCAACGTGTACACCATTTTCTAAATAGCAAACGGTTTTTGCTTTTGTTTCGTTGTCTATGAACTTTGCTATAAAGCAGTGGGCCGGTTGCCAGGTTTCGTAGATAAGTTTTAAAGTATGCAAATACCGATCATCGCTTGATTGACAAGCGATGAAATCCTGAAACTTCTTTAACACTTTCGATTACCTAAATGTAGAGCTAAGCGACTCTAATATGCGTGCGCCTTGATTAACTTCTATACCTGTACCGTTGACTTGTTCCGCGGCCGCTGTATTGTCCTTGGAAATTTCATCTATTTTGTGGACATTGGTATTGATCTCATTAGCAACTGCTGTTTGCTCTTCCGTTGCTGTGGCAATGGTTGCCGTGAGGCCAGTCATGTCGTCAATCATTTGATTGATGTTAGTCATGCTATTCTTGGCCAATGTAGATTCTTCGACGCAAGATTCAGCCTCAGACTTACTGGCTAACATTACTTTACTCCATTGCTGTAATGTATTTTGCAGCTCAACAACCGAGCTTTGAATCTGCTCTGTGGCTGATTGTGTGCGACTAGCCAGTGTTCTTACTTCGTCTGCTACCACAGCAAAGCCACGCCCTTGTTCACCTGCTCTTGCCGCTTCAATAGCCGCATTTAATGCAAGTAAATTGGTTTGGTCAGCAATACCTTGTATTTCGGTCATGATAGCCGAAATGCTGCCTACATCTTCTACTAAATCGTCAGCAGTATTGGCGGCTTTTTCAACTTCACCCGATAAATGATTTATTTTGTCTTGGCTACCTGTGATGATACTAATAGCTTGATCACATTCTTCATTGATCAACTGTACTTTATCGTGTGCTTCGCTGGTGCTTCGACTAACATCTTCAACTGTGGCTGTCATTTCAGTAATAGCCGTTGCGAGTTGATCTAATTGGTTATTTTCTTCAAACAAACCACTTAGCGTTTTATCTGATACTTGCTGTAGTTCTTGAGCATGTTGCAGCAAGGTATTACCGGAATCTCTACTTCTACCTAAAATAGTGCGCACTTTGGCTTGCATCATAACAAATGGGTATTCCAATAGTGCAGCAATGCCGTAGCCACTGAAAATCCACCGAGAAGGGCTGTCATATCTTTCTTTTACTTTATTAATCTGAGTCGGTAATACAATCAACTCTTCTGAGAAAATAACAAGCAATATGACACTTGATATAAGTAAGGTTAAAGCGGCGGTCATTGATGCCTGCCAGGCTAATAGGCCGGCCGAAAGGACAATAGTAATAGCAGCCAGAATGCGTTTTAGCGCAATATTACTTTGGAATTCTGAAGGTAATTTACCCGCATTGATATCTCGATAAAGGGCTTCTGCTTTATTCACCATAGTACGATCTGGACAACAACGAACTGACTGATAACCGACAACATTGTTTCCATCGTATAAAGGTGTGACAAAAGCATCTACCCAATAATAACTGCCGTCTTTACAGCGGTTTTTCACCATGCCGCGCCAAGAATGCCCTTTCTTGAGTTTCGACCATAAATCCGCAAAAGCAGCCTTCGGCATATCTGGATGTCTGACGATATTGTGATTTTGCCCTACCAACTCTTCTCTGGTAAAACCTGCTACGTTACAAAAAGCATCATTAGCATAGGTGATTACGCCTTGTGTGTCTGTGGTAGAAACTAGTTGTACGTCTGAGGAAAAAGTAACTTCATTGTTGGTAACCGGCTTACTCATTCATGTCCCTTTTTATTGTTAAAAAAAGCGCCTAACTATAGCTTAGTAGAATCTTATGGCTTTGCTTTTTTTTATGCAATATATCTTCGTCCGTTGATTTGTATCAAAAGATGAACCGTAATGATTAACAATTATGCAAAAAAAAGGGAAGGTAAACCTTCCCTATAAAAACCTCTAAATGAGGTCAACTAACGCAATTGGGTAAACTATAAAACGTACTTCGCTGACATTTGCGCGTACATAGAGTCAGCATCTAGGTCATCCATTTTGAACTGACCAAATTCAACACCAAATGATAATTTAGGTGTGTAGTTTTTGAATAAATTCACGCCCCATTGAGAACGTTCTCTATCTGACTCTTCTGTTTCTGTTGCACCATAGAAAACAGTGCTTCGTGTGTCTTCATTCCAGAAGTGACGATAAGCAACCATCACTGACGTTGATTCTTCTTTCTTCTCACCAACTAAGTCAGTTGCTGCTGTTACACCTACATAACGACCTAAGTTACCGCTACTAATTTGGAATCTAAAATCATCTTTACCTACGGTCTTGATACGACCAGCGATTGAAGCACCAAAAGCATTCTTAGCTTCACCACCGACAGTGTTTAGTTGACGTGCCAAACCTGCAAACGATACGTTACCCCAGTCACCTTTAACTGTGTATTTAGCCGTTAAATCCGGCACTGAGTCTTGGCTTGCATCACCGCCATATGATTCAGGATTTTCTAAAGCGATTTGGAAGCCACCACTTGTATAACGAACTTGTGTATTACGAACAAACGGTTCTGCAACAAGAGGACCAGCAAAGTCAGCGGTTTCTGCAAGTGCGCTGGTATTCATGAAAGTTGTCCAAGTTTGACCGATCATGACATTTTTGTATTTGATTGTGGCATGACGAAGACGTGGGTGAACTGAATTTGAAATGATTTCGTTACCGCCACCGCCGTAGAAATCCATTTCAACAAAACCAATGACATCACCGTGAACAAATTTTGTATTAATACGAGATTCGTTAGCAAAAATCTTGAAAGATGATGTGTCTTCAATCACTGTACCTGAGCCTAACCAAAAATCGCGATACGCAATGGTACCGTCTGTGTAGCGAGCATCTAACTTGATATAGCCACCAAAAGTGATAGTGTCATTATCAGACAATTTGAATTCATAACCTGCGTGTGCCGCAGTAGATAGCGCTAGCAAAGTACCTGCTACTATCGTCTTCTTAGTTGTAAACATATTGCTTTCCCCGGTTTCGTATAATTTATTGGTATTTTTGTAATCTTTGTTACCACCTAGGTTTTAAAAGTGCTTGCCATGACAACTTAAATACGGCTCAATTTTGTAAACCACAGGTACATGTTTAGTTGGTAATCTACATTAGGCAAAATATTAGGCGACAGGAATTAGACCTAAGTCTAAAGTTTTGATTTTTATACGTAGACTTTAGTCGAAAAAATGTACAGCCTGTAAATGTAGCTTAACTTTTTTTTCAGCGTGATAAGCGCATGTAGGCTGGTGTCTTTGGCAAATGCATGTAAACTTTAGGGCAAATTAAAAAGGGATAGGCGTCCAAAATGAATAAAATGATTTCTTTGGTAGGCTTTAGTGCATTGTTGCCGACATTGGCAATGGCTGGTTCGGTAACTGAAAGCGATTACCAGCGCGCAGAGCGTCAACTACAAAAATACACTGGCAAATTAGTAACAGGCACTGTTGATTACCCAAAATGGGCAGCTAACGGTTCTTTGGTTTACAGAAGTCATACCGAAGACGGTAACCGCTTTTTTAAAGTTGTACCAGAAACCAAAAAGAAATCACTCGCTTTTAATCATCAAAAGCTAGCGGCTACATTAAGCAAAGTGCTTGATAAAGAAGTTAAAGCGAGCAAGCTTCCTTTCTATCAAATCGATCTAACATCTGAGAACGAGTTGAGCTTTGCCATAAAAGGTAAGCAATACGAGTGTCAGTTAACGAGTTATTCTTGTGAATTGGCTGACATTCAAAAAGAGCGCTTTGAACAAGTTTCACCAGACGGCAAAAAAGCGGTCTTTATTAAAGACCACAATTTGTGGCTTAGAAATCTAGAAACAAATGAATCTGTCGCGCTAACAACAGATGGCGTTAAGGATTTTGGCTATTCAACTAACAACGCAGGTTGGATCCGTAGTGACAAGCCAGTCATTAAGTGGTCACCGGACTCTAAGAAATTAACAACTTTCAAGCATGACGGCAGAAACGTAGGTGAAATGGGTATCGTTTCTACTGCGGTAGGTCATCCAAAAATTGACGTTTGGAAGTATCCTCTACCAGGTGATGAGCATATCTTCAAAATTCATCGTGTCGTTATCGATGTTGAAGGAAAAAGAGTGACGCCACTTAAGATGGAGGCTGATGATCACCGTTCAACCATCACTGACCACGTAGCTGGCCGTGGAGGGGAATTATTAGATATTGATTGGAGTGCAGACGGTAAATCATTTGCGTTTGTTTCTTCTTCTCGTGATCACCAACATGCGGCACTAAAACTGGCAAATGCTGAAACAGGTGAAGTAAAGACTATTTTCACAGAATCAATCGATACTTTCTTTGAATCTGGCGTTGGCAGCATAAGCTGGCGTTACCTTGAAGAGAGTAATGAAGTAGTCTGGTTCTCTCAACGAGACAATTGGGGCCACTTATACTTATATGATTTAGCTAATGGTAAAGTGAAACATCAAATTACTAAAGGTGATTGGACGGTTATCGAAGTAAATCATATCGATGAAAAAACAGGTGATATTACTTTCACTGGTGCAGGTAAAGAAGGTGCTGATCCTTATTTCCATTCTTTATACCGCATTAACAAAGACGGTTCGGGTTTAACCTTGCTAACGCCTGAGAAGAAGCACCATCGTGTGACACTTCGCAAAGATGGTAAGTTCTTTTTAGATAGAGCGTCGACACCTAATACAGCTGAAGTGAGCTTTATTCGCAATGCTGATAAGCGCGAAGGATTCTTAGTTGAGTCTATGGATATTAGCAAGTTAGAGGCGACAGGCTGGCAAGCACCTATTCCATTTGTAGTAAAAGATAGAAAGGGTGAGCAAGATATTCATGGTTTGATGTATAAACCAAGTAACTTTGATGCATCAAAATCTTACCCTGTTGTAAACTACCTATACCCAGGTCCACAAGTTGGTTCGATCAGAGGTCGTCACTTTAGAGCTGCTCGTGGTGATAACCAATCGATTGCTGAGCTTGGCTTTATTGTGATTGAAATTGATGCGCTGGGTACACCAGGCCGTTCTAAATCTTTCCAAGATGCTTATTATGGCAACATGGGGGATAGTGGTATCCCTGATCAAGTAGCAGCTATTCAGCAATTGGCAAAACGTCACGCTTGGATTGATGATTCAAAAGTAGGTATTTGGGGTCACTCAGGTGGTGGTTTTGCTTCAACAAGAGCACTACTCACTTACCCTGATTTTTACAGCGTTGCTGTTTCACAAGCAGGTAATCACGATAACCGAAACTACGCGGATGAATGGGGTGAAAAGTACCATGGTTTATTAACAAAGAATGAAGATGGTACAACAAACTACGATAGCCAAGCTAACCAGTTAGTCGTCGAAAATCTTAAAGGTAAGTTATTAATTGCTCATGGTACTACCGATACGAATGTAACGCCATATAGTACATTAGTGGTTGTTGAAGCGTTGATGGCTGCAAACAAAGACTTTGATATGTTGATGCTTCCAAACAGAGGGCATGGTTTTGCTCGTGAACCGTTTATGATGCGTAAACGTTGGGACTACTTTGTACAACATTTATTAGGTCAAACACCACCAAAAGAGTACAAATTCAACAACTTAAAAAACTAGTTTTTTATGACGATTTAATATAAAAGTCTAACTACTTGAAAATTAAATAAAAGGGGGCAATAGCTCCCTTTTTTGTGCTTTATTTTTATACTAAACAAGTTACTATGTCCTTGTATATTGTAGGGGTATAAATCATGGCTAATGTTGAGATATTTGAATATCTCACTAATAAAAAGAACGATTTAGCTACACGCGTACAAGAAATAGAAACATCAAGTTTCAGGGAAGGTTCCTTAAGTGAGCAAGGGTTAGGTCTTTCTTCCAGTGAGATTAAGCAGGTAGAACAAAAAGTAGAATTAAAAGCTGAACTGAGGCAAGTGACAGAAGCACTTTCTAGGATGGCGATGGGTGAATACGGAATATGTGTTCATTGTCAGCAGAGTATCAACATACTTAGGCTGCAAGTTCAGCCTTGTGTCAAAACATGCACATATTGCTCATTCACTTAGTAAGTATTGATAAGCTTAGCGATAGGCGTATCAGGGTCTCGTTTACAAGCTTGCGCTAAATATAATTCGGCGGTGGCAACGGCATCATTAAGAGCATTGTGTCCTAGATGCTCTGGCAGGCCATGAAATTCTCTTAATGCGTTAAGGCGTAAATCTTTTGGTTGATACGGTCTTTGGATTTTGTCGAAGTGCTGCTGGCCCAATATCATCGTATCCATCGCAAGTATTGGTAAGTCTACGCCGTAACATTGCTTTACTGCTCTTTTTAGCAATGTCATGTCGAATTTGGCATAGTGAGCGAGTAAAATTTTACCAGCTAATTTTTCCAAAATAATAGGGAGCGCTTCTTTTAGTGGTAGTCCTGATATTTGCTGCTGTTCAGTGATTTGATGAATGACGATGGTTTCTTTAGCGCCCAATGATTTATTTCGAATATGCTGATGGTAACTTGAGCCTAAGTCTATCTGGCTGTCCGATATGTTCACTAAACCTATACTAAGGATTTTATCCTTAAGAGGGTCTAGTCCAGTCGTTTCAAAATCCAAAGCTACAATATCAGCATCTGCCATCGTTAAGTCTTCAACAAATGAGGTATTAAGTAGGTAATCTGATAAGTCAGGATTATCGACTTTTTCAAATAACGTAAGACGTTTTTTCTCATAACTAGCCAATGGATTTAACCATTGACTAAAGAGTGATGGCCACACGGTTAGTATCCTTTTTGAATATATTCTTGCATTGATTTAATCACTTTAAAGCTGTCTTTTAAGTGCTCTTGTTCTAGCTTTGAAAGTCGTTTAGGCAAAATGTAATTGTCAGCAGGCTCGTGTTCAGCCAGTTGATCTGCTTGATGGCGCATACGTAACAAGGTTAAATATTCAAAAGCATCAATCAAGTTGGCAGCTGCTTGTTTTGAAACAGCTGGTGTGCCCGCACATTGCTCTAATCTGGCGATAGTGTTTGTTGCCTCAATGCCTTGAGAAAGCGCGTAAATACGTGCTAAATCGACAACAGGAGCAATACCACGTTTTTTAACATCAAGTGTTTTCTTGTGTTTGCCATTGGCTTTAAGTACTAGACCTCTGAAGAACCCAAGTGGAGGTTGATTTTGTAGCGCGTTACGAGCAAGTAGATTCAAGAATACTGTATTGCTTGCTGTTTTACTTAACATTTTTTGACGAACGTTGCGTAGCAGCTTTTGATCGCCGTACACGGTTTCTAAATCGAAAAACACCGTGCAATTAAGCAAGTTCTCAGGATCTGGCGAATCTATCCATTGATTGAAATATTGTTGCCAGGTGCTAGCTGACTGACACCATTTGTCGTTGCTGGCCATGATATCGCCGGGACAAAATATGAAGCCACATTCGTTTAAACCATAACACACGTATTCAGCGAGCTTTTTAAACCACAGTTTATCTTCTTCAGTAGCGCCATCTTCGAAGATGATTGCATTGTCTTGATCTGAATGAGCTAACTGCTCATGCCTCGCTTGTGAACCTGCCGCAAGCCAAGCAAAATTAACAGGTGCCTTGCCAAATTTTTCTTGTCCAAACTCGATAAGCTTGATGGTAAACGCCATGGTAATTGCACTAATACTTTTACCTAGCTGATCCGCGCTACTGCCAAGCTTAGCCATACGAATTTGTAATTTGGCTATCATTTTTGACAGTTCTACAAGCTGCTCAAGGTTTTTTGCTTGATGAACGGAATGGGTAATATTGATTGCGTGATGACTTTCAAAATGAATCAAATCTGTAGCGGTTAACATTGCCCATAGTTCACCGTTTTTCATTACAGGTAAGTGGTGAATTTTATGTGCTGTCATTAGCATCAGCGCGTCGTAAGCGTAACTTGCTTCATCGATGGTTATCATGGCTCGGGTAACAATGTCATCAACTGGTTTTTCAGGTGATAAGCCAACCGCCAAACAACGTCTTCTTAAATCTTTGTCAGTAATGATACCTATGGGTTGACCATGTTCTGTGACAACTAAACTTGAATGGTTTAATTCGGTCATCAATTCAGCGGCATGTTGAATGCTCTGTTGGCAATCTACTGTCTTAACTCCCTGGTGGTAGAACTCGGCGATAGAGGCGTTCAACTGTGTAGAAGCAACAAGTGCATCATCCTGAATTTTCTGCATACGAGAGCGCAATCTCACTTCCGCGCTATGAAGAATAAAAGCAACTACATCAGGATATTCTTCACAGACTTCCTGAATATCTGCAAGTGCTATTCTGTACAACAAACTATCTTCGCAGCTAGTGACGGTAATAGAGCTTTCCATTTCCGGTTTACAGAAAACCGTACATAAATCCTCTTCGCCATACTTACCAATCAAATGTTGTTGTTTATCGGTATAGGCGAGTACACCTTTGCGGACGATATAGACACTTTGTGGCAATTTATTTGAAGGCGGTAACACTGTGTTGTTTGAAAGGTAGTGAATACTTACCTTCTTAGTAAGTGCTCGTATCACTGAAGGTGGTAATTGCTCAAACGGTGGAATAGTTTGAATAAAATCGCATACTTCTGCTAAATCGAGTTCCATGATCGTCCCCAGACAAGGTGCCTAAGTATGTTTTAAGGTATCTGTAGCCCTTTGGTCAACCGCTTTTGAAACATCCTAGACTAAAGTTTAATACCCCAGTCAAATAAAGCTTGTTAGTGTTTTATGACAGTGGTCAAAAAAGCGCTTTTGGTCACTTGCAGAGATAAGCAGTGAAAGTACTCAACTATTTTGATTGCTTATCTTAAGCGCTAGCAAGATGAGAAGTAAAAACGCTAGCAGACAATATAACAGGTGAAATGCGTAGAAAAATAATAAACGCAGTTGTCGAGCAAAGCTCGGTTATTTGGCTAGGAGATAACAATGGAAGATAAGCAAAACTATTGGCGTGAAAACTTACGCCTGATCTTTATCTGTCTTGCTATCTGGTTCGTAGTGTCATTTGGTTTTGGCTTATTATTGGTTGAGCCACTAAATGCAATTCGTCTAGGTGGGTACAAACTAGGTTTCTGGTTTGCACAGCAAGGTTCTATTTACACGTTTGTTGGTTTAATTTTTTGGTATACCGTCAAAATGAACCAACTTGATAAAAAATACAATGTGGAGGAATCGTAATGGAAGGATTAACTGAGTTACAGATTTATACCTACATTACGGTATTTGGTTCATTCGCATTATATTTTGGTATTGCTTGGTGGGCGCGTGCTGGTTCAACTAGTGATTTCTACGTAGCTGGCGGTGGTGTAACACCATTCCAAAACGGTATGGCAATTGGTGCTGACTGGATGAGTGCTGCGTCATTCATTTCAATGGCTGGCCTTATCGCCTTCTTAGGTTACGGTGGTTCTGTATTCCTAATGGGTTGGACAGGTGGTTATGTACTACTTGCGATGCTATTAGCACCTTACATGCGTAAGCATGGTAAGTTCACGGTACCAGAGTTCATTTCTGATCGTTACTACTCTAAGACTGCTCGTATTGTTGCTGTTGCGTGTTTGATCATCGCTTCAATCACTTACATCATCGGTCAAATGAAAGGTGTTGGTGTAGCCTTCTCTCGCTTCTTAGAAGTTGATTACGATTTAGGTCTATACATTGGTATGTTCGTAGTTTGGGTATACGCGGTATTAGGTGGTATGAAAGGTATTACTTACACGCAAATCGCTCAATACTGTGTACTTATCTGTGCATACACAATCCCTGCGGTATTCATTTCACTACAGTTAACAGGTAACCCAATTCCACAACTTGGTTTAGGTAGTACTCTTGCTGACGGTAGTGGCGTTTACTTATTAGATAAGTTAGACCAAGTAGTTACAGATTTAGGTTTTAAAGAGTACACCACTGACAACATGGGCGGCACGTTAAACATGTTCGCTTACACAATGTCACTAATGATCGGTACTGCAGGTCTACCTCACGTAATCATGCGCTTCTTCACTGTTCCTTCAGTAAAAGCTGCACGTTCTTCAGCAGGTTACGCTTTAGTATTTATCGCTTTACTATACACAGTTGCTCCAGCAGTAGGCGCGATGGCTCGCTTTAACTTAATCAATACGATTGAGCCAGCAGCGGGTCAACACTTAGAGTATGCTGAACGTCCACAATGGTTCAAAGATTGGGAAAACACTGGTCTATTGAAGTTTGAAGACAAAAACGGCGACGGTAAAGTACAGTACTCAGCTGATAAAGAAACAAACGAAATGGTGAAAGTTGACCGTGATATCATGGTACTAGCTAACCCAGCTATCGCTAACTTACCTAACTGGGTAATTGCATTAGTGGCAGCAGGTGGTCTAGCAGCCGCACTTTCTACCGCTGCGGGTCTATTACTTGCTATTTCCTCATCGGTTTCTCATGACTTGATGAAAGGTGTCTGGTTGCCTGATATGTCAGAGAAGAACGAGCTACTAGCAGGTCGTATTACCATGACACTGTCTATATTGGTGGCCGGTTGGCTGGGGCTTAATCCGCCTGGCTTTGCCGCCGGTACCGTTGCACTTGCCTTTGGTCTAGCTGCATCGAGTATCTTCCCAGCACTAATGATGGGTATCTTCTCTAAGAAAATGAGTGGTAAAGCAGCAGTTTGGGGTATGTGTTCAGGTATCGGTGTAACAATGTTATACGTATTCCAGCACAAAGGCTTCATGTTCATCCCTGGTACGTCATTCTTAGGTGACATGGGTGAAAACTGGTTCCTAGGTATCTCGCCAAATGCATTTGGTGCAGTAGGTGCTTTAGTGAACTTCGGTGTAGCTTTCTTAGTACTTAAGCTTACTGACGAAGCGCCACAAGAAATTCAAGACTTAGTTGATAACTTCCGTTCACCACACGGTGAAATTGCAGAAGCTCACGATCACTAATCTTGTTATGATAAAGTAATGTCTAAGGCTTCCATCAAAATCTGGTGGAAGCCTTTGTTATTCAATAAGGAATCATATGAACCGTCATACTAAAGTTTCTCTTTTTGTTGCCCCTATTTTGATTTTATTAGGCTATGTACTCTCCGATATCTACTTAGAAGACCAAGCCAATGAAAAACGAATATTTGAAATGTCACCTTTTGGACATTGTGATGTGATTAATGAGAAGTGTGTGCTCAGATCAGGTGATTTTGAAGTGAATGTATATGACACCAATGGCATTACAACAGTAAATTCAACTTTTCCGCTCGATAGAGCAACTATCTTCTTAGTTGACGGCGACAATAGATCAACAGCCTATCGTTTAGGCATGAAAGATAGCCCTTACTACTGGAAACGTGAAACACCGTTGAGAGAGCTAATCGCTAATAAAGGTGCTAAGCACAAACTTCGCCTGATTGCTGAAGTGAAAGGTGGTAGGTATATCTCTGAATTCTATACACAAACAGTTAAATAAACTGCTTGTAATTTACATCTATGACTAGCGTTTAGTACAACAATTGGGCAATATTGTCTTGTATGATTCGAGAGAGGTTAAGCAATGTTTCCTAATTGGCAACTAGCCGTCATTAGTATCGGTTATATCGGTCTTTTATTCGTTATTGCTTTTTTAGGTGATAAATACCGACACAAACTTGCTAAACGTGGTCAAAGCCTTATTTATGCACTGTCCCTTGGTGTTTACTGTACTTCTTGGAGCTTTCTAGGTACAACTGGGCAAGCGGCAACCAATCCTCTTTCACATATACCTATTTATTTAGGTCCTATTTTGATGTTTGTATTTGCCTGGCCATTTATTCAGCGCATTATACGGGTATCACTAAAGCTCAATTTAACCTCGATAGCTGATTTACTAGCTGCCCGATTTGGTAAGTCTCACAATCTGGCTATCATTGTTACCATCGTTGCGTTAATCGGCACCATGCCTTATATCGCATTGCAACTTAAAGCGATTGTTTATTCTTTCCAACAGTTACAGCTTGGTGAAGTTGCTTCTACGTGGAAGATGGGGTTAGTTGTAAGTCTGGTGCTAGCTGGTTTTACTGTGATGTTCGGTATTCGCAATATTGACGTAACCGAAAGACACCCTGGCGTGATGTTGGCGATCGCCTTTGAGTCTCTAGTGAAGCTTGTTTCGTTCTTAGCCGTTGGTTTATTTGTTAGCTTCTTCTTATTTGATTCGCCACTAGAAATTTGGCGTGAATCTGGTGCCAATATCGATTTTTACCAGCAGTCTACTGGCCCAAACTTGTTGGCAATGTTTGCGTTGTTATTTATCGTAATGGCGGCTTTTTTATCTTTACCTAGACAGTTTCAGGTCATGGTTGTAGAGCTAAAAGATGAGAAAGATACTTGGCTTAGTCGTCGCATCTTCCCGCTCTATTTACTAGTTTTTGCTATTTTTGCTGTACCACTAGGTTTAGCTGGGCATTTATTGCTTGGAGACGCTGTACCAGCAGATACTTATGTGTTGTTCCTTCCTTGGTACCAAGAGCAAACGTGGTTAACCTTAGTTGCCTTTATTGGTGCTATTTCAGCAGCTAGTTCGATGGTTATTATTTCTTCCATTGCACTGAGTACCATGCTCAGTAATGAAATTGTTTTTCCATTCTTATTTAGAACTAATCAACCGACAAATACTGATTTCGATCAGTTTAGATTGCGCTTATTAAATATTCGTAAATACCTTGTACTTTTTGTCATTCTGCTTGGTTACGGCGTATTTTTGATGGCGTCGCCAGATACACTAAGTTCCTTAGGTGAAATAGCCTTTGGTGCAATAGCACAGTTAACGCCAGCTCTAGTTGCCGGTTTTTATTGGCGGAGAGCGAGCTTAACCGGTGTTTATGGCGGTATTTTAGTTGGCTTCATGATGTGGCTATTTTTAAATTTCTTACCGCAATTTGGGCTATATGAACATCCGTTCAACAATGGCATATTGCCGGCAAATACTATGGCCAGTTTGTCTAGTTTGGCTGCTAATATCTTTGTACTTTGGATGTTGTCACATATTAGTCGTCAAAGTGTGCAAGAACGAGTTCAGGCTTCATTATTTTTAGAGTGGCAAACGCCTAGTCTTTTAGATACCAGCAAACGCAAAAATATTGATGTAAAAGAGCTAGAACTGTTGGTTTCTCGATTTGTAGGCACCAAAAAAGCAGCGGTTCAATTTGGTGAATTTTTGGCACATCACGACAAAAAAATCTTAGGTGTACCAAAATTCAATCAGGAGCTGTTGTTGTACACCGAGAAAACACTGGCGAGTGTGATGGGCGCTTCTTCAGCACGTTTAGTACTTTCTTCTGCAATTGAGGGTCGAGAAATAGCGCTTGATGATATTGCTGCCCTTGTTGAAGATGCTTCAAATCAGAAACAGCAGTTTAGTGAGCACTTATTACAGAGTGCAATTGAAAACGCTAGTGAAGGCATTTCTATTGTGGACCAAGACCTCAACTTGGTTGCGTGGAATAAAAAATACATCGATATATTCAAATATCCTCAAGAACTTATCTACAAAGGTTGCCCAATAGAGCAACTGATCCGTTTCAACGCAACGCGTGGTTTATGTGGTGTGGGTGACATAGAAGAGCAAGTAGCTAAGCGATTACACTATCTGCGCTCAGGTAGTTCTCATAGCTCAGAAAGGCAGCAAGATAATGGTATGGTTATTCGTATTGAAGGTAACCCATTGCCAGGTGGTGGTTTTGTAATGATGTTCTCTGATATCACGGCTTATCGTCAGGCAGAACAAGTTTTAAAAGCGACCAACGTAGATTTGGAAGCGATTATCCAAGAACGTACCCAAAAGCTCGAACAAGCGAACGAGGCGCTAGAGCTGGCTCGTGAGAAAGCAGAGCAGGCACATGTGAACAAGAGTCTCTATTTAAAAGCGTGTAGTCACGATCTAATGCAGCCTTTAGAAGCGGCAAGGTTATTTACGTCAGCGCTCTCTAGCCAAGACAATTTAACTGAAGCACAAAGCCGACAAGTAAAAAATATCGATCACTCCCTAAAAGTCGCTAACGATTTGCTAGCTGATTTAAGTGAAATCGCTCGTATTGAAAGTGGCAACATTAAACCACATATTGAGCCGGTATCGCTCAAATTATTATTCAGTGCACTTAAACAGGAGTTTTCAGCTCAGTCTTCTGAACAGTCATGTGAGCTAACCGTCCACACAAACGATTACTGGGTTTATTCAGACCGACAGTTATTGCGTCGAATGCTACAAAACTTAATTGGCAATGCATTTCGTTATGCCAGTCCAGGTAAGGTATTGCTAGGGGCCAGAAACAAAGGTGGTTTTATAGAAATCGTCGTATTGGACAATGGCCCTGGTATTCCAAAAGACAAACAGCAAATGGTGTTTGAGCAGTTTACTCAACTTGAGAATAATGCTGCTGTAGGTGGCCAAGGTTTAGGTTTAGGCTTAAATATCACAAAGAGTTTGTCGCAAATCTTACAGCATCAATTGTCATTGAATTCTGAATCAGGAAAAGGCTGCTTATTTTCAATAAATGCGGTAAGAACCGAAGCCAAAGCTTTACCACATAAAAAGCCTGTAGCGCCAGCGATGGCACTTAAGGGTGTCACTGTCATGTGTATTGATAACGACCCCGATGTATTAAATGGCATGATCGAATTGTTGTTAGCTTGGCAGTGTCAGGTGATCGCAGCAGAATCATTTGAAAAAGCGCTCGACCTATTTGCAAACCATGATAATGACATAGATATCTTGTTGGTGGATTACCAACTAAACAACAATCATGATGGCATTAACTTAATTGGTAAGTTAAGAGCACAGGTTACTCACTATCTACCTGCAATATTAATCACCGCTACAACGGATACGGATATCGAAGAAAAGACAGCGGCAGCAGATGTTGGCTATATGAGAAAGCTAGTAAAACCTGCTGCACTGCGCTCTATGATGAGTGCTTTATTAGCACAGAAGTTACAGTCTAGATACGTACAAGAAAAGATGAATTAAAAGCGTATCGGGTGATACGCTTATTCTTGAGCAAAACTAGCTTCGTTAATATCTAGTTGGCTAATTGCGATAACCGCTTGCGTTCGGTTGCGAACGTTTAACTTTCTAAAGATTGCTGTTGCGTGAGCCTTGATGGTTGCTTCAGAAACATTTAAATCGTAAGCGATTTGTTTGTTTAACATACCTTGAGCAAACATCATCAGAATTTTATATTGCTGCTGCGTTAAGCTGGCAACACGTTCAGCAATATCACTGTTGTCATGATCCGCTTGTGCTAATTGGTAGCTCTCTGGTAACCAAACATCACCTATAAGAATTGTCTCTATGCCTTCGATAATCGTCTCGATAGGTGTTGATTTTGGAATGAAACCATTGGCACCGTACTCCATCGCTTGGGCAATAGTCTCATGATCTTCATGTGCTGAAACAACAGCTACTGGGATTTGTGGATAGTGATTTCTAACGTGGATCAGCGTATTGAATCCATGTGCACCTGGTATATTGAGATCGAGCAACAATAAATCCGTATCACCTTGCTGCTGCAGGTGTTGCTCTAATGATTCAATGGTTTGTGCTTCAAACCACTGAGTTTCAGTAAACTTCCCTTTTAATGTCTCTAACAACGCTTGTCTGAACAATGGGTGATCATCAGCGATTATAATTTTATCTGGTTGCACCATGTTTTGCCCTGTGAATATTACCCATCCTTAGTTTAGCTCGAAAATAACAAAAAGTTTACTAGCCAAAAGTCTAATAAACTTTTTGTTGATCTAGATTATCTATTTAGTAGGAATATTTGCCAATACCGCTACTAACAGTTGCCAGTATTGGTCTACTGTTTTGATTTCTACTTTTTCATCGGGTGAATGTGGGAATTTAATTGTTGGCCCAAAAGACACCATGTCCCAAGTCGGGTATGCTGTCTTAAATAAACCACATTCTAGACCAGCATGAATCACCATGATTTCTGGCACATTACCAAATAAGCCTTGATATGTATCGCGTACTGTTTTCATGATGGCTGAGTTGGTATCTGGTTTCCAGCCAGGGTAAGCACCAGAAAACTCAATTTGTGCGCCTGCTAATGTAAATACTGACTCAACCATAGTTTGTGCGTCCAATCTACCGTCATCATGTAAACTACGGATAAGTGTTAAAGCAACAAACTTAGGACCTTTACAGCGCATTACACCTAAGTTCAACGATGTTTCAACAATGCCTTCAATATCATCGCTCATACGCAATACGCCATTTGGACATGCGTTTAGTGCTTGCAAAATGATTGACTGGCAGTCTTTCGTCCAGCACTGGTCAAATGTTTCTGGCGAAATTAATAACATATCAATGTCAGTTTCGATTGCTTTTAAGTTGCCACGAATCGTTGATAAATAATCATCTAAAGCCGCTTTTAATGAATCAACTTGTGATTTTGCTACAACAAAACTTGCGTTTGCTTCACGAGGAATTGCATTACGAAGGCTACCGCCGTTTAACTCGGTTAGCTGAAGGTCAAAGCGCTTGCTAGCATCTAATAGAAAACGAACAAGTAGTTTACATGCGTTTGCGCGGCCCGTGTGAATATCAACACCAGAGTGACCACCCTTAAGGCCTGAAATCGATAAGTTAAACGCTTGATAATCAGCAGGTGTTGCTTCAAAAGCTAAATCGAAAGTTGCTGAGCCATCAATACCACCAGCACAGCCCATGTAGACTTCGCCTTCTTGCTCAGAGTCTGTGTTGATTAGGATTTCACCTTCAATCCAATTTGGCTGAAGGCCAAATGCGCCTGTCATGCCTGCTTCTTCATCAATAGTAACCAGTACTTCTAATGGACCGTGTGGCACATCGTCACTGGCCAATACAGCAAGCGCTGAAGCTAAACCAATGCCATTGTCAGCACCTAAAGTCGTGCCTTCAGCAGTCACCCATTCACCATCAATGTATGGCTTTATCGGATCTGTTAAGAAGTCGTGGTCTGTATCAGCGTTCTTTTGCGGTACCATATCCATGTGAGCTTGCAAAATAACGCCTTTGCGATTTTCCATTCCTGCAGTTGCTGGCTTTGAAATTAACAAGTTACCTACTTCGTCTTCTTTTACAGCGAGACCTTTTTCTTGTGCCCATGCTTGAATCCAAAGCGAAATTTTTTGTTCGTGCTTTGAAGGGTGTGGAATGCTACAGATATTTTCGAAAATAGACCAAAGACCGTTTGGTGAAAGGTGTGATAGTGTACTCACGTTGCTTCCTCAATTAAAAACGCCAGCAGAGTGTGCTGGCGATTGTGTTGTTTATATTTATTTTCCAGCCATTAAAAACTGCCATTGCTCGGCAAAACTGTCGCTTGGTTTTTTGCTAAAACCCGAGCGTACGTATTGGCTGATTTTACCTTCAGAATAAGAGACTAGTATGTTAGCTAGTGCAAGTTCGTTAATAGAAAACTCTTTACCTTCTCGTAGCTTACGTTCACGAAGCACTTGTTTAAATTGCGATTCTAATTTTTCAAAAAATTGATTAATACGGGCACGTAAACGTTCGTTTTCACCCATTAAAGCATCGCCTGATAAAATTCGACACATACCTGGATTACGCTCTGCAAATACTAATAAAACATGCAAGATATGATGGCAACGGACAACCGCTTCTTTGTGATCGGCAAGAATTAAATTGATTCTTGAAAAAATAGATTCTTCAATAAACTCAATTAACCCTTCAAACATTCTCGCTTTCGAAGGGAAGTGACGGTATAGCGCTGCTTCTGATACACCAACTTCCGCGGCTAATTTAGCTGTTGTGATTCGCTGGCCAGGGCTGCTTTCCAACATCAGTGCTAAACATTCTAAAATTTGTTGTTTACGATTGGGTTTTTGATTAACCGACATAAAATCTAATCTCTAATTATTATTTTTAATGCTTACGCATGATGGCTATTGTAACGTTAACTATTAGTTTTTTCATCATACTGTTTGGCAATAACTGATACTAAGTCTTGTGCTAGCTGTAACTTATTGTTTAAGGCTAATGGTTGGACAAAATCGTTCATACCAAAGACCGTTAGGGCGTTATCATCGCTGTTGAAGCCTTGGCCTGCAATTGAGACGTTATTAGCGGCAATTAAGTCTAAGTTTTTATTCTTAAGTTTACCTTTAGCATATTGCTCAACGTCTTGAGTTTCAGCAGCAAAACCTACGGTGAATGGTTTATCCGCTAATTTTGCTACATCAGCAATAATATCAGGAGTCTTAACTAGGCTGATTTGCATCGCGTCGGCTGATTTCTTAATTTTTTGCTCTGCTACTTCAGCAACTCGATAATCAGCGACTGCCGCGCAACCGACAAAAATCTGCGCTTTGCTTGCGTTTTCCATAGCTGCTTGGTGCATATCTACAGCACTATCGACTTTGATAAGGTCACATCCAGCTGGTGCTTCAATATTAACAGGGCCGGTTATTAAGGTTACCTTAGCACCGCTGTTGAGCGCCGCTTTAGCGATTGCATAGCCCATTTTGCCAGAACTATGGTTACTAATATAACGTACCGGATCTATAGCTTCGCGAGTAGGTCCTGCGGTAATTACCCAATGTTGACCTGCTAAGTCATCGTTGTTGAAAAACGATTGTGTTAGCGTTACCAACTCAGGTACTTCTAACATACGTCCATAACCAACATCACCACAGGCTTGCTCTCCCTTACCTGGTCCCCAAATATGAACACCACGATTTTTTAAGGTATTGATGTTCGCTTGGGTTACTTGAGCATGCCACATTTGTTGATTCATCGCAGGCGCAACTGCAATTGGTGCGGCCGTCGCTAGGCATAATGTAGTAAGCAGATCATCTGCTAAGCCATGAGTAATTTTTGCTAGTGTATCTGCACTTGCAGGCGCGATTAAAATTAAGTCTGCCCATTTCGCCAATTCAATGTGCCCCATAGCGAGTTCTGCTTCAGTATCAAGAAGACTATCTGAGACTGCATTTCCCGAGACAGCTTGCAACGTTAAGGGCGTGATAAATGCTTTTGCACCTTTGGTCATTACAACACGTACGTTAGCACCCACTTCTTTTAAGCGTCTAACTAAATCAGGTGTTTTATAAGCTGCGATACCACCTGTCACTGCAAGTAATATGTTTTTTTCCTGTAGACTTTGCATAACCTGCTAATCTTAATTCTGTTTATCAATAAGATAACATTATTCGAGATTGGAGTAATAATTTTTATCTCACTCAATGGAAGAGTGAACGAATTTATAAGGAAATAAAACTGATGAAAATGCCATTAACTATGACGGAGATGCCACGTGAAAAGTTACTTGATAAAGGTGCTCAATCTTTATCTGATGCTGAATTAGTGGCGATATTTTTACGTACCGGAAACCGTCAACAGAATGTTTTAGAGTTAGCTCATAGTACTTTACGACGTTTCGGCAGTTTAAAAGCAATGTTTCAAGCAACCCTCGTCGATTTTCAACAAATCAGCGGCATTGGTAATGCCAAATACGTGCAGATACAGGCTTGTTTGGAGCTAAGCCGTCGTTATTTAGCAGAGCAATTGGCCCATCAAACCAACTTACATTCGTCAAATGCTACAAAACAATATTTACTCGCAGAGCTGAAAGCCGAAACAAAAGAAGTGTTTGCTGTACTTTTACTCAATAATCAGCATCAAGTTATAGGATTTGAACGATTATTTTTCGGCACAATAAATGCCGCCGCCGTATATCCACGTGTCATTGTTGAGTACGTTTTAAAGCAACATGCTGCGGCAGTTATACTATGTCATAACCATCCTTCTGGTATTGCTGAGCCTAGTGTTGCGGATAAACAAATCACTTATCAGATAGAAAGGGCACTGGCTTTAATTGACGTAAACGTACTTGACCACATTATCGTCGCTGGTCACCAGTGTTTTAGCTTTGCTGAACATTGCTTGATGTCTAATGAAATCTAATTACCTTGCGCTAACGGCCTAAATCATGAAATAGCTTGCAAGTCTCTTAAATCACAGTTAATTTTAAAGTAATGCAGACAGAAGTAAGGAACCACTTATGAGCCCTGAAGATGAGAACTTCATTGAGCGTCGAAAATCCTTTCGACTAGATATGGAAAAAGAGCTAGTTGATATTGAATGGACCAATGAAAGCGGTCAGGAGCAGCAAAAGAAGATAGCTTGTTTAGATTTTTCCAAAGGCGGCCTAAAACTTGACTGTGATCAATCTATTCCTGTTCAAACTAAGGTCTCTGTCACTTTTCGCCAAGCTTATCCAGACAACCAAAAATTGTCAGGTACGGTTTATCGATGTATTGAGCAAGATAATGGTTGGTTCCAAATCGTCTTAAAGCTTGACGATTAAGGAATTTTTCGGTGAATTTCCGTTTAGTGGTCTATACTTGTCTGAATGAGTGCATTTTTTCGGGCAAAGGCCGTAGTAGTAAGAGAAGGAATTGACAAATTATGATGATTTTAGTTGGTGGCGAGAAAGGTGGCAGCGGTAAAAGTTGTCTCGCCCAGAATTTGGCAGTTTATTTTGCCAGAGATAAGAAAGCCATTGTATTAATGGTAGATTGTGACCCTCAAAGAACCACATCTGATTGGATTCAAGCAAGAAACGCTGATCCTTCATTGCCTGCCATCAATTGTATTCAGTTATACGGCAAAATTAGAAACGACTTATTAAGTTTAAATCAGCACTACGATTACGTTATCGTGGATTGTGGTGGTCAAGATAACTTGGCGTTACGTGCAGCAATGTCTGTGGCCGATCATGTTGTGATTCCACTTAGACCAAAACGTCGTGACTTAAAAACAGTACCTCATATGGAAGATATGTTGAGTACTTGTAAAATGGTTAATCCTAAAATGTTAGCTTCGTTCTTAGTTACACAGTGTCCTGCGCTGCCAAGCCAAGCAAATAGAATATTAGAAGCTAAGGAAGTATGTAGTTCATACGGCATAAATGTACTTAATGCTGTGACATACAACCGAAACGTATATGACGATAGTGAAGAGCAAGGTTCATCTGTTCTAGAGAATGAGCCAGATGGCAAAGCTGCTCAAGAGATGATTGCTATCGCAGAAGAATTATTAGCAATGAAACCGGATAACTCACATGAGTTTGAGTGATTTAAAAAAATCCAAGGACGGAAAATCTAGGAAAAAGGCATTTACAGTTGATGAATTCATCGCTGATGCGGAAAACTATGCCAAAGGCGCACCTGAAATTGTAAGCGGTGACAGTAAGCAAACTTTAGACCTTAAAGAAGCATTAGCCGCTGCTAAACAGTTTGAAGTGAAACAGCGCACTGAGCGTAGAAGTAAATCTGATGAGAAAAAGTTCAGGCATGCTACTTTTACCTTGAGTGAACAAGCAATAGAACAGTTGCAAGAACTTGCAAAAGATTCAAATTTGGCGAAGTCTAAAATTATTCGCATATTAATTGATGAGCTGTGCAATGAAGAGCAACATGAAAAATTAGCTACGTTGCTTGACTCAAAAATCGACTAATAGTGCGTTTTAAATCGTCTAATGACTATGAAATATTAGTCATTTAGTCTTGGTTTGGCGTTAATTTTTTACAAAATATACCCCTTAATAGCTTGATAATTATGGTGTTTATTGAGTTTTGCTAGGTATTTTTGATAAGTACTAGCATTCATTCGTTACATTCACTATAATATGCCACCTTTTTTGAGATCCCTAGGCGACGGCCGAAGGGTAGAAAAGCTCGAGCTTAAATTAATTTGGAGTGACTCACATGTCTAAAGTTTGCCAAGTAACTGGCAAAAAACCAGTTGTAGGGAACAACCGTTCTCACGCAAGAAACGCAACACGTCGTCGTTTCTTACCAAACCTTCAATCTCACCGTTTTTGGGTTGAGAGCGAAAACCGTTTCGTTAAATTACGCTTAACTCCAAAAGGTATGCGTATTATCGATAAGAAAGGTATTGATGCAGTTTTAGCTGACATCCGTGCCCGTGGCGAAAAAATCTAAACTAAGGAATCATCATGCGCGATAAAATCCGTTTAGTTTCTAGTGCAGGTACTGGTCATTTTTATACTACTGACAAGAATAAAAAGACAATGCCTGAAAAAATGGAAATCAAAAAATTCGATCCTAAAGCACGTAAGCACGTGATTTACAAAGAAGCTAAAATCAAGTAATTTAGCTTTTCAGGATTTTCTAAAAACCCAGCTTCGGCTGGGTTTTTTATTTCTACAAAGTTTATTTCCTTAAATTTTAGCCACTTCCTAATTTCTATCGCGAATGAGACCACAAGCTCTAGCTTTCTCTCCTAAACTTAAAATATGAAGCCGATGAATAGATACAACGTTTGAGTGCTTCTAGATTTCTAAACAAGTAATACTCACTAATCATAACATCAACGATTGATGTTAGTTTTTGGAGTGTGGGCATGTCAAAAAAAACACTAATAATCACTACTGTGTTAGTGATTGCGATTAGTGTTTGGTTAAGTGGCATTTGGCAATCACCCGATAAATACGTAGATTTTCAGGTGAAAGGGATAGCTACCAGCAAGGACAACTACTTACTGAATATTGATCGCCATATTCGCTTTGCACAGCGACCCGTCGAGGAATATCCATTTCCTATTCCCTTAGGTGAAGTAGGCCCCGCTGATAGCCTTTATTCTGGCAATCGACAGTACCCTTTTTATTGTATGACGCTGCCGTCTGAATTAGGACAACCTGTTGTAGACAACGATCAGGGGCTTGGAGTACCTGTATATCAATCAGCGACGATGAAGCAACACGTGGTTGGCTATAGCAAAGATTGTGGCCTGCCAAGCCAGCTGATGTATTTCACTATAGATTCTGATCAGAAAGTAGAGAAAATTGAGGCAAACAAGCTTGATGTAATCCATGCCGATCAAAAGCTCTTTCGAGTGGAGCAAGGGACAATTAATCGATTTATTTATACCATTATTGTTCCAATCAATCGTGAGGAAGTAGGCGATCGCTATGCAAAATCGATGTGGAATCAAAGACTGATTTACCAATTTAATGGCGGCTCAGGTATCGGCTATCGACAAGGTAAACAAAGAGCGCAAAGAGTAATGGAAAGGCAAGCTGAACAATTGTTAGATGGTTATGCCGTTATCGCGTCTAGCGGCAATCGAACGAGCTATACCTACAACATGTTACTCGCCGAAGATACTGCACGTCGTGTTAAGCAACAGTTCACTAGTTTGTATGGTGAGCCTTTATATACTGTCGGAATTGGAGGCTCTGGTGGAGGGTTGGCCCAATATTTAATTGGACAGAATAGCGAAGGTATCTTAGACGGCTTAATTCCATTGTATTCCTATCCCGATATGATCACACAAACGACTTACGCGCTCGACTGTGATTTGCTCAATAACTACTTCACCTTTCGCGCTGAAAGTCGTTCTGCGTGGAATGATTGGAGCCGAAGACAGCTCATTGAAGGAATGAACGCATTAAATGATTTTCCTCAGCGTGTTGGTTACATGCAGCCCGTCAATCAATTAATGGCGGGTTTTATTCCTAATATACCTAAAGGCAACAGTGAATGTATTAATGGCTATTTTGGGCTGTCGACATTCATCAATAATCCAAGGCAGGGGTTTTTGAGAAGTTTCTTCCACCCGGATGTTGTTGAAGAGACCAAGTGGAGCTATTGGCAGGATATGAAGTTCCTACTTGGTGAAGACAACAAAGGCTATGGTTTAACAACTTGGGATAATGTTGGTGTGCAGTATGGCTTAGCTGCTTTGATAGAAGGCCAAATTACGGTAGAAGAATTTCTCGATATAAATCGTAAGATTGGTGGCTGGAAGTCTCAGCATGAAATGGAGGCTGAACATATTGCCACACCATTTGGCAGTAAATTACCTATTTGGTTGTCGTTGTGGGGCAATCAGAATATTACTGAGATAAGAGAGGGTAAAGCAGCCCGACATGCCGGTGATATTAGTGCGATGCAAGCAGCCTATCGTTGGGGCCAAGTATTTATTGGCAAGGTGGACTTACCGATTCTTGATGTTAGACATTATCTAGAAGACGAATTAGATATGCACCATATGTCTGCCTCATTTTATTCTAGGTTAAGAATTGAGGAAGCAAACGGCCATGCAAAAAACCATGTTATTTGGGTTTCTCACAAAGACTATACACCGTTAAAAGAAGCTTTCGCAGTAATGGATCAATGGATACTTAGTAAGGTCGATAATACGCTCGAAGGGACCATTAAAGCAAAACCGATAAATTTGACAGACCAATGTTTCGATAGTGAAGGTGATGTGATGGCAAGTGGGGCTGATGTTTTCGATGGCCAATGGAATGACGAAAATGATGGTGCGTGTCAAAAAGCTTATCCCATGTTTAGCACGAGCAGAATACAAGCGGGTGGAACATGGTCTGGCGACATTTTTAAGTGCAAATTGATACCGATTGAATTAGCTATCAAGCGTGGTCTTTATGGTGGCTTAGATGTTTCATCTTTTAGAACCGACTTGATAGAGATTTTTCCTAATGGTGTTTGTGATTACAGTCAATCTGATTTAGGGCGCCCACTAGATTTGTAAATTGGCATTTTAATTAAATTTTGGTGATAGCCTTGCTTTTAATGTTGTTTAGCTCTACTTCTTATGTATCGTTACAAAAAAGGAAGATGTTATGAGCAAGGCTAAAATTATATATTTTGATGTCGACGGTGGGCGTGGTGAAGCTATCAGACTAGCTTTTCATCTAGGAAAAATTGATTTTGAAGATGATAGATTTGTCTTCAGTGAATTTCCCGTTAGAAGGAAACAAACCCCTCTGGGACAAGTGCCAGTGATGGAGCTAAATGGTAAAACGATCACCCAATCCAACGCTATTTTGAGATATGTAGGTAAATTATCTGGCTTATATCCAACTGACGAACTGGAAGCCTTGTATTGTGATGAAGTCATGGATGCTGCTGAAGACCTTACGGATAAGTTTGTTGCTACATTTGGTCTAGAAGGTGACGAACTTAAACAAGCGCGCGAAGCAATCGTTCAAGGTCCTTTAACTCGTTATGCTCAGTTCTTCGAGAATAAACTACAAGAGCAAGGTGGAGAGTTTTTTGCTGGCCATCGCTTAACGATTGCGGACTTAAAAGTAGCAGTACTGATGAATTGGTTAATGTCAGGGACTTTAGATCACATACCTGCTGATCATATTTCAATTGTTGCATCAAAAGTGGCAGATCATAATAAGAGAATCATGCAGGATGCTTGTATTCAAGATTATTATCAAAATAGATAAAAAAGACTTTGAGGCTATGCTAACTCGTTGATATCTTATAAGGAAATATACTAAATAATAAGGATGTTATGAAAACTAAATTCACAATCGCGTGGATAGTGACAGTTATTGCCTCTTTCTTTGCTGGGGGGATGTTTATGCCCCAGCAAATAAATATTTCGAATATTGAAGAAAATTCTGCGGAAAAAAGTGCTACCTCTGCTGTAGCAAATGTCACTAAGCAAACAGAAATTGGTCATGCAAATATCAGTAGTGATATCGCAAAAAAATTGAGCGAGGAGCTTAATAAGAGCGATGACGAGCTACAAGATTATATTACCTTATACAAATTACTTGCTGATGTTGTCAACATGGAACGGAATGACTTTATTGATCTGCTAGAACAATTGGCTCCAGCAGAAAATAAGGCTTTCAAAGCCGTATTCAAGATATTTGCTAAGCGTTTTCCTGAAGAAGCTGTGTATTACTCATTAACGGCTTCCGGTGAACAAAACGCTGTTGAATGGGCCTCATTATATGCACTAAAGCGATGGTCTACCATTGCTCCTGAAGAGGCTTATGTCTGGTATGTTGACAACTTAAAGCCTCTAGAAAGCGATAAAAATAAGTACTATATTAGACACGCTGCAACCGCACTCTTAAGTAAAATAGCCGAAAAAGATGTCAATCGGGCGATAGAATTGTTGCTAGATAATAAGCACAATGAAGATGTGGCAAAAAGCTCGATTAGAGAGATGGCCCAAAATATGGAACCAGCCGAAGTGATTGGTTTCTTGGATATTTTGATGCCGCATAATAATAATAGTTTAGTATTTCCTGCTCTAGAGCATTTAACGAAAGAGTCCTTAGAAGATGCGTTGTATTGGTATCGTTCGCTTCACGATACTAATCAAAAAAAAGTTTTTAGAGAGCAGATGTACAGTGCTTGGTACAGGTACGACATTGTTGCAGCTAGCGATTTCATGTATGCAGAATCTAGTAATTTCGAAAACAGCCGAAATTTTTATAGGGTAATATTCTCTTTCAGTCTAAAAGACCCTCAACTAGGATTAGACTGGATAAAAAGTCACCCAAGTCTTAATCAGCAACAAGCGATAGCTTTGCTTTTCTCTGGTACGGCAGGAAAAGACTCAGATTTTGTTGAAAGTAACTTAAGTTTACTTCAAGACACTCAACAGAAATTACGCGTTTCTAAACAATTAGTCCGCATATATGAAAAGATCAGTCATGAACGTGCAATGAAATTCATCAATAGTTCACCGTATAGAGAGCAGTTGTTGTCGTACTACAATAGCAACGCCTAGTTACACTATCGCTAGGTCATTTACTTGCAAACGCTTGCTTTTGTAGTGAGCGTTCAAGTAATCTGGAGATTCTAATACTAATAATTAAATGAACAAATGACCGTGCAACACGATCTGCCTAATGTATTGGCAGGGCCTATTCTTAGACATTGCGACCAGCATCAATTTACCGCTTGGTTAGTCACTAGTGCTTCCACAAAGTTAACACTTAAACTGCTGGATGATTCAGCTAACATCTTATTTGATCAGGTCTTGGGTACTGGACAAGTACAAGAGATACAAGTGGGGACAAAAGCGTTCATTCAACTCATCAATGTTCAATTGCCTAATGATATTCCGACAAATCAAAAGATCTCATACGACATAGGCTATAAAAGTGAGGAGGCTCATCGTTCGATTGTTGAGCTGGTAAGTGACATCTGCTTTGACGGCGAATTATTGCCCAGCTTTGAGCTTCGTCCAACTATCAGTCAAATGTTACACGGCTCTTGTCGTAAGCCTCATTTTGACGGGGAAGACGGTTTACTGAGAGTAGATAAGCAATTAGCCGAAGCAGTTAAAAATAATCAGCCTAGACCAAGCATGCTAATGATGTCTGGAGATCAGGTATACGCTGACGATGTCGCTGGGCCAATGTTGGTGGCAATACACCAAACTATCGATAAGCTCGGATTGTTTGATGAGTCATGGCAAGGCGCGGTGGTAAATGACAGCCAAGGTCTCTTTAGCAGTGAACTTTGTTATTATCAGCGAGAGCAACTCTTACCTCACAATAGTGTGAATAAGGACGTATACGATAAGATTTTTGCAGCCAGTAAAAAGCCAATTTTTACCTCAGTGAATGCTAAAAATCATTTAGTGACCTTTGCTGAAGTCATTGCTATGTATATTTTAATATGGTCCCCTGAAATGTGGTGTCATATTGATTTAGAAGAGCACAATGTAAACGAGCTCTTTGACGAGCAATATCAAAAAGAAAAAAAGGTCATTGAGCACTTTGTTGAAGGGTTAGCAGATGTTAGACGTGCCTTAGCTAATATTCCTGTTTACATGATCTTTGATGACCATGATGTAACCGATGATTGGAATTTAACTCGGGCATGGGAAGAAGCTGCATACGGTCACCCGTTTTCAAAACGTATCTTAGGCAATGCTCTCGCCGGTTATTGGTTGTGCCAAGGCTGGGGTAATGCACCTGAGAAGTTTGAACAACTTCAAACGTTCTCCAAAGAGGTATTTACTTCAAAAGGTATTAAGAAACTAGATATTCTTCTTGATCGCTTGTTTGAATGGGATTCATGGCATTACACACTAGCTACCACACCTAAAGTTGTTGTTCTCGATACAAGAACACATCGTTGGCGATCAGAAAGTAATGCTGGCAAACCATCGGGGCTGATGGATTGGGAAGCGATGTCAGAAATGCAGCAAGAACTAATAGGACAAGACAAGGTTATTTTAGTTTCTGCTGCTCCTATCTACGGCGTTAAATTGATTGAAGCTATTCAGCGAGTATTTACTTTCTTTGGACAGCCGCTCATGGTGGATGCAGAAAACTGGATGGCGCATAAAGGTACGGCGAATGTCATGCTGAACATCTTTAGTCATCCTAAAACACCGCCAAATTTCATCATCTTATCTGGCGACGTTCATTACTCTTTTGTTTATGAAGTTACTCACCGTTTCCGCCGTTGCAGCGCTAAAATAGTACAAGTAACTTGTAGCGGTATTAAAAATGAGTTTCCTGATGGTCTCATTAGATGGTTGGATAAACTCAATAGCAAATTATATGGTGCTTATTCACCACTCAATTGGTTTACCAAAAGACGCCGTATGAAAGTTAAAGTGAGAAAACCTAGTGATCACGACGGTACATTGTTTAATGGCAGTGGCATAGGATTGATCACCATGAGGGATGATGACGAAGTTGTAGATGCCCAAATACTGACAGCCAAAGGTGATTGTGTAACTTTCGATAACAATGAGTCAAATCGTTAGTTATCACTTTACTCTATCCATATCATCGCCTGACTCAGTAGTATTATCATCCTGAGCCTGTCGAAGGGTGACAAGCTCAGTATGATGAACATTGACATCGAATGTTACTTTTGCTCTTCAATCCAGTCGTGAGTTAGCTCTTCTAGCAATGCCAAAGGCAAGCTACCGTTGCTTAACAGGTGATCGTGGAATTTACGGATATCAAACTTATTACCTAGCGCTTTTTCAGCATTAGCACGCAATTCACGGATTTTGATTTCACCGATTTTGTATGACAAAGCTTGTGCCGGCCAACTAATGTAGCGATCAATTTGACCAATCACATCCGCCATACTCAGTGCTGTGTTATCTGCAAGATAATCAATCGCTCGCTGTCTGCTCCAACCTTTAGCATGCATGCCCGTGTCTACAACTAAACGAGCGGCGCGCCAAGCTTCGTAAGTTAATCGGCCAAAGTCACTGTAAGGGTCTTGGTAGAAGCCCATTTCTTTACCTAAACGCTCAGAATACAAGCCCCAGCCTTCACCGTAAGCAGCGTGGTAGAGTGTCTTTCTAAACTCAGCCATATCGACTTCTTGCGCGATAGCGCTTTGTAAATGATGTCCTGGTTCACCTTCATGGAAAGTTAGTGCTTCTAATGTGTATAGTGGCTGGCTCTTAAGATCTTTGGTATCAATAAAGTAGGTACCTGACGTTGTGCCGCTACCATCTGATGCTACATAGTAAGCACCACCATTAGGTGCTGGTTTTATGTCGAAAGTTGAGCGAGGTAAAACAGAGAACCATTTTGGTAACTGAGCAGCTGCTTTACGTGTGATGTAGCTTGCTTTTTCAAGTAAATCTAAAGCACTATCTGTGTAGAATTTTGGATCTGTTCTTAGGTATTCGATAAACGCTTTGAAGTCACCTTTAAAGCCAACTTGCTTCATGATCGCTTCCATTTCTTTGCGAATTCTAGCCACTTCATCTAAACCAAGTTGATGAATATCATCCGCTTTCATATCAGTTGTTGTATAGAACTCGATCAAGTATTGGTAGTAATCTTTGCCACCTTCAATATCACTGATACCAACGGTAGTACGGCAGTTAGTCATATATTGCTTAGTAAAAAAATCATAAAAGCGTTGATACTCAGGAATCACTTTATCCCTGATAAGCTTGTGCGCCGTTAACTTAATACGCGCTTTGTCAGCAGCTGGAATTTGTTTTGGCAAATTATTCAAGGGCACGTAAAAAACACTGTCTTCAACCTTGTTTACCAAGTGTTTACTAATACTTTTATCGTAACCTTCAAAGCTCTCACAGTAGTGAGTATGGCCACGTTTGATCGCCTCGGTTAAATCAACAATGTGTTCTTGGTTATAGCGGGGAAAATCAGCCAAACTAACTAAGTAGTTTTCATAATCTTGCTGTGTCAAAAATGACATATTAGCCGGAGCACCAGCAAAATAGCTATGGAAGCCTGAGTAGTAGTTCATAGGATATAAATGATCTAGCTGTTTGTAGCTCTTCGCCTCTGTTTGTCGTTCGTATTTAAACAAACGATAAGTGACTTGCTCTTCAGGTGTTAGTTTAGTTAGATCTATATCTGCCAGGCGAGTTAGTAGCTCTTGATTGTACTTTTCGCGACGATCTCTACCTTTTTGCGACATTTCAGGTAATTTGCCGTTCATGCGAAAGGCATCAGGGTCCTTTCTAAAAAAGATTTGTTCTTGGTTTGCGGTTGCCCAATGTTCGTTAAGCAATGTTTGAAAGCTTTCACTTTCTGATGCTGCGAATGTCTGTTGGCATGTTAGGAGTGTTGCTAAAGCAATCAGTGATTTACGAACTTTAAGCATAGTGGCTAGCCCCGGTCTTGTTGTTACGTGCGTTATTAATGTTATCAGCGATCATTGTCGCTGTTTTTTATGAGTAGATTGCGTATCATAAAGAGAAAAGAGGCAATGAGAAAGCACATGTTTAAGTTATCTAGAACAGGATGGAATAACGTCATTATCTTTTCGGTGATGTTATTTATCTTGATGATTAATATTACTAATCCTGACAGTCAGTTTCGAAAAATGAAGTCGAACGGTGAAGAGGTTTATCTGTTAGGTGAGCATGCTGCTATTCTTACTTTATCTATAAACAAAGAGTTGTTGATAGAGCGCATCGGCAGAACATGGCGTGCTACCCCTGCTAAGTTGCAGGGGCAAGGGTTAGAGCAAATGATGCTTAGCTGGCAGCAGCTGACGGGCGAAAACGTTTCCGAGCCGACAAGTATCGATAAACAGATGGCGTTATTAGTAACGGTTGATCTAGCTGGGCGTGATGATAGTACTATTATTCGTGTATATGCGACTGAAGAACAATTATTTCTGTTTAATCAGCAGGAAGGTACTTGGTTGGCAGTACCGGTGATGATGTTCACTCAGCTATTTCCAAATGAAGTATTCGAAAATTAAAGAGAGATCTTATGAAAAGTTGTGCAATATTAACCATGGATTGCTTAGACGATTTTGAGGCTTATGATTATCTAATTGATAAACCTCTAGCTGCAATGGGGTGGAAAACGGAGCCGGTTTCTTGGCGCAATAAGGATGTCAATTGGGATCAATATGATGCCGTCATTATTCGTACTCCGTGGGATTACCAAGCGGATGCAGAAGCTTTTGTGAAGGTGCTTAATGAAATTGAGCAATCGACAGCACACTTAGAAAATAAACTGCCAATAGTTAAGTGGAATATTGATAAGCGTTATTTAAAAGATCTAACAGCACGTGATGTCGCTATTGTACCAACGATTTGGGACAGTGAATTTACTGAAGATAAACTACAACACTATTTTGAACACTATCATCATAAAGATATTATTATCAAACCGTGCATTAGCGCTAACGCCGACAATACATTTTGGCTTAACAAAGATAGTTTCACTAAACACATAAGTGCGCTTAAAGAAGCCTTCAAAACTCGAAATTACATGGTTCAGCCATTCCTAAAGGATGTATTATCCGAGGGGGAGTTTTCGCTATTTTATTTTAATGGTGAATACAGCCATGCCATTTTAAAAACGCCTGGGCAAGGTGATTTTAGAGTGCAAGAAGAGCACGGTGCGTCCATTAAACCAACAGCCCCATGTGACAAATTAATTGCTGCTGCACAAAAAACACTAGAAGCGATCCACTATTTGCATGGTACACCATTATACGCGCGAGTAGATTATGTACGAATGGGTGATGAGTTTGTCTTGATGGAGGCCGAACTTATTGAGCCTTCGCTGTATTTTAATATGGATGAACAAGCGGCCCCGCGCTTTGCTAAAGCCTTTGTCGATAGAATGAGTTTTTTAACCCTGTAGAATTATGCCTGAATTACCTGAAGTAGAAGTTTGTCGTATGGGGGTTAAACCTCATATTGAAAATCAACAAGTGGAAAATGTAGTTGTGCGTCAAAAGCAACTGCGTTGGCCAATCCCTGATGAAGTCATGTCTGTTAAAGGGCAAAAAGTAAAGGGTGTTGAACGTCGTTCAAAATATTTAATGTTAGTGTTTGAAACGGGTACTGTATTGGTTCACTTAGGTATGTCGGGCGCTATTCGCGTAATCGATAAACAAACACCAGTAATAAAACACGACCATTTTGATATTGAATTTAGTAATGGCAAAGTACTAAGACTTAACGACCCACGTCGCTTTGGTGCGGTGTTATGGATGCCCGATCACCAAGATATAGATGGTATCTTGAGTAAGCTTGGGCCTGAGCCGCTCACAGAAGACTTCAATGCAGAATATTTGTATAAAAAATCTCGAAATCGAAAAATACCAATAAAAACCTTCTTGATGAATAACCAAGTCGTTGTTGGTGTTGGTAATATCTACGCTAATGAGTCTCTCTTTAAAGCAGGTATTCATCCTGAAGCGCAGGCAGGCAACATAGGAAAAAAGAGATATGAGGCGCTAACTGCAATCGTTAAGGAAGTACTCGCTGCGGCGATTAAACAAGGTGGCACAACGTTAAAGGACTTTACCCAAACGGACGGTAAACCGGGATATTTTGCTCAAGAGCTATTAGTTTATGGTAAAGCAGGAAAGCCTTGCCCAACTTGCCACACTCCACTGATGGAAGTGCGACAATCTAATCGTAGCTCAGTGTTTTGTATGTCTTGTCAGAAAAAGTAAATCTATTTCTGAAGTGCTTCTATTAAAGCGTCTTTAACAACAGGGTGAACAAACTGTTCAACATCACCGTGATGTAAAGCGACTTCTTTCACCAGTGTCGAAGAGATAAATGAGTTCTCTTCCGCCGGCGTTAGAAAAACACTTTCTAAATCAGGGTGAAGGCGTCTATTCATATTTGCTAATTGGAATTCGTATTCAAAATCAGATACCGCTCTAAGGCCACGAATTAACACATTGGCATTATGGCTTTTAGCAAAATCAACTAGCAGGCCGCTAAAGCCAACTACTTTTACATTGTCTAGGTGGCTGGTGACCTGCTCTAACATCTCTACGCGGTGTTCTAATGTGAAACACGGTTTTTTACTCGGACTGGCGGCTACACCTACAATAACTTCACCAAATAGGCGACTTGCTCGTTCAATAAGATCGGTATGGCCGTTAGTAACGGGATCAAAAGTACCTGGATAAATTGCTTTTACTGTCATAATTAATAATGCTTGCTAATGATTCCCTTTATTTTAGGCTTAATCGCTTTTAATTCAACGCTTTCAATTCGTCTTATAAAAATTTTTATGCACTTTTTCTAAATTAAACTTAAAGTATTTACTCAAAAATATTTACCTTAGGCAAAAATTGATAGTATGATGTGGCGATCAACAACGCAAAATAGACAAGGTAAATATGAAAACCCGTGACAAAATAATTCAAGCCAGTATCGAGTTATTTAATGAGCAAGGAGAGCGTAATGTTACAACTAATCATATTGCTGCTCATCTAGGTATTAGCCCGGGCAACCTTTATTATCACTTTAGAAATAAAGAAGACATCATCCTGTCTATATATGAAGAATATGCTCGTAACCTATTGTTGGAAACATTTCCGCAAGTATCTCCAGATATCAAGCCGTTAGATGCGATTATTCTTTATATGGATGCAGTATTTCAAGCCTTGATGAAGTTTCGTTTTTTCTATGCAAACTTACCTGTATTGTTGGCTAAGAATCCGTTATTGCATGAGAAGTATGTTGAAGTACAAGATTTGATCTCAAACCGTGTAAGTGAAATGTTGATATCACTTCGTGAAGCGGAGATGATGAAGTTCGAAGATGAAGAATTGCCTGACATTGTAAGTATTCTTCGTTTGATTAACACATTCTGGTTGAGCTTCCATCAAACACAGAATAAAAATACAGATATCAATGATTCAGTATTTTACGATGGCGTACTAAAAATTCTTGTTATGATCAGACCATATATTACCGAATCAGCGATGGGCGAGTTTATAGAAGCCCGTCAAATGTATCGTCAAAGACACCAAGACGCGCTATCAGCAGCTTAGTCGCTAAAAATTAGTGTTGTAGAATAAGCTTCAAGATTAAAGGGTTACGATTGGTAACCCTTTTTTAATGCTCGCCACTGGCTTTCTTGCCATGTAAAAGATGGTAGTCGATTTAATTCTTTATTAAATGAACGTAATAAGCGGTCCAAATTTGCCTGCTGCCATGCTCCATCAGGTGTGCGCTTTTCTCCGCGATCAAAATCTATAATAAAAATCTCGCCTTGATCATTTAATAAGATATTGTGGCAATTCAAATCATCGTGATACACGCCCCGTTGATGAAATCTTGCGATTGTCTGCCCGATGCTTTCCCATGTAGCTTGGTCAACTACTTCAGTTTGTAGAATAGTCACCAAATCCCGAGCGTTTTCTATTTGGGAAGTGATTAAATCAGCTTGGTAAGTAAAAAGGCCTTTTCTTATTTGGCAGGCAATTGGCACTGGCACTGGCAAGTCTTGAGACACCATCCATTGTAATAGACGAAACTCTTTTACTGCTCTCGTGTTATCTACCCCTGTAAAAAAATAACTGTCTTTATTCAATTTGCCAATCAAACCGCCACGGTAATAATGCTTTAATACCCAGTGGTCTTCCTGATGGTGAATAAAGTAAGTTGTACCACGCCCTGTAGCAGTGCCTGCGACAGCGTCGATAGATTGCCAATAGGCTGGCGAAAAGAAGTCTTTAGAGAAAGTTGAAACAACATTACTGCTGTACAAGCAATATAGTGAGCCATCTTGATAAACTTTTTCGTGACAAGGTTTTACAATTTCCTTTTCGTCCAAGATAATATACCTACTGAGATTAAATTACGTATATTGTGGTGATTCCTTCATGTCGGGTCAATTAACTGTGCCAAAAAATTTGTGTATTTTGCGTTTGTCAGCAATCGGTGACGTTTGCCATGCTGTAGCCATGGTTCAAAATATTCAACGTCAGTGGCCAGATACAAAAATAACTTGGGTTATTGGTAAAGTGGAGGCCCAATTATTAGCCGGCCTGCCTGGTGTAGAGTTTGTGATTTTCGACAAAAAAGCGGGTTTAAAAGGTTACAAAGATCTTAAAGCTGCATTACAGGGGCAAACGTTTGATGTTTTGCTTCATATGCAAGTAGCCCTTAGAGCGAGCTTGGCTAGTCTTTGTATTAAGGCAAAAACTAAAGTTGGTTTTGATAGTGCTCGTGCAAAAGAAGGGCAGTGGTTATTCACCAATAGAAAGATTGAAGCACAACAGTCGCCACACGTATTGGATGGTTTTATGGCGTTTGCTGAATCGATTGGTGTGCCCGCAGTGAAACCAGATTGGAAAATGCCGATTTCAGACGAAGACTTACTTTGGGCATCTGAGCAACTCAATACAGACAAAAAAATCGCTGTTATTTGTCCTGCGGCAAGTAAAGCTGAGCGTAATTGGCATGCAGAAGGCTATGCAAAGGTAGCCGAGCATTTATCTGGTAAAGGGTTTAAAGTCGTCGTTTGTGGTGGCCCAACAACGCTAGAGAAATTGCTTGGTGAAGACATTATTAGCAAGGCAAATTGCGATATTCAAAATCTAGTTGGCCAAACGTCGCTAAAACAAATGCTAGCCGTATTGAGGCTATCCCATTTGGTGATAGCGCCAGATACTGGTCCAGCTCATATGGCGGTCACTGTGAATACGCCAGTCATTGGTTTGTATGCTCATAGTAACCCACATCGTACCGGCCCATACTTATATCAACATTACGTTGTCAGTTGTTATCAGCAGGTAGTACAAGAGCAGTATAAAAAACCTTTGGCAAAATTGCCGTGGGGTACCCGTGCCAAAGGTAGTCATTTGATGCAAGGCATTAGCTTTTCTCAAGTAAAAGACAAAATCAGGCAAGCGATAGAAGACAACTATCCTGACATGGTGTAAGTCTCAATTAGTTATTGATTAGTTCTACAATGCGTTGTCTGGTTTTCTCAGTAGCGCCTTGATTGTTCTGGACTACGCTGAAAGCATGTTCGCCAATGGCACTAATTGATTGCTCATTTTTCATAAGCTGGTTAATCGTGTTATACAGGTCTTCGTCTTGCCCAGTGGTTTTTACAACACCATCCACTTGTTCAAGTTGTTGCATGATTTCGGTAAAGTTACTCATATCAGGACCAACGATGACAGGCTTTTTAAATAGTGCAGGTTCAAGTGGATTATGCCCACCAATACTAGAAAAGCTACCACCCATCACAACAATAGAAGCAAAACTAGAAATTGCTAAGAGTTCACCTAAGGTATCTACTAGCCAAACATCATCGGCTTGTGAGGGGGATTTCCTTTCGCTGCGTCTAGCAACTTGTAACTGATGCTCTTGGCAAAGTTGCGCAACGGCATCAAAACGTTCAGGGTGTCTTGGTACTATGCCCATTAATAAGTCAGGGAAGTCCTGCTTCAAGGCTGTGTAGTGTTTTATAAAGCGTGCTTCATCACCTTTGTGACTACTCGCGAGTAACAATAAACGTCTATTAGCATCAACGAGAGGTGCTAATTCTTCTATTTTTTGCTTGAGTTGAGTATTTATTTTGATATCAAATTTTAGATTACCAACATTCTTACACTTATCACGCTTTACTGCCAAAGAGCGGAAGTTCTCTTGATTCTCTTTGCTTTGACAATAGATATCTGCCAACAAGTTTAAACTTGGTGTAATAAGTCGATGCAGCTTCTGGTATTTAGGTAAAGACCTATTTGATAGGCGCCCATTGATTATCAGTGTTTTGATTCTTCTATTATCACACTGATGCAATAGATTGGGCCAAATTTCTGTTTCCATGAATATGATAGCGCTAGGCTTTATTGCATTTAAAAACAAGCTTGTGCAAGGCCAGGTATCAAGTGGCAAATAGCAATGCTGAACTGAATTCCCAAAAAGCTTTTCGATTTGTGCCGAGCCCGTAGGTGTAAAACAAGTAAACGTGATACTCAATTCGGGATGATTATTCTGCAAAGAGTGCACTAACGGTTTCAGCGCTAGCACTTCACCTACACTTGCCGCGTGTAAGACAATATCTGTTGGTTTGAGTTTACCGCGATTTAGTCCCAATCTCTCTGATAAGCGCTGGCGGTATTCAGGGTGGTTACGTGATCTGATCACCAACACAAGTAATAAGAGTGGCAACAAAAGTAGCCATAATATACGGTAACCAATTAGCGATATTCTTTCTAACACAGAGCGTTACGTTCATCTAAACTATTTGCACTAAGTATACGCTATCGAGCTTATGCAAGAAATACACAAAGGTACATACTTATTGGCGCTTTTTAAGAAATGCGGTACTCTGTTGAATAGAAGCACAATTTAGGAAAAACGATGGGAACGTTCAATTGGCTAGTTTTAGTCACATTACTAATTGTAACTCAGCATACCTCAGCACAGTCATCCATATCTGAAGCACAAGCGTCTTTAACCGAAATATCTTTTAAAACTGATGATGAATTTATGTTAATGGGTCATTACTTCCCTGGTGAGCCTGAGCAGGCAGGCGTTTTGATGCTGCATGATTGTGCTAGTGACAGTACAGTTTATAGAGACCTGGCAAAGAGTGTTGCCAAATCAGGAATACACGCGCTAACGCTAGATTTACGAGGTTTTGGCAAAAGTACGTCTGAACAATATTCTCACGCCACAGTGAAGAAAAGCGCAAAAGATATTGTTACCTATCAATCTGGCCTTGTGTCGTTGACTGCGTATTGGCAGCAAGATGTATTGCTTGCATTTAATTATTTGAAAAAGCAAATGAATGATAAAGGGCATATCGCCGTTGTGTCAGCTGGATGCAGTGCTCCTTATGCAGTGCAGTTAGCGGAGAAAATGCGTTTAGGTGCTGTGGTGTTGGTAAGCCCAAAACTAGAATACATGGATAAAGAAAAGTATAAGAACTTAATTGATTTTCCGGCGTATTTTATGGCCGCTGCCTTTGATGTGGAAACCTATCAAACAAGTGTTGAATTGTATCAATGGAACGGCGATCCAAGATCGACAATGCAAATTTTCAAAGGCGAGCACTCCGGTTATAGTCTATTGCGCAGGCAATCATTCTTAACCGAGAATATAGCGCAGTGGTTACAATATATTCTGATCAAAGATAAATAATCTTGAGATAACGAATCATACTGATTTTACGGTACAATAGAGTCGTTTTTATAATCTACCGGATAGTTTAATGACTGATATAGCATTTAAGCATTTACAAATTAAAGCGTTACATGAGCAACTAGGTGAGGGTAACTATGTTGTTGTTGATATTAGAGACCCTGCCTCGTTTCAAAATAGCCATATTCCGGGCGCTATTCATTTAACCAATGAGTCGTTATCTGACTTTATTAGAGAAGCCGATTTAGATGCACCAACGGTTGTTTGTTGTTATCACGGTATTTCAAGCCAGCAGGCTGCTCAGTTTCTAGCAAGCCAAGATTTCTCAGACGTATACTCGCTAGATGGTGGCTTTACTGAATGGCAACTACATTACCCTGAAGACGTTGAGCGTTAATGACGAACTCAGACTTTCAACCGCTTGTTGGCATAGGGCAACATAATATTGCCCTATTGTTTAGCCATTATCTTAAAACACAGCAGATTCAAAATCATATTAGTGAAGAACAAGATAACTATGTCATCTATTGTGATGCAGCTCACCTAGACAGAGCGAAGGTTATCTTTGAACAGTTTATCGCGGACCCAATGAATCCTAAGTACCAAAAGGCTGCTTGGCATTCGGCACAAGCTACGCAGGTAAATGATGATGAACCACCGTTTCTTGATGTACTTAAAAGTCACTTTCTGGCACACGCAGGTATTGTCACGCTAAGTATTTTTGTCATTTGTTGGGCGGTATACGTGTTTCTCAACCTCGGCTTAGACAAAAGCATTTTTCAATTTCAAGATGTTGCCAGTAACGCAACTGTTTTGACTCAACCTTGGCGTATTCTATTGCCAGCATTTTTACATTTCTCTCTATTACATATTGCTTTTAACACCATGTGGTGGTGGCAAATTGGCGGTGATATTGAGCGTGTAGAAGGAAAGTGGGCGCTGTTGCAGCTATTCTTGATATCAGCGATTGTTTCTAATGTCGGTCAATATATTGTTTCTGGACCTTACTTTGGTGGTCTTTCCGGTGTTGTTTATGCCGTGGTCGGTTATGTTTGGTGGGCTGGTTGGTTAGCACCACAAAAAGGACTTCAGCTTTCAAAACCGATTATTGGATTCTTACTGTTTTGGTTGTTACTTGGGTTTGCAAACCTATTGCCGGTAAATGTCGCTAACACTGCCCATTTGCTAGGTTTAGCGTCTGGTTGTGCGATGGCATGGCTGAAGTATAAAGTCTAGGTAGTATATAGACAGGCTCATATTCCAACTCGCCTGTCTACTGCTCGGTTATTAGTTATCTAACCATTGAGTGAAAAGCAACTTTTTAATCAGCGTTTGACCGGTTTCTTTTTGTAGTAACGCTTTTACTTTCTCTTCACACAATTTTTGAATTTCATGTCGGCCGTTAATTGATTTTATTTTGGCTTCAGGTTGCTGACCAATAATCGTGATAATTGCATCTCTTAATAATGGCGAATGATGTTCAACGACCTCATAGTTCGATGAATCTTCTATCATTAGTTCTACGGTTAAACGCACGTATCCCATTTTTTTCTTCACTGCAACGTAGTTGGTAATGATGTCTGGTTCAAAACCGAAATACGCGTAGTCAGATGCTTGTGCTTGCTTTGCGAAAAATGTGCAGCTAACTAAAATTAAGATCGCTAATACTTGTTTCATGATAAGTTACGTTCGTCTCCATAAGCGGAAGGTCTATTTTTATAATAACCTGTCCAGCATAATTTGCAGATAAATTTTGCTAATTTTCTGTTAAATTAGAACCAATGTTCTGGTTTGTGAATATGATACCCTTGCGCATAGTCAATGCCAATTTTTTTAAGTTCATCAACGATTTCTGCGTTTTCAACAAACTCTGCGACGGTTTTTTTATTCATTGCCACCGCTGTTCGTTGAATGCTCTCGACAAAAATATGATTAATACTGTTCTTATCAATGTCTTTGACAAACGCGCCGTCTATTTTGATCACGCTAATAGGTAATTGCTGTAAATACGAAAATGACGATGTACCACTGCCAAAATCATCTAGCGCAAAGCGACATCCCATTCTGGTTAACCGCTCGATAAATTGAATAGCTGAGTCGATATGAGCGATCGCAGCTGTTTCTGTTATTTCAAAATATAGGCGACTTGGATCAATGTCATATTTGATAATTAATTTTTCGATGAAGTTAGCAGTATCTTGGTCAGTGATCGTAGCACCTGAAAGGTTAATGCTGTATGACGCGTCATCATCAGGGGAAGCTATTAGCCCCTCAAAAGTGCGTGCAATGATTGCCTGATCCAATTTTGTACTCAATCCGTGTTTTTCTGCTGCGGGTATTAAAACACCGGGCGTGATGATTCGTTGATTATCACCTTCAATACGCATTAGCACCTCAAAGTGCTTTCTACCTTGCACAGCCAAAGGACGAATTTCTTGCCTAAATAATATCAGCTTGTCATTCGCAATTGCTTCTGACAATTGATGTACAACGTGCATTTCATTGGCATGTTGCTGTAGCTGTTGATCATCACTTTGATAGACTTGTACTCGATTCCTACCTTTTTGCTTGGCAACCGCAACACACAAGTGCAGTGATGACAATATTTGTTCTGTTTCGACGAGTTCATTATCGATATTAATGACACCGACACAAGCTGTGATTTTCGCGTCTGCGTTGATGTGAGTAATATCAACCGACTGAATGAATTGTCTTAACTTATCAGAGTAACTTTTTGAAGCGCTGTGGTACAAGGTTGGGAATATAATCGCGAACTCATCGTTACCTAGACGACATAGTGTTGCGTCATCAGGTAGCAGCTCTCTCAAAGCAATAGATAGCTGATAGAGGACTTTGTCACCCGTGCCGTAGCCATAGGTATTGTTAATGACTTGAAATTTATCAATATCAAGTTGAATAACTGCACCATAATCTTCACTCTCAACATCACCATTGTTGGCTTTAGCGGCTATAAGTTCTGATAGTTTGCTATCAAATTGTTCTCTATTGGCAAGCCCAGTTAATCTGTCGTGTTGACCTTGGTGCATTAAGGCACTTTCTATCCGCTCTTGTTTTAGTATTTTACTTTTTTGCATGCGATAGAATAAGTAAATAAAGGCGGTTAGTAAGAGCCATATACCTAACGCCTTCAAAATGCCCTCTTTATGCATTTTGCTCTCAAAGCCTGGATCCAATCTTATTGCAAGTTGCCATCTGGTACGTGGGATCTCGGCCACATATGAAAAGGACGACATGGTGTCTGCATCAATTGTCATTGTTTTAAATGCGCTATTATCTGACTCAGTTGTTAGTTCGATTTTTCCAAGTTCGTCAGCTCGCATCAAAAAAAGTTGTTGATGTGGCAGTTGATATTTTGACAGAAGGTCTTCAAGTCTATCGGGATCAAATGCGGTAAAGAAGTATTGATCGTTTTGTTCTTGATCTATCAATGGTTGTAACAAATCAAAATGAACGCTGGTTTTAGAGTGGTGCAAAAATAACGACTCTTGCGTGCCTTGTTTTAATGTTGTTGATACTTCTTCTTTACACGCAGGCAGAAAGTCACCTGTGATGTGCTTCAAAATGCCATTGCCTTGTGCGTCTATAATCGCGAACAGGCGGGTATGTTTGATGTCTTTTTTAAGCGAGCGATACAATGGCATGTATTCTTCTTTTGTGGCTTGATCGGCCGCTGAGGTTAAATCGATTATTTCTTGTTTATGTTTCTCTTGGAAAAGGTCAATTTCAAGTCGAAGTTGAGTAAGGTATTCCTGATAATCAGTCAAAACACGATCAGTTACCGATTTCATCATCTCTTGATGGTATTGGTGTTGAGCATTGGTCGAAGAGTGTGCTTGCCACAATAGTAAGGCTAAAAAGAGACCACTAGTGAACAGGACCAAGCGTAATGTGGTTTTGAATTCACTATTTTTGTTGCTAGATAATAAGGTTCTTTTGCTAAACAATGACAATATGTAATGGTTTTTCGACAAATGGCATCATTTAATCCTAGCAGTATGATGATTAACGGGTCAATTTTTTAGACAAATTCTGGTAGTATGGCAGCGTTTATTTTTATCTGTAGATGTTATGAGTGCAAATCATCCTTTATTTCCAGTAACTATGGATGCCAAATGGCTAGAGCCTAGCGATGTTGAGATTGATTCAACATTGATGTCGTGGTTGGTAGAACCGAGTTCTCTTACAGCAAGGTTAAAGGCAAATGCTGGCCATTTCCGAGTGTCGGTCTTAGGCCAACGTATTGAATCTTGTAGAGAAGAGGAAGCTAGTGCCGATATCAAAGCTGGTGAACAGGTTTTAGTACGCGAAGTTTTACTCTATTGTGATGACGTTCCTCATGTTTTTGCTCGCAGTTTACTACCACTCAATAGTTTAACAGGCGAGCAACAAGGGTTAGCCAATATTGGTGATCAGTCACTAGGGCAAATCCTGTTCAATCACCCAAACTTAATCAGAAAAAACATTGAAGTAGCTAGCTTTGAGCAGCATGCTAGCCTTTCTGTTTTATTATCGTCACTGTCAATGCCAGATGAGAGAAAGTTATGGGGGCGCCGTTCAGTTTTTGTTATCGACAATAAACCTATGATGGTTGCAGAAGTATTCTTACCTGAAGCATTGGCATATCAACAAGCGAAGATATCTGTATGAGCACAATGATGGCAAACTGGGGCGCGATTAAGCAAATTACAAGAATGGACAAGCCCATTGGCACTTACTTGCTATTGTGGCCGACTTTTTGGGCTTTGTGGGTAGCTGCGAATGGCACACCTCCCTTCATGATTCTAGCTATTTTTGCATTAGGTGTCTTTGTGATGCGCAGTGCAGGTTGTGTTATTAATGATTTTGCTGACCGAAAAGTTGATGGTCACGTTAAGCGAACCAGTCAAAGACCATTGGTTTCTGGGGCTATGAGCAGTCAGCAAGCGATTATGCTGTTTGGCTTTCTTATTGGTATCGCTTTTGGCCTTGTGCTCATGCTGTCTTGGTACACTATTGCGTTATCAGTTGTCGCGCTATTGCTTGCCGCAAGTTACCCTTTTATGAAGCGTTATACACATTTGCCGCAGGTGATGTTAGGTGCAGCATTTAGTTGGGGTATGATCATGGCATTTGCTGAACTTGAAGGTAAAGTGCCGCTGGTAGCTTGGTTGTTATTTGGTGCCAATTTATTGTGGACCGTTGCATACGACACTATGTACGCAATGGTTGATCGAGACGATGACCTAAAAATTGGCGTAAAATCAACTGCCATACTTTTTGGTGAGTATGACAAGCGAATTGTAGGTTTTCTTCAAATGCTGACGTTAGCGCTATTGTTTACTGTAGGTGAAATATTAGCGTTCGGATGGCCTTACCAAGTTTCACTAGTCATTGCAGCGGGCTTATTTTGCTATCAGCAAATGCTAATTGCTAACCGTAATCGTGAACAGTGTTTTACTGCATTCTTAAACAATCACTGGGTTGGCCTTGTTGTTTTTGCGGGCATATTTGTAGAGTACCTGTAGCTAGAGCTACAGATACTCTACACGCTATCTAGCAATACTTTGCAACACTGATATTTCAACTAGGTTATGCAAATTACTCTTCAATTGTTGTAGCTTTTCATTAGCGATTACATGGTTGTTATCGTCAATCGCAATATAATCTAGACTCTTCATCGAGTTCACTAATAATGTTTGGGCCTTTTTATCAATGAACTCAGGCGCATTAATATTATTAACTACAGATAGTCGCTTGGCGATAGCAACAACTTGTTCTTCGAATTTCGCTTTTGTCATTGGCTCTAGACGAGTAAGAAGAGATGTGACGATTGTGATGCGCTGCAGGACTTCGTCAATACACTCACCCATAATCTCAATTTTAGCTTTAGCATCATCACAATCTACTACTGACCAAAAGCCCGCTTTTGATTGTTTGACCATGTTGAGCTCTTCCAAACAAGAGAGCACTCTCTCAGTCTGTCCGCCTACAAGTTGCTCATCTTGCCATAAATAAAAATCTGGTTTGATAATTTCAAAGATCTGAAGTGCTTGTTGCTTAATTGTCTCTAAGTCGAGCTTAGCGAATCTGGCTAATGAACGGCAAACTAATGCATGAATAACGTAAGCGTGCAAAACGTTATTACGGTAGTAGCGCATCTCTAATTTGGCTGAGTCTGTGAGTGAAACAATGTCACCAAAACTGTCTTGTTCAACAGTCAGTTTGTTCAAAGAAATGACGTGTTCTAATAGCGTTGCTGCGTCGTCGTTAGGAATAGTAATTTCTTCACTAAACGGAACAATCCTTTGAATTTCTAAGAAAAATTCTAAATGGCTAATCAGCTCAGTCTTGCTCATTGCTTTATTTGATGTTGCGTGCAAAATCATCGCAACTAATGATACGCCATTTAAAGCAACAGACTTATTGATAGCGACCATCACACTGTCAGCAAGTTTGTTAACACTTGGTGTTAACCAATTTGGTTTTTGCGGGTCAATGGGATCGATAGCTTCCTTCCAGTTTTCTACGTGCCCATCTAAGAAACGGTTTACGCTAATCGGTTCACCAAAGTTTACATATCCTCGGCCATAGTTGCGTAAACTTTTGATGGCCTTAAAAACACCAAAAATAGACTCATTTTGTTTTTTGCTGCCACTTAGTTCTTTGTGATAAGTACCAACTTCCATTACATGTTCATAACCCAAGTAGACAGGAACTAAGGTAAGAGGACGGTCTACACCACGCAACAGACTTTGGATTGTCATCGCAAGCATACCTGTTTTTGGAGGCAATAATTTACCTGTGCGGCTTCGACCACCTTCTGTGTAATATTTTACCGAGTAGCCTTTTTCAAATAACAAGCCAAGGTACTCTCGGAAAATAGTTGAATAAAGGCGGTTGCCACCAAAAGTTCTTCGAATAAAGAAAGCACCAGCCTTTCTGAATATAGGGCCAGCAGGCCAGAAATTTAAGTTGATACCAGCCGCAATTCTAGGTGTGACCAGCCCTTGTTGGTATATAGCCCAGGTTAGCAGTAAGTAATCCATATGACTGCGGTGACAAGGTACATAGATAATTTCATCACCATTTTGAGCGACTTCTCGAAGTCTTTTGGCATTATTTACTTCAATATTACTGTATAACCTGTTCCATAAGCGGTTTAATATACGTTCACCCAAATGAATCATAGACTCACGGTAATCACCGGCAATCTCGTTCATCATTTTTAAGGCTTCTTTCTTAACGCTTTCTTGATCTGTTTTTCTGCTTTGTGCTTCTTCTTCAATGACTCGTTTAATAGACGGATTTGCCAGCAATGTCTTAAACATTTGATCTCTGTACATCAGACGAGGACCAGTTGCCGCTATTGTTTGACGATGGAAGTGGAACCTTGCCACACGCAATAGCTTGTGTGCTGTATCTTCATCATGGCCGTGTTTATCAGCCATTTCCCGAAGCGACAAGGCCTCACTAAAGCGAATAGTTGCATTGCGACCCAAGAATAGAACGATAAAGAATTTTCTTAACCACGAAGGTGATTCCCTATCGGCTAATACTGTACCAACGTTAGCTTTATTAGATTCCTTCGATGGTTTTCTTCCCCAAAGCAGGTGAGCTGGTATTAATTGACCATCTAATGACTGGTTTTTTTGATGCAGCTCTAAAAGCGCTTGCCCTTGAGATAGTGCTCTTGTCGGTGTTGCTTTACGCCATTTGAATACTGGTGTTGGCTTTTCGAGGCAAATGATACGAGATAGCGTTTGACCATCTACCTCAACTTTCTTCAGAGGATCAGGTAATGAAAGCTTTTTGCACGCTGACTTCAGCGCTAGTATGTCACTGGCTGACTGATGGCGAACAACGTAAAAAATTGGGTGTTCAGGTGAGTCTTTTTGTTGTTCAATTGTTGGATCGGTGACCATTCTGCACTTAACAAAAATTTTGCTAGGCAGTTTTAACAATTGATAGAAGAAAACACGTAATCCAGTCATAACTCACTCTCTGATAAATAACGCGACTATTTTATACGAAATCGTCTCACTTGTCCTACCTGTTAAGTGAACCATATGATCGTTTTGCAAAGTTTAGGTGTAAATTTAACGCGCTAAATATTTGGTATTAACTAGCTGGTGTAGCAACATACCAACTGAATCTAAATCTTCGTTAGGTATCAATTTCACACTCCACATGCAGTTCATTTGGTCTGTTTGGACATACAAATATAATGAAGGTGCGCTATTATTTTTTGCCGTAATGACTACATTGTATTGACTCTTAAAGTGCGCTAGTTGAGCTATTTGCTCAATGAAATCTAACGCTAACTTCGCCCTTTTTTCAGTGTTTTCAGTTTTGCCGTAGCAGCCTCTATATTCCTGTTTTAGTCGGCAGAATAATTTACCGCACATGACTTTGCTTTCATTGTTTATCGCATTAACGTATACATAGCCATTGTCGTCAATTGTTGCCCTTATCGCGTCAACGGTTAACTGTTTTTTGGGCAATATATTTGCTCCAAATTTGAATAAACTAAATCCAACCAAAACTATCCCTATTATGGCTAAAGAAAAAACTACAATACTCATAAAAAATCCATTTTTTGTGTATTGCTACTATGTCTGAGCGAGTAATTTTATCAATTCAATTAATGTCGTTTTTACATCTATTTTATTTTTATTTAACAATATCTGCGGCTTAGCTATTACCAACAGAGATTGAATTGTTGTTTTCTTGGTTAGTGGTAGTCTTGAGAACCCCGTCGTTCTTTAATGCCCAACTATATAAGTGGGTGCTTAACAGGGAAAGAAGACAATAGGCGGTAAAGAAGTAAAATCCGTGTCCGATATTTGAAATCGTTTCACTACCGACAATAAAATCGATTTTAAAGCCAAATAATGCGATTTGCTGTGCCGATTGAGTTTCCGCTTGATTAGTTGATAAGACAGCAAGAAATATTGCAACAACAAATACATCGGCCATTGACCATTTGCCAATTGCATTAACAAAAGCAATCAAACGTTTTTCCACCTTAGTGGTTTTTTTTAGGTAGGCGGTCAATACCATCAAGGTTTTGAAAATTGGGATTAATACCGAAAAGAACAAAATCAGAAACGCTACAAGTAGCCTATTGTCATGCCAAAGCTCTTCTACTGATGTTAATATAGAGAGCTCTTTTGTTACCGCTTGGGTTGTCATCGTGGCACCTGAAATGTCGGCGATGATGTCCATATTCAGTGAAAAAATAGGCAAAAGAATACCGGGTACAAATAAAGCCAAAGCACAAATATTTAATATGAAGCTTATATGTTTCGTCATTACTCGAACTCAACTTTTCAAAATTACGCTGATTATATCGAGTTACTACCGTCCGAGTGTTAAATAACTGTAACAAAACTTTAGCGCAGGGATCGCATCGTGCACATTACTCTGTCTTAAATTGAGAGACTAAAGTGGTAAGCTGACCTCGTTGTTCTTCCAACACTACTAATATCTCTTGTGATTTTGCTGACAATGTTGATATTTCAGAAGACATATCTGCGATTTTAGCTACATTCTCGTTAAGTTCTGAAATGACATTGGATTGTTCTTTAGTAGCGGTGGCAACCTGCATATTCATATCTGATATACCACCTATATCACCGACAACAACACCTAATGAAGATTGCGCAGAATTGGTTTCTGTTTGGCCTTCAATCGCTAATTCCGTATTTTTTTTCATTGCTGAAACAGTATGGTGGGCTTGAGTTTGCAGACTTTCAATAACATCATTTATTTCACTTGTGGACGACTTTGTGCGGGCTGCTAAGGAGCGCACTTCATCAGCTACCACAGCAAACCCACGGCCTTGCTCTCCAGCTCTAGCCGCTTCGATAGCAGCATTAAGCGCTAGAAGATTTGTTTGCTCGGAAATACTACTGATGGTTTCAACAACACTACTAATGGTTTCTGTTTTTTCTGCCAGAAGTGTGATTTTTTCCTGAGTCTCTTGATTACTATGATGCAAAGCGTCCATTACATTGCTTGTTTTGGCCACTTGTGAATTCGAACTGCTGATTTGTTGATGAGCTTCATCTGTTTTTGTTGCAGTGTTCGATGCCAAGTCACTGACTTCCTGAATACTGTGATTCATTTCGGTGGTTGCTGTAGCAACAGAGTCCGATTCAATCTGCTGTTGTTGAACACACTTTTGAACATGATTGCTCATCTGAGTAAGTTCAATAAAGGATTCATTCATAACACTTTCTGTGTTTTTTATATCAATCATTATCTCACGTACTTTTGCGAGAATAGCGTTAAATCCTTTCGCTAATTGTCCAAGCTCGTCTTGTCGTTGGTCATCCAATTGTTGAGTTAAATCGCCACCACTTTGGGCCATCTCAAGTAATCGATTACCTATATCAACGATGGGTTTTGTGATTCGATTGGCTACTTTGATCATCAGTGCAATGAATACAACAACGATAATGAGATTAATGAGTGCTGTTGTCATTAACGTGCTATTGATTTCGCTCATTGGTTCTTGAACAGGGAGCATCGCGATGATCTTCCAGTTAAGTTCTGGAATACCCACACTTGCCACGTAGTAATCTTCAGATTCAAAAGTAACCTGATCAAATACATAGCTTGAGGAGCTCGCTAAAAGTTTTGAAGAGGCATTGGCAAAGCCATCAAACTGACGAAGCTTTTTCTGCTTTAATTGTGATAGTTGAGGGTGAATGATCACATTCCCATCCATATCAGTGACAAAAACATAACCATTGTCACCGATTTTGTTATTGAGAATATCTTTACTGATTTGAGCAACGCTATACCCTAATCCTGCTATAGCAATGTCACTACCATTGCTAGTAACTCGATAATTCACAAAGGCTGTTAGTTGTTGTGTCGATTTGTCTACATCGAATGATATTTCGAATGGCTTTTGACCTTCAATAAAATTGTAAAACCAAGCATCGTCTGTGCGATTGATAACTCTAGAAATACCATCTTGCGTATAATAGTTGTTCGTTAAATTCGATACCCAAAAGACCACTAATGCATTATTTACCTCTTGCATGTGTGACAAAAAATCAATGACTTCATTCTGCTTGTTCGAAGGCTCGTTACTAGCCGCCCAATCTAGCAAAAACTTGTTCTGGCTAATCGCTTTTGATAATTCGAGTGGCGTACTGAGTTGATGGCGAATTCGAGCTTCCACTTTAGCAAGCTGATTTGGCAATAAAGCTTGCTCAATATTTTCTTCAAATAGAGATTTAAACATACTGCTATTAATGGCAATGGAAGTGAGTGATAACACCATCAAGGAAAAGCTAATTACAGCAATAAGAGCATGTCTAATTTTCAGGTTTTTCAGCCAATTATTCATAGAGTAATCATTTTTAATCATCGATGAATAAAGCGTAGTCAATAAAGTATTAGTTGTCTAAAAAGCGCATTGCTTTCCTATTAATGCGTTGAGTTGATTCAATAGTTTAGTTCTCTCTTTGGGGAGCATGATATGCCTTGTAAAAGAATCATGAGGTACCGTTGAAATATGAAACTTATTGGTAAAATCTTTATTTTTATTGTAATAAATTAGTGTCGATCGGCTAACGATAGCAAAGTCTATTCGTTGTGTGAGAAGCATATACAACAGCGCTTTTTCATTTATAGTATCTACCCGTGTTAGTAATTTTTGTTGTACTGATTCATTGATGCCTTTGTAGAAAAAGCCTCTAACGCCTCCTAATATCTTGCCGTCAAAAGAATCTTTGCCAATGTAGTTAAAAGGCTTAGTATTTAGCGAAACGAACTCATCTTGATCCGTTAATACGACACTAGACCACAGATATTTTTCTCTTTGTTTATCTTTGAACCAATTAGGATGAACACCCAAAACCAAAGCCTCGAAGCTGTTATTGCTAATCATGTGCTCTATTCTGGGTTTAGGTACGTAAGCGGGTTTGAAACGATAATCAGCTGAGTTTGAATTTAGACAATCGATAATTTCAAAGTATTGTCCTAAGCCTTTTTCTTTATCAATAACTAATGGTGGTTTATCGTGATAGAAGTAAATATCCACCTCTTCTTTAATATCGCCGGGTTGCGCATATAGAGTGACACTGCCAAAAACATTAGCTAGTAACAAACAGGCTAAACCCAGTCGCACTAGATCTATTCCTTTTCTAGAATGGATTTTAAGTTATCTAGACCTGATTGCAGGTCATCTGCGATTATTTTTTCAAAATCCATAAACAAGAACATGATATTGGTAGGGTAATCCATATGACCTGAAAAGCCCCATTTCACTGTCGTGGCATCTGAACCATTGTTTTCAGTTGTCATATACGCAGGCTCTGTTGCCTCAAATGGCTGATAGAATCTTAGTTGGAAATCAATTCGTTGACCAGGCACTATTTTCATTATCTCTTGTTCACCAACACCTACTTCAGGGTGTTCAGATTCCCAACGAGAAACAAAGCCAACCTGTCCATCTGTGCCACGGTAAGATTTCACCATATCGGGATCAATTTGCGCCCATCGGCTGAAATTATCTTGGTTTTTCAATTGTACAACGTAGGCAAAAACATCATCTTTGGGCTTATTGATGACCACCGACTGCTCAACGTGGTATTCAGTCTTTAAAAATAAAGCGATGACAAAAGGACTCGCTAATAAGATAAACAAAGCTAGGGAAATTTTTTTAATCATTGTTTTCACCTGGTGTCGTATTGTTGTTTAGCATTAATGCTAGCCTATTTCTCGTTAATTAGTTATTTAATTATTGATCAGGGTAACGTTGGTCGATTGCCTTTAAGGAACGCAAAAACAAACCAAGGCCACCGATAGCCAAAATCAAAATAACGATGAGCTCAAAAGATGTCATTGTTCTCAACGAAAATCTCACGCTTGTAATCACGCCAAATATCAAAGCTGCAATAGAACCGATAAACAATAACCACCCAAATAGATTGCGGGCGTTATAAAAGACCATGCCGACACCAAAGATAAATGGCACCATGATCATTCCTGTAGTTATGTTGTATTGTCCACCCATGGCAGAAAAACCGTAGATTCTCATGCCCATACCGAAGTTGGAAGTGACGGTAATAGCGTTCAATAACAAGTAAAAACCAATACACATCATAATCAAGCCAATGAAGAAGTGACCTAATCCGCCTGATGTTCCACCTGCACCTTTCATAACATTGTCCTATTTTTCAGCTGAGTATGGATCTTCTGCCAATAAATATGCACGCAAGTCAGCCTTGTTTACTTGTTGATCCAGCCACGCACGCATATCTTTCACTTTTTCGTAATTGTCTTCGCCAAATTTATCTTGGTAAATAGCAGAGAAATTGTCTTTTGTACTCTCTAGTCGGATATTTTTTTGCCAGTGACTTGTTAGGATAGCGTTTAGGCTGCCAGCTAATTTTTCACGCTTTAGCAGCTCCCACTCACCTTTATCTAACCAGACACCGCCAACAATAGCACTGTAATCAATCTTGTGTTCTGTATTGCTCGAAAGCTTGAACTTTCTCATGATTGTGCCTGTAAGTGGGCAAAGAATAGCTTTGGCTGATTCTTCAGGTTCACAAGTACTTTCACTTGAGAACTCGTGTTCTGGGTAGCGTTCTTTCCACGCAACATAGTCTTCAACTAAGATCCAGTCACCTTCACAGTTGTTACAAGTATGTGCTCGAAAAGCATCATCGATGAAGCTTGGTAGTAATTGCCCGTTTTGACAGCTTGTACATTTCATTTAAAACGTCCCTATTTATAAGTATCAATTAACTATTTGTAATCATAATCATTTTTTGTTTGTTTTGTCACCTTGATTTGCACCTAACTACATCACATTTAGTTACTTTTAGTGCATGAATAATCCGCCTTGATGTGCTAGTTTACGGTGTTACTAAATTGTTAATCACTATACGACATTGACATATTATGTCAATGTCGTATAGTGATTATAGTCTTTCAAGGACTCACCAATGATGGTCTATTTTGTTTAAGGAAGAGGTATGGAAAGTTTATTTCAAGTAGCTTCAACGTTTCCAACACTGACGTTTTCTATCTTTCTAGGTATCGTCGTTGTTTACTGGATAGTTGGCCTTTTAGGTGTCGTTGATCTCGATTTAGGTGGTGATGCCGACGTTGATATCGATGCTGATGTTGGCAATTCTGCCGGCGCACTTACCGGGTTATTTTTAACTTTTGGCTTAACTGGCGTCCCATTCACTTTAGTGATCAGCATCGTCATCTTGATATGTTGGTTGATTAGCTTCTACGCGCAATTTTATTTGCTTGGTTGGTTAACTGACGGCTGGTTATTTTATGTTGTTGGTGTCGTCGTAAACTGCTTAACGTTTTTCATTTCATTGCCGATTGCAGCTATTTTCATTAAGCCGCTAAAAGGCATGTTCAAAAGCGTTGAAGCAACAACAAATCAAGGCTTGGTCGGCCGTGATGCGGTTATTGCAACAGGCTCTGTTTCAGCCTCATTTGGTCAAGCTAAATTATTCAATGACGGCGCAGAACTACTGCTAGATGTTCGGTGCTCACCAGAAGTTGAACTAAAACAAGGTGACAAAGTGTTATTGATTGAATATCAACAAGAAAATCACGCGTACATCGTTGCACCGTTTTCACTAAATTAATCAAAATTAAATATCTTTTTGCCACCCTTAGGTAAAAATAAAACTCTAGAGGAATAATAATATGGTAATGGAACCACTTTATTTAGCGATTGGAATTGGCGTACTTTTTGTCTTTTCTTTACTTATCATGGTTGCCAAGTTTTACAATAAAGTAGAACAAGGCCAAGCAATCATTATTAACAAACTAAGAGCTGAGCCTGAGATCAGTACTACTGGCGGCTTAGTTATCCCAATTATCCATAAAAAAGAGGTTATGGATATTTCTACTAAACGTATGATTTTAGAACGTAAAGGTCGTTCTGGATTGATTTGTCAGGACAATATTCGAGCTGATATCACGATTACTTTTTATATCCGTGTGAATGAAACTAAGGACGATATATTAAGAGTAGCCAAACAAGTTGGTTGTGATCGGTCATCATACCCTGAAACGCTACAAGAGTTATTTGAAGCTAAGTTTTCTGAAGCGTTAAAAACGGTTGGTAAGCAGTTAAACTTCACTGAACTCTTTACTCAGCGTGATATGTTCAGAGACAAGATCAAAGAAGTGATCGGTCAAGACTTATCTGGCTATGTACTAGAAGATGTAGCGATTGATTACTTAGAACAAACGTCGATTACAGATCTTGATCCAAATAACATTATGGATTCTGAAGGTATTCGAAGAATTACTGAATTAACAGCACAGCAAAGTGTTGAAACCAACGATCTTAAACGCCAAGAAGAAATCAAAATCAAGCGCCAAGATATCGAAGCGGAAGAAAAACGTTTAGAGCTAGAGCGCCAACTTGCAGATGCTGAAGCTAAGCAAAAGCGTGAAATTGCAACGGTACAAGCAAGAGAAGAAGCGGAAACCGCAAAAATTGTGGAAGAAGAACGCGCTAAATCAGAACAAGCACGTATCGAAACAGAACAATCGGTAGCGATTGCTGAAGAGAATAAACAACGAGAAGCAGAAATTGCTGAGCAAAATCGTTTCAGAGCTGTCGCTATTGAAGAAGAAAAAGTAAAACGTGCACGTCAAATCGAATCGATTGATCGTGAGAAAGAAGTAGAGACGCTTAGAATCGACAAAGAAAAAGCACTCGAAGTAGAGAAGAAACATATCGCCGAAGTGCAACGCGAACGTATTGCTGTTGAGAAAAACGTTGCTGAAGAAGAAGAGCGTATTAAAGATTTACGTGTTGTCTCGGATGCAAATCGTGAAAAAGACGCGCAAGTGATCAAAGCTCGCGCTGAAGCAGAAGAAGCTTTGGTTAAAGATATCGAGTCGGCTAAAGCACAAGAGCAAGCAGCAGAGCATGAAGCTAGAAAACTTCAAACCATTGCAGATGCTGAGCTAAAAGCAGCTAGCAAGCAAGCCGAGGCTAAGAAAATTCTAGCTGAAGGTGAACAAGCATCAGTTGCAGCTCAAGGTTTAGCTGAAGCGCAAGTAACCTTGGCAAATGCAGATGCTAATGAACGTCAAGGTGAAGCAGAAGCTAAATCATTAGAACTTAAACTAACGGCTGAAGCAAAAGGTATTGAAGAAAAAGCACTTGCTGAAGCAACTGGTTTGAGAGAGAAACAAGAAGTACTTAATGCGATGTCTGAGCAAGCACGTGAATTCGAAACATTTGGTTTAAAACTGAATCAAGAGCGTGAATTAACGCTAGCTAAATTAGACAACAGTGTTGATTTAGCAGAGAAACAAGCTGAAGTGTTAGGTACCGCATTAAGTGAAGCTGATATCAATATTATGGGTGGAGACGGTGAGTTCTTACGTCAATTCATGAAGTCTATTACTGTTGGTAAATCTTTAGATGGCATTGTTAACGAAAGTGACACAGTTCAATCACTATTTAAAGATCATCTAGCAGGTGATCGCAACATCATGGAAGACCTGCAAGGGTTTATGTCTGGTGCTGCTAATTCTACTGAAACCTATAAAAACTTTAATATGGCAAAGTTGTTAGCAACGTTAAACAATGCTGATGAATCACAAAAAGGTGCTTTAGCCAATTTACTTAAGCTTGGTGGTGAATCCACCTCTCAAGTGAAGTAATTAAGCATAAAGTAACACTGTATTGGCTTCCTGATTAAGGAAGCCTAGACAACCTTTGGAGTGATTCATGGCTAATAGGGAAAATGCAACCAATCAAGCGGTTGCAGAAGGTGGCTCTTACGAGCTAATTCAGCGCAGGTTAACAGGCTTAGGTAACGATTTAAGCACTCAAATCAAAGATCTAAATGAGCAACGACTGTCAGCTTTTGGTGCAACAGATATGTCAGTGGAGACCCGTGTTAGGGTAAGAACTGAACACAACTGTGTTGCTCGAGATATTGCTGCCATTGGCGACGTTTTGTTGTTTGGTTACAACGTCTTTTTGGGGCTCAAACGCAATATTACTGTTGCCGATGTTTTTAGCCTTCATCAACTTAAAGAGCAAGACGGTGAAATCTCAATAGTGGATTTACCAATTGCGGGTAGCTTTTTGGAAGATACGTCCTTTGTTCGAGATTTTGATGAGCTATATACCTATTACAAAAAAACCTACTTAGCCCACGTCTATCGTCAAGGTAGCAAGGTTTTTGCTATTTTCAGAATTGGTGAGCGACTTGATGATATTCGAGTTTTCCAATGGGCAATAGATAACAACAACCAAGTTACGTACATAGACAATCGTGGTGAACGAGACATCAAGCAACCGGACAATTATGATTTTGAATGGACAAAAGTATCTCGAGACCAACAAGAGCATGGTAAACACCCACACTATAACCTTTTAGATACTCTATTTGTTGAAACTATTAATGGCTCTTTGACCTTAAAAGTTGAGAACAATACCGAAGCTGGCGAAGGTATATATGATGAGCCAGTTGATGATGAACACCAGTCACTTGATGATGCTGATATCAGTTATGCAAAAGTTGGCGAACTGATCCTGCTCAAAGTTAAACCATATCGCGAAGAACAAACGCGATACATCATATTCAACTGTAAGACGCGACAAGCAATTCGACAAGATGCCATTGGCCATGCCTGTATTCAGTTACCTGAAGATCACGGTGTTATCTTTCCTGGTGGTTACTATTTACAAAGTGGCGAAACCAAAACGTTTGAAGATAATGCCGAGGACTTACAGTTACACCGCGTTGTAAGGTCGCCAAACGGTGAAGATTTCCTTTATGTATTTTATGAGCCAAATGAAGGGCAATACGCGTTATTTGGTTACAACCTGATCACTCGCACACTGCAAAACCCGATTTATGGCCATGGGCAGAGTATTTATAACGACGGTAGAGCCGTTGTTTTTAGTGCCGAAGAAGAGCCTTCGCGCGTGCATGCGATGCAAATTTGGCAAACACCATTTTGTAGTGAAGAGCATGCCAGCTCACAACCGACAGACAATACTTTCTTTGGCAAAATAGGCAATCCAGAACTTGTACGTGGTATTTCCGATCTATATGGCGTAGTTAAATTAATTGCCGTTGAAGAGCCAAGCGCTGACCGATTCAACGATCTAGTGAAGGAATCAAAGCAGTTATTTGATAAATACCACTGGTTAAGTGACGAACACCTCTCTTCTTTAAATGAATTGATCAAACGGGTCATTGAAGCATCTGAATTAGTATTGGATGAATTCGAAAAAGTTGTCAGCATCAAGGCAAACTCTGATGCGGTGATGGCACAAGCCAAAGACAAATTTGAGCAAATCCAGTCGGAAATTAATATTGAAAGATTTACCCTAGCCACCGAGTTCGTAGAGGCACTAGCGGATATCTCTCAATTTAAAGGCGAACTAATATCACACAAAGAACTTCGTTATGTTGACCTTGATGATATTAGTGAGATGGAGGCTAAGATTGATGATCTTCATCGAGATTTGTCGCAAGCAACTGCTGATTTTCTCCAGCAAGAAGAAGCATTAGTGCCGTTTACCGAGAAAATCGCTGCATTGCAATCTCAAATAGATAATAGCGAGTCGGTAACTGAGCTTTCGCCTATACAAGATGAAGTCACCCAACTTATCGATAACTTAGAATTACTTAACCAAACAATGTTATCGATTGATATTGAAGATAGCAGGCAAAGAACACGCATTCTTGAAGATATTTCAACGGTATTTGGCAAAGTTAATCAGGTAAAAGCAAGTGCTGACTTAGCTTCACAGAATGTCGGTATTGAGGAAGCCAGAGCAGAATTTGGTGCTCGATTTAAACTATTAAGCCAAAGTGTCACCAGTGGTTTGAGCGCGGCTAAAACACCAAATACTTGTGATCAGCAGCTTTCTCAAGTGCTTATTCAACTTGAAGAATTAGAAAGCCAGTTCAGCGACTATGATGAACTTTATGCCGAAATTACTGCAAAAAGAGACGAGATTTACGATAGTTTCGAGCAGCATAAACAACAGCTTGTAGATGCTCAACAGCGTCGTTGTCTCAATTTGATGACTGCCGCTGAACGTATTATTGATGGCGTTAAACGTCGAACACAAAGCATTGACGATCAAGACAAACTCAATAGCTATTTTGCCAGTGATCCAATGATCACCAAGCTAAGGAAACTAGTAGAGCAACTAAGAGAGCTTGATGACAACGTTCGCGCTGACGATGTTGAAGCACAGCTAAAAAATGCTAAAGAACAGGGTATACGAGGCCTTCGTGATCGCAGTGATATCTACTCTGCCGATGGCAGCTTAATTAAAATTGGCGAACATCAGTTTGCGGTAAACAAGCAAAAGCTAGAGCTTACTTTGCTACCTCGTGAACAAGAAATGGTTATTCACATCAGCGGCACTGACTTTTTTGAAACCTTACCTAAGTCTACTTTTGAAGGAACAGAACACCTTTGGCAACAGGCACTTATTTCAGAAAGTGAAGAGGTTTATCGTAGTGAATATCTTGCGGCAAGTATTCTATTTGATGCGCAAGTCAAAGGTAAATCTGCTGTAGACGAACTTTATCAAAGCCTAGAGCAAGATGGATTAGCAAGCCTAGTACAAAAAGCTGCCTCTTCCTGTTATCAAGAAGGCTACGATAAAGGCGTGCACGACCATGATGCCACATTAATTTTGACTCAATTACTTAAGCTTCAGAAAACGATAGGGTTACTGGCTTATCCAGCTGAAGAAAGAAGGCTCGCATCAGTCTACTTTACTCGTTATTTAGATGAGGGGGCTCAGCAGGATTTAAGTGCTCGTTGCAAAAATTTAGCGCTTATGGAAAGTACGTTTGGCACGAGCAATTTAAGATCTGAAATGGTTGAGTCTTTATCATTAAAACTCAACCAATACATGGCACTAGAGCCTTGGTTAACCGCAAATGAATTACTTGCTGCTCGATATCTAATAGAAGAGTTAGCGGTAGAGCAGGACGGCTTGATTTGTAAAACGGCAAGTCTTGAATTAGCAGCTCAGTTTAACAAAACTATTAGTCAAAAAAGCCTTGAGGGCAATTTAGAAAAAGCCGTAGCGGCTTGCAACAACAATGAGCAGCAATATCAATTGTACTCAGCTTGGCTACGATCGTTTGCTGAACATCAAGATATAGACGTTAGCCATGATGAAATTATTGAGGCAAGCCTACAGTTGGTACTTGCCCGTAATACTAATTTCTATGGCTCAACTTCAGCGACAGATTGTCATATAGAAGGTTTATTGGGGCAGCATAAGTTAGTTAAAGACAGAGTTTTATCTGTTAACTATCAATCGTTTATTTCTAGACTAACAGCTTTCAAAAATACTCAAGTACCTCAGTTTAAGGCGTTTCATGATAAGAAACAGCAGGTATTGGAACAGCAAAAACGTCGTTTACGTTTATCAGACTTTAAAGCCAATGCACTATCATCATTCGTTCGAAATAAGCTTATTAATGACGTTTATTTCCCTATCATCGGCGCTAATTTGGCAAAACAAATCGGTGCCGCTGGTAGCAATAAACGCTCTGATTTAATGGGCTTATTATTACTCATTTCACCGCCTGGTTACGGTAAAACAACATTGATTGAATATGTTGCGAGTAAACTAGGTATGACCTTTGTAAAGGTTAATTGTCCTTCTATAGGTCATGACCAAGTATCACTTGACCCTGAACAAGCAAGCAACTCAACCGCTAGGCAGGAAATAGAGAAGATCAACTTGTCCTTTGAGATGGGTAATAATGTCATGCTGTATCTTGATGACATTCAACACACTCATCCAGAGTTTTTGCAGAAGTTCATTTCATTATGTGATGGCTCTCGTAAAGTTGATGGTGTTTGGAATGGGGAAACTAAAACCTATGATATGAGAGGCAAGAAATTTGCCGTTGTTATGGCGGGTAACCCATACACTGAATCAGGTGAAGCGTTTACTATTCCGGATATGTTAGCTAACCGTGCTGATATCTATAACTTAGGTGATACGTTAAGTGGTCGTGAAAGAGAGTTTTCACTAAGTTTTATTGAAAACTGTCTGACGAGTAATAGTTATATTGCGCCATTAGCAACACGCGAAATGGAAGATACCTACAAATTAGTGCGTATGGCAGATGGAGAGCCTATTGCCTCTACAGAGCTTGAATATGGCTATTCACAAGCAGAAGTGAATGAAATTGTGTCTGTGATCAGGAAAATTAGAACTATTCAAGAAACGGTATTGGCCGCAAATGGACAGTATATTGCATCCGCCGCACAGGACGATAAATATCGCACAGAGCCACCATTCAAGTTGCAAGGTAGTTACCGAAACATGAATAAGATGGCTGAAAAAGTGGTACCTGTGATGACAGATGAAGAGATTGAGCAGCTCATTTCTGATCATTACCGTGGAGAAGCGCAAACATTAACCGTTGGTGCTGAGGAAAACCTACTTAAGCTTGCTGAACTAAGAGGCAATTTAGATGAAGCGAGTGAACAACGTTGGTCACAGATAAAAGCTGACTTTGTAAGGCATCAGAATTTGGGAGACCAGGACGATCCTGTTGCTAATATTGCAAGCCAACTAAGTCTGCTGCAAAAAGGGTTACTGGAAATTAGTAGTTCGCTTTCAATGAGTAACGACAATCAATTAAATGATGTTGTCGCTGCTATTGAAAATCTTCAATTGAAGGTTAATGTAGAGAATAACGATGGGCAGCTCTTCGAACAGTCTATTTCTACCTTTGGCGAAACTATGCAGGGTTTCTTAGCTCAAATTGAAAGTATCCTAATACAAAATCAAAAAGTAGACATGGAAGTTCTTTCATCGCTAAAGGATGCAGCTTTAACTAGTGAACAACCTGCCTCTTATACAGGCTCTAAATATCAAAAAATCAGAAAAGAATTAGCTCAGGAGAAGCAAGCGGACGAAAATAGTTAGCTTGTACTGGCTAACTTAAGAACTAGCATCGTTTGATGCTAGTTCTTTAATACCTTTTAGCCAAATTTCGGCGCTAAAGTCTCTTCATTTATGATTCACTTTGCTCTATTATCTTAATGAATTATAAAAAGAAAAATAAAGGGACTTAACTTGAACGTCAGTATTTCATGGAAGCACAATCTACTTCTATTTATCTGTTTTTCTCTTTTTGCATTAGCGCATCATTCAATAGCCGCTGAATATCACCTTGAATCACCAGCAGCATGGGTGAACAACACTCCAACACCAGCCGTAGAGTCGATTCCAACAGACCAAATCTCCAATGGTGTCTATTATCGTTTAGTAGAGCGTCAGATCAGAGTCACCGATACAGACAAAGCATCATATAGTCGTTGGGTGGAGATGATTGTTAATCAATCGGGCGTAGAGCAAAGCTCCCAAATTAATATCGACTTTGATCCTAGGTATGAACGCATAGTCATGCATGGCGTTAGTATCATTCGCAATGGGCAAATAATCGATAAATTAAAAACCGCAAAAATATCGGTATTTAATCGAGAGTCTGACTTAAAAAAGCAAATCTACAATGGCGAACAAACGTTAAATATTCTAATCGACGATATTCAAGTAGGTGATACTGTTGATTATCACTATACCAGAGAAGGTCAAAACCCCGTTTACGAAGGTTTGTTTTCCTATCGCGCATATCTCAATTGGAGCGTCCCTGTTCATGACCAAATAGAGCGTGTTTTGTGGGGTAAATCGGTACCACTTTATGTAAATACAACGCAAATAGATGTGCCTGTGGAAACCAAAAAGATTGGCAAATTTACTGAATATAACATTCATGTTTCGCAAACACCGACGTTACAAATGTCGGACGACACACCGAGTTGGTATGATCCATATGGCATTGTATTTTTCTCAGAGATGTCGTCTTGGAAAGGTGTTGTTGACTGGGCAAAAACACTTTATGCCTTCGACAATAAGCTGCCTGATGTGTTGGCCATTGCCAAACAAATAAATCATTCAGAAGCGACGACGGAAGGAAAAATTGCAGCAGCGTTGAGATACGTCCAAAGTGAAATACGCTATGTCGGTTTGGAAATGGGCTTAAATTCTCACCTGCCTATTCCGCCTGATAAAACCATGCAATTAAAGTACGGCGATTGTAAGGGTAAAACCCTATTACTCATAGCGATACTCGACGCTATGGGAATTCAATCAGCACCAGCACTAGTGCATACCAAAAAGACCAAAATGCTCAAAGATATCCCTCCTGTGGTGAATACGTTTGATCATGTAATTACACTCGTAGAAGTGATGGGGAAACGGTTTTGGCTTGATCCAACGAGGTCTTATCAAGCGGGTACACTCTACGATATTTACCAACCTGACTATGGCTACGCCTTGGTACTCAAGGACGGCGAAAAAGAATTAACCAAGATGCAGCCTGAAAATGGTGACAATAGTGTATTTGTTGAAGAGCATTACTTTATTCCGTCAAAAGTGTCAGAGCCGGTACCATTTCAAGTTAAGAATACCTTCACTGGCTATGAAGCTAGCATAATCAAAAGAAACGTAAATGAGCAGGGCCTGCAAGGTGTAACAGATAGCTATCTTGATCACTATCAAGGCATATTTGATAACCTGACACTCGAGAAAAATGTAGAGTTCCAAGACTTTAACGAGCGAGGTCAACTTAGGTTAAACGAATTCTATTCTATTAAGGATTTCTGGCAGCCGGAGGATGAAGGGTTCACAGCCTATCTTTATCCTTATGATACTAGAGGTGCTATCCCAAAAATTGAAAACACTAACCGAAATGCACCATTTCCATTGACTTACCCTAAAAAGGTGAGCAACAAGTTTGTTATTACATTTGCCGAAGAAGGGTGGGACTTTAAGAACAAAAAAGAAGAATTATTTAACCCGTTTTTTCACTACAAATTTGAGCAAGTATTCAATGATAAACAACTTGTGGTGACCTTTTCTTATGAATCGTTAACTGACCATGTTCCAGCAGATAAAGCAGCCTTGTTTATGGAAGAGCGCAAAAAGGTAATGGATAACACGTTTGTTGGCATGCAAAAGTTTGGCTCTGGAGAAGAAGAGCCTATTTCTGTAACGGCTGCTGAGTCACAAACCACAGAGGAAGAAGGCTTAGAAACTTGGGAGCTTATTATTCTCGCATTTGTCGTTTTCTATTTACTTGCTATCTTATTTGTTTTGATTAGCTGGCGCAGAGAATCAAGAACAAGGCCGCAGTTTGAAGACGCTCAATACTTCCCTGTCAGTCTTAGTAAGTTCCTAATTCTATCGATAATTACATTCGGCCTTTATGATTGCTATTGGATGTATCGCAACTGGGCCTATATCAAAAAGCGCGATGCATTAAATGTGATGCCAATTGTACGTGGCATTTTTGATGTCTTCTGGTTCTTACCTTTGTTTGATCAATTAAAGAAAGACAGTGAAAAAGCTTACGGTAAGAACAAGGTACTAGCAACAGGGTTCGCCGTAGTCATCGGCATTGCGATTCTCGTTATTACGTGTTTATCTGCATGGGGCAAAGTAAGGGAAGCTGATTTTCTATTGCTATTCCTACCTGTATTGCTCGTACCGCTTGTGACCTATATTAATCACGTAAATGGTGACGATAGTGAAGCGCTGGCTTATAACTCCAAATGGCACGTTAAACACTTTGTCTTAGTTTTTCTATTCTTACCCTTGTTGAGTTATGAAGCACTTGTTAAGGCGGGTGTTGCTCCAGATACTCGCGTTGTTTCTCAAGCTGACATTGCAAGTCGGGATTTAGCTTATCTATACAGAAAAAATGTTATTCCAAGTAATGAAGAGATCCATTATTTTTACAGTGATGCCTTTATCAGTGTGCGAGATGACGGCAATGGCTTTACCAATAATCGTGTTTTCTCTTACTGGAAAGATGAAAACAACAAGTTGGCTTTTGAGACTGCTGCCTTTAGTGAAATTAAGGACATAGAAGTTAAGTTTGCAAGGAGTTTTACCGAAAATACAGTCATTACTATCAAAAAGTTAGACGACTCATGGTTTACACTTTTTGTCACCAGTGAACAAAAAGACGACCGAAAATTTGTGAAACACTTAAGACAGCAATGGCGCTCTCAAAAAAATAAGGTAAATAATGACGGGAACTAACCGCTCTAAGCATGGCTTGTTAGATTAGTTCCAATATTTCCAGCCTGCTAAGTAGTAATAAAGCACATTAGGTTTATCTAGTGTGCTTATTTCAGCATTTTTGTTCACGATGTCTTGTGAAAATGCTCTCATTGCTAACTCTACGTCTGCCGAATAAAACTTTGTAGTGGGTAGTGCACGTTGTTCACTTCTACAAGCTACATTGCACGCCATAACAAAACCCCATTCACCAAATGACGGCACGTTTAAGTGATATGGCACGACACCAGCAAAACCAGAAGCCTCAACTGTATTGTGTATTGACCAAAAAGCATCTTTAGCAAAGAAAGGGCTAGTTGCTTGTGTGACTAAAATACCTGAAGGTTTTAGCCTGGTTCGAGCTAGTTGGTAAAACTGCTTACTATAAAGTCTAGCCAGACCTGTTGTTTTTGGATCGGGTAGGTCGATTAGTATGAGATCATATTGAACGTTATGGTCAGAAAGAAAAACAAAGCCATCTAAGTGTTGCACAGCTACCTTAGCATTGTTTAACGATTGTTGGTTTAAAGCTGACAAATGAGGATTATTTCTCGCAAGCTTTGCCACTGAAGGATCTAAATCGACAACGGTAATATCACTTACATCTTGGTATTTGAGCAACTCTCTAACAGCTAAACCGTCACCACCACCTAATAACAAAACACTACTATTTTCAGGAAGCCTAGACATTGCAGGGTGCACAAGTGCTTCATGGTACCTGTATTCATCAATTGAAGAGAACTGCAAACCGCCATTGAGATATAGGCGAATATCGTCTTTATGCCTTGTCATCACCAGTTGTTGGTATTGTGATTGTTCACTATGAACTATGCGGTCTTCAAAGACCTGCTCATTCCACTCATTATTCAGCTGAGTACTAAACACAGTTAAACCAACCAACAAACCAGAAACGACTATCAGTGCCGTTCTTAGCGTAGCTTTTGGCCCTGATGCTATTACTGGTGAAAAATACCAGAGCAAGCTAAGAGCAATAGATAAATTCACTAAACCAAAAGCTAAAGATGTTTTAAAGACACCTAACCAAGGCAGCAAAAAGAATGGGAATACTAACGTAGCAATTAAAGCGCCGAAATAGTCGATTGAAAGCACATTTGCCAAGTTTGCCTTGAGCGTATAGTGCTTTTCCATTAAGCGGCTGAGCAATGGAATTTCAAGGCCAACAAGCACCCCAATAATAGCAGTTAACGTTATCGACACTAGTTGCAAAGGTAAGTCTTGTGCATAGCTGAAATACAGCATAGGTACGCTACTACCACCCACAAGCGCTAGTACTAACTCAAAGGCGATGAAAATGGGCAGAAGGTTGTTATCAGGTACCCATTTTGAGAAGTAGGAACCAACCCCCATAAACGCCATGTATATGCCAATTGTTAATGAAAACTGGGTAATACTATCGCCAAGAAAATAGGCACCAGTTGTCGCAATTAACAGCTCATAAATGATAGAGCATAATCCTGCGATTAAAATACTAAATAGCAGGATATGACTTTCGCGTATCACTTACTTACCACCACGACCACTGCCACCAACAAAGCCAGAACCAGAGAGACTATCTTGTCGAACACTCTTATCAACTGTCATACGCTTGTGCTTTTGTGCAACAAACAACCAATTAACATCACTGTCATCTTTCTTCCAAGCGAGTGCACCAACAGAAATCAGTAAAAAGAGAACGAGGATTAAAACGGTAAAAAAGTTAAGAGCACTTTTCTTTTTAACTTCTGTATTGCCTAATTTCTTCACTGGTCTGTATGAAAACCTCTGTGAAGCCTGTTTTTGTTTTTCTAGTAAATGAGCAGCATAGATGAAACTAATGACGAGCACAGCAATTGAGACATAGATAAAGGGTTTAAATAGGCTTCCATCACCTCTAATCGGCACTACTCTGAAAGTGTATTGATTGTTTGCTGTTGTAGGGTTGGTTTTAGATGAGTCAGAAAGGTAAATAAAGTACTCTCCTTTCTTAGGAAATCTTTGCTCTATATAAGCTTTAGACCTGCGTTCTGTCCACTGGCCATCTGAATCTCGTCCTGTTTCAACCCACAGTTCATCATGATAGCTAAAAAGGTACTTCCAATTTGAATCATAGATTTCCATATCCATAGCCTTCCATCGATTGCTAGGCATGTTTCCACGAAATTCCAGACGCATCATTTGGCCGTCTTCGGGTACTTTGAATGAATACGCTCTATCTTTGTTGGCAAAGTTGCCACTTGTTGAAAACGGAATTGACGCTGTAGGAGCCTCTAAAAAGTCTTGAGCCGCTATGCTAAGTACTAGCACCATGATCGCTAGCAGCACTGTTTTAACTGCAGTCATCTCTTTAATTCCTTATAAAGAAAAAAGAATAACTAGCGCGACACTGATGGCGACAAAGCCTTCAATTAAAGCGATAGCTGAATTGTTTTCAGCAATGGCATCATCAATTCGAATTGCTGTTAGTAATAACTTATCTACTACCAATCTAACTATTGGCAACAAAACAAAAGCGATTGCCGCATCAACAAAAAACAACGTTATGCTCTCTTGCCAGCTTACAAAAGCGCCTTGTAATGAGTGGAACAAAATAATACCAATGGCAATTTTAGTGCAGGCAAAACTTATTGCTGCGGCTGTATTGTTTTTCTCTAACTCATCATGCAGGTCAAATTTCGTGACAATGTCATAAGCCTTGCTAAATACGATTAACATAAATTGCGCTAGAACATAAAATGCTAGTGCTGAGATCAGTGAGCCTTCTCCCATTAAAGCGCCCGCGATAATCAAACCTGAAGTAATGTAACTTGATGCTTGAACTAGCCCTACAGATAAACTCTGATGTTCAACAAGTTGGTTGTGGTTACAGAATTTATGCAGCAATAACTTGTCGTTAATTAAACGAGATATCAGCAGCAGTACTAGGCCTAATCCGGCGTAAATGCTTACATTGATTAAATCTGTTTTAAACCCATTACTTGGACCAACAAGTACTGCAACATAAATCATTGATATAGCAGCTATAAAACCTGCAATTGAAACGGCTAATGCTTGGTTCTTGTTTTCAGTGATTTCGGTAAAAGTATTGTATGGCGCGGTTAAGTTGTATACCCATTTAGCGATAACTACTAAAACCAAAAAGAGAGTAACGAACGTTAAGTTCATTAAATAGTATGTAAAATCGATATCCATATTGATGCTTTTTATTGTGCTTATTTTTAGTGCGCAAGATAGTAGCAATTTTGATGCGTTGGGTATAGCGCGAAATTGTAAGTCTTTAATATTTCATCTATGTTGGTGAAAAGCCAAATAATAAACAAAAACTTGCGTTTATTTACAGCCTGTATACAATGACAGTACTACTGTGCAAAATTACAGGAATAATATGCGCCCATTAACGCCAAGACAACAACAGATATTCGATCTGATCAGAGAGAATATCTCTGCTACTGGTATGCCACCAACACGAGCTGAAATAGCTGAACACTTTGGCTTTAAGTCAGCCAATGCCGCTGAAGAGCACCTTAAGGCGCTTGCCAAAAAAGGCTACATTGAAATGCTACCAGGCACTTCGCGTGGAATTCGATTAGCTGAAGAGTTCACTGAGGAAGAGGGCTTGCCATTAGTTGGTAGAGTGGCTGCTGGTGAACCAATCTTGGCACAAGAGCATGTTGAAGATAGATACCAAATTGATGGTAATCTTTTCCACCCTGCAGCGGATTATCTTTTACGTGTTAACGGTGAAAGTATGAAAGATATCGGCATTTTAGATGGTGACTTACTTGCTGTTCATCAAACTCAAGACGTTAAAAATGGCCAAGTTGTCGTTGCTCGTGTCGAAGAAGATGTAACAGTTAAACGTTTCAAACGTGAAGGCAACGTGGTGTATTTACATGCTGAAAATGAAGACTTTGCGCCGATCAAGGTAGATTTAGCTAACCAGGCATTCAACATTGAAGGTTTAGCTGTTGGCGTGATTAGATCTGCCGATTGGATGTAATTGTAATTTATTGATAAAGCAAACTTAACTGAGAGACTATAGAGCGTCGTTTTGGTTCAAGTTTGCTTTTTGCTTGTTTTTTATACAAATCAAAGAAAACACCTCTTAAGTTTATCTTTCCTTAGCTAATTCATAGCTGATTTCTACTATTTGTTATATCTATTGTTTAAATTTTAAACATGTTTTATTTGCGTTTTTTGTACTTTTTTAGAGTAAATGCTTAAAATGTGAACAACCCTTGTAACACCTATCTGGTAAAGCTTTCCGCCTTTTAGAGTATGCACTCTATTGTATTTATTAGACTTTTCATAACATACAACGCTCAAGTTTAATTTGACCTTGCTCAAGTTTTGAGTAATTCTAGATTAGAAAGTAATCAAAAAATAATAATAGGCGAAATTACACAGTAAGAATCGCCAAATGGATATAAAAACAAAAACAATAAAAACTGACGCCAAAGAACGATGTATTACTTTGATCGCGCCTGTTTTTAGTAATTTAGGGCAGAGGAGATGTCTAGTGAAAAGACGTAACCTGGGTTGGCTGTTACTAGGAACATTGGTACCTGGTATAGCTTGGGCTGAATCGAAACTCAATCTTACTGAAGGTGTAACAGAAGTTAGTAAAGAGGTATATGATCTTCATATGCTGGCTTTATGGATCTGTACCGCCATTGGTGTAGTGGTTTTCGGTGCCATGATTTGGTCGATGATATTTCATCGCAAGTCAAAGGGTGTTGAACCAGCAACATTCCACGAGAGCACCAAAGTAGAAATACTTTGGACTGTAATTCCTATCATCATACTAATCGCAATGGCCGTTCCGGCTACAAAAACGCTAATTGCTATGGAGAACAATGAAGATTCTGATATTACTATTCAGATCACCGGTTCTCAGTGGAAGTGGCACTACAAATATTTTGATCAAGATATTGAATTTTACTCGGTACTTTCAACACCTCGGGATGAATTTGATGACTTAGACGGCGTAGCAACGGCAAAAGGTGAAAACTACTTACTTGAAGTTGATAAGCCGTTAGTGATCCCAGCCAATAAGAAAGTTAGGTTCTTAATTACTTCAGACGACGTTATCCATTCTTGGTGGGTACCAGCTTTTGCAGTTAAGCAAGATGCAAACCCTGGCTTTATCAATGAAGCTTGGGCGAATGTGCCTAAACCAGGTATTTATCGCGGCCAATGTGCAGAGCTTTGTGGTAAAGATCACGGCTACATGCCAGTGGTTGTTGAGGTTAAATCTGAAGAAGATTACGCAGCGTGGATCGATGAGCAAAACCAATTAATTGCAGATGCTAAAGCAGCAGAAGCAGCTTCTTTAAACGCATCTATGTCGATGGATGATTTAATGAAGCTTGGTGAAACAACTTACACAGCATACTGTGCAGCTTGTCACCAACCTAATGGTATGGGTTTACCTCCTGCATTCCCTGCACTTAAAGGCAGCCCGATAGCTATGGGCGATGTTAATGCACATATCGATATTGTCTTTAATGGTAAAGCCGGCACGGGTATGCAAGGTTATGGCAAACAGTTAAGTTTGAAAGAAATTGCTGCTGTTGTTACTTACGAGCGAAATGCTTGGGGTAATAATACGGGTGATGCAGTTCAAGCTACTGATGTTAATGAGGCAATGGGTGGCACTGGCGAAGCAGCTAATGCAGCTGCTACAGAAGCGGTGAAAGAGGAAGTCGCAGAAGTGATGGAATCAGCACCTGCAGAAGATCTGAGCAAAACCTATTCAATGGATGAAATGATGGCCAAAGGCGAAAAAGTTTACGTCACCTACTGTGCCGCATGTCATCAACCAACTGGCGCAGGTATGCCACCTGCATTCCCTTCACTGATTAATAGCCCGATCATCAATGGTGACGTTAGTGCCCATATTGATATGGTACTGAATGGTAGTAAGAAGAATCCAGCGATGGCTGCGTTTAAATCTCAACTATCAAAAACTGATATCGCGGCAGTGGTTACTTATGAGCGTAATGCTTGGGGTAATAACAAAGGTGATTTAGTTCAACCCGCAGACGTTGATGCTGCAAGTGCTAAGTAGGGAGGCAGAATAATGACTACAGACGCTATTCACGACTCGCATGAGCATGATCATCACGATCACAAAATGTCGGGCATTAAACGTTGGTTATATACAACTAACCACAAAGATATAGGTTCACTATATTTATGGTTCTCATTCATCATGCTACTAACAGGTGGTGCGATGGCTATGGTGATCCGTGCTGAGTTATTTCAGCCGGGTCTTCAAATAATAGAGCCTGACTTCTTTAACCAAATGACCACTGTGCACGGCTTAATCATGGTATTTGGTGCCATCATGCCTGCATTTACTGGTTTAGCTAACTGGATGCTACCAATGATGGTTGGTGCGCCAGATATGGCATTACCTAGATTAAACAACTGGAGTTTTTGGATTCTACCATTTGCTTTCAGTATTCTATTGATGTCTTTCTTCATGGAAGGTGGTGCGCCTAACTATGGTTGGACGTTCTACGCGCCACTATCAACGACTTATAGTAACGGCAGTACCGCATTCTTTGTATTTGCAGTACATATTATGGGTATCTCATCGATTATGGGGGCCATCAATATCGTCGTAACTATCATGAACATGCGTGCTCCAGGTATGACATACATGAAGATGCCATTGTTTGTATGGACGTTCTTTATTACTGCATACCTGTTAATTGCCGTAATGCCTGTACTCGCAGGTGTAGTTACTATGGTATTAACGGATACCTATTTTGGCACTAGCTTCTTTGATGCATCCGGTGGTGGTGATCCAGTAATGTTCCAGCATATTTTCTGGTTCTTTGGTCATCCTGAAGTTTACATCATGATCTTGCCTGCATTTGGTATTGTTTCAACAACTATCCCAGCGTTTTCACGTAAGAAACTATTTGGTTATAGCTCAATGGTATACGCAACGGCATCAATCGCCTTCTTGTCGTTTATCGTATGGGCACACCATATGTTTACAACAGGGATGCCGTTGTTCGGTGAGCTATTCTTCATGTACTGTACAATGTTGATAGCAGTTCCTACGGGTGTGAAAGTATTTAACTGGGTAGCAACGATGTGGCGAGGCGCTATTTCCTTCGAAACACCAATGTTGTTCTCAATTGCTTTTGTGATTTTATTCACGATCGGCGGTTTCTCAGGACTGATGCTGGCACTAACGCCTGTTGATTTCCAATACCATGATACTTACTTCGTAGTGGCTCATTTCCACTATGTACTGGTCACTGGTGCGTTATTCTCTATCTATGCAGGTGCCTACTACTGGTTGCCGAAGTGGACAGGGCATATGTACAACGATGCTTTAAGTAAATGGCATTTCTGGTGTTCGCTGATTTCAGTGAACTTATTGTTCTTCCCTATGCATTTCTTAGGTCTGGCTGGCATGCCACGACGTATTCCTGATTATGCATTGCAATTTGCTGACTTTAATAAATGGGTCAGTATTGGCGGATTTGCATTTGGTTTGTCACAGCTTATTTTCTTAGCTGTCGTCATCAAGTGTATTAAAGGTGGTGAAAAGGCAGAAGCTAAGCCTTGGGATGGTGCCGAAGGTCTAGAATGGACAGTGCCTAGCCCTGCGCCTTATCACACATTTGAAAAGCCACCAAAAATTGATTAATTGGGGAATAAAATGGCACAAGTAGAAGAGCAGAAAATCAATACTCAGAAAACAGTTAAAAAACTCGTCTTAGTGGTTTTTGCTATGTTCGGTTTTGGTTTTGCGCTTGTGCCACTTTATGACGTCTTTTGTGACATCACCGGACTGAACGGTAAAACCGCAGATACCGCTGCTCAAATTAACGAGCAAGGTATCGATGAAAGTAGGACCGTTACTATTCAGTTCCTAAGCCGAACTGCACAAGGTATTCCTTGGCAATTCGAGCCAATGATGAATGAAATTAAGGTTCATCCAGGTGAAACAAAAGTTGTTAAGTTTTATGCAAAAAATAAGTCAGCTCGTGACATTGTAGGACAAGCAGTACCGTCTGTTTCTCCTGGTCGTGCAGCGATTTATTTTCAAAAAATAGAGTGTTTTTGTTTTAACCATCAGCCGCTTAAAGCGAGTGAAGATATTGAGATGGCACTTCAGTTTTATGTAGATCCTGAACTGCCTGACGATGTTTCAACCTTGACCTTGTCATACACGCTTTATGATGTGACTGCCACGGTGAAAACATAAGTGTGATGCACTTAAACACAGGGGAAGAAAAATGAGTTCAAAAGATTACGAAACCTATTATGTGCCGGCGCAAAGCCATTGGCCAATAGTCGGCGCTATCGCACTCTTTTTAATTGCCTTTGGCGCAGGTAATTACGTTTCAAACATGAATAACCCAGAAGGCGGCATGGGCGGCTATATCCTCATCGCCGGTATTGCCATGGTTATTTATATGATGTTTGGCTGGTTCAATAATGTAATTACTGAATCAATGTCAGGCAAATACAGTCACCAAATGGATAATTCATTCCGACAAGGCATGAGTTGGTTTATTTTCTCTGAAGTGATGTTCTTTGCAGCGTTCTTTGGGGCGTTGTTTTACGCAAGAATGTATGCAGTTCCTTGGCTAGGTGGTGAAGGAAACAATGAAATGACAGGGCAAGTTTTATGGCCTGATTTCACAGCTGATTGGCCGTTAACTAAAACACCTGATGGCACTGAAACAACAGCAATGGGTTGGTATGGGTTACCACTAATCAATACAGTATTGTTACTTACTTCGTCAGTGACTGCTCATTTCGCTCATGTAGCATTAGAGAAGAACAACCGTGGTGCACTAAAAGCTTGGTTGGGATTAACCATTTTACTAGGTTTAGTCTTCCTATATTGTCAAGGTTTAGAGTACGCACATGGCTATGCTGATGAAATGAAGTTATATCTAACTAGTGGTATCTACGGTAACACATTCTATCTGTTAACCGGATTCCATGGTATGCATGTAACACTAGGTACAATCATGCTAATTGTGATGTTCTTGCGTATCGGGAAAGGGCATTTTACACCTGAGAACCATTTTGCCTTTCAAGCAACTAGCTGGTACTGGCACTTTGTAGATGTAGTTTGGGTACTGCTATTTATCTTTGTTTATATTTTATAAACAAATAAGGCTGAGGGAGTGTGATGAGAAATCACATTCCCTTTTTTATTTAATAAGGACGTGGATTTGGTTCGATTAATCCGGTTGCCAAACCAATAATGAGTATCAACACAATAATGACTGAGGTTAATACTCGCCGTCCAATGAAAGTGGACATTTTGGGTTTGTTTGGGTCAGGTTTATTCATGATAAACAAGGCACTAAATAGGTTGTAAATCATAAAGATCACTAAGCCGATGATGACAATCTTAATAAACACATAACCCTCTCTTTTGTTGTTATTAGTGGTAATGCATGGTAGTTGCTAACAACGTTCGACAATTTGCAAAGCAACTCAATCCGATCGTGGTTGTTATTACTTTGCTTGTCTTTTTTTCATTAATCAAGCTTGGTTTATGGCAAGCACAAAGAGCAGATGAAAAAGAGCTTCGTTTAGCAAGAATTGCTCAATTTACCTTAGCGTCGCCAAGTTCAATTGGAGACATTAAGCAATTACTTAGTAATAACGAAGAGATCAATGATATTCCTGTAAAAATTGAAGGGAACTTTAAATCGCCCTTGATGTTGTTAGATAACCAACCTAATGGCAAGCAATTGGGTTATCGAGTGATACAGCCTGTAGAAGTAGCGGATAGTGTTTTATTAGTTAATCTTGGTTGGGTTGCGGGCTCTATAGATAGAAGCAAACTACCTGATGTGCAGGCACTTTCAGGCAAACATCAGTTTATAGGTCACGTGCGTATACCAGAGCATGGCATTCAAATAAGCGAAAAAGTTATCGAAAAATTTGAACAAGTGCTACGCATTCAATATCTAGCGCTGGCTAAAATTTCACAAGAAACTGGTCAAAAATTGTTGCCCTTTGTTGTTTACTTAGATAAAAATGAGTTAATCGGATTTGAAAAAAACTGGCAACCGATTGTTATGCCACCAGAGAAGCATAGGGCGTATTCGTTTCAATGGTTTAGTTTAGCAACGGCATGGATACTCTTGATGTTGTCAGCAATGTATTTCAATCGCGCTAAAAATAATAAGAAGTAGGAAGGCTATGTCAGAAGAAAATGTACAAAAGTCTCGTCGAAATCTGCTATTAGTGATTGCAGTTTTTGCTGTACCTATCGTGTTGGCCAAGCTTGCGCTTGAGCAACAATGGTTTAATTACGGGGTAACCAATAAAGGCCAACTTGAAGAGCAACCATTACATATTTCCTCCCTTGGATTAAATGTTGATGAGTTTGATAAAAAGTGGCTGATGATTTATCGCCTACCTACTAACTGTGACAAGCTTTGCTTACAACAAATGATGAGTGTGAATAACACCTTTATTGCATTAGGCAAAGAAACGCCACGTGTAAAACCAATCGCTATGTCTGTTGATGCTTTAACAGAACAACAACAAAAGCAGCTTACCGCTACGCAATGGTTATCACTTTCTGAAAATGAACAATTTCAACAGCAAGTTGATGCAACTCAACTACTCATTGTTGACCCTCTAGGTAATGTGGTTATGCGTCATACAGCACCGGTTAAAACAGAGCTATTACCGCCCTTCGGCAAAGCAGTACTTTCTGATATGAAAAAACTGCTCAAGTATTCAAAAATAGGTTAGCCATGAGTAACGAGAATAATAAAAATATCAAACGCCTCGTATTGGTCAGTATTTTACTAGCGATCTTAGTTGTTAGTTTGGGTGCTTATACACGCTTAACTCATGCTGGTTTAGGTTGTCCTGATTGGCCTGGATGTTATGGTCTAATCGATGTACCAGAATCAGCAGAGCAAATTGCAAAAGCCGAAGCTGCGTTTCCCGAACGCCCAGTAGAAGTGCAAAAAGCGTGGAATGAAATGATTCATCGCTATTTTGCCGGTACTTTGGGCTTGCTTATTTTGTGGATCACGGTTGCGTGTTTAAGACGCAAAGAAATAGGCTTTCCCAAGAAACTACCGCTATTAATCCTTGCTATTGTCACCTTTCAAGCTGCACTCGGCATGTGGACGGTGACCATGAAGTTGATGCCAATTATTGTGATGGCACACTTGATTGGGGGCTTCACAACGCTGTGTTTATTGTTCTTGTTGTACTTGAGGCTATCAGATTATCGAGTACCAGGTGGTGATGGCACATTGAGAAAATATGCGGGATACGGCGGCATAGGTGTGGTTATCCTGACGATGCAAATTGCTTTAGGCGGTTGGACGTCGTCAAACTATGCCGCGCTTGTTTGTGTTGAATTACCTATTTGTCAGGCCGGTTGGGTTGAACAATTAACCTTTGAAAACTCTTTTGATCCTATTCCACCTGATCGAGAAACCTACGAGTTTGGTCATTTAGACCATGACGAGCGGGTAACTATTCATGTAATGCATCGAATAGGTGCGATTATTACTGCAGTCTATTTATTCTGGCTTGCTTTTGTTGTTTTTGTAAAAGCACAAAGTCAATTCTTCAAACGTTCTGCTTTCTTCTTAGCAACAATATTAACCGTCCAAGTTGGGCTTGGTGTCAGCAATATATGGTTCTCTTTACCATTGTCTGTCGCCGTGAGTCACAACGTAGTCGCTGCATGTTTAATGTTAATGCTGATTTCTCTGACATACAGCCTTAAGCGAAAGGCATAGGAGTCATTATGGGTGATATTACAGTTTCCAATACTTTAAAAGGCACAAGTAAAACAACGTGGCGAGACTACTACGAGATAACTAAGCCTCGTGTAGTGGCCCTATTAGTATTAACTGCATTGGTTGGTATGTGCTTATCGACTCCAGGCGTAATTCCTTGGCAATTATTGATACCTGCAATGTTGGGTATCGGTATGCTTTCTTCAGCGGCGGCAGCAATTAATCATATTGTTGACGAACGCATTGATAGCGTGATGAAGCGCACGCATAATCGACCATTACCAAATGGTCGTCTAACACCGTTTAAAGCGATTTGTTTCGCTTCAGCGTTAGCGTTAATTGGCTTTGTCATGCTTTATGCACTAGTAAACCCATTAACTGCTTGGCTAACATTTTCAGGTTTAGTTGGTTATAGCTTTATTTACACTATGTATCTTAAACGCGCCACGCCACAAAATATAACCATTGGCGGTTTAGCGGGCGCAATTCCACCGCTGCTTGGTTGGACGGCGATGACAAATGAAGTGCATCCTCATGCGCTGTTACTCGTGTTGATCATCTTCACTTGGACACCGCCGCATTTCTGGGCGTTGGCTATTCATCGTAAAAACGACTATGCAAAAGTGAATATTCCAATGTTACCTGTGACTCACGGTATTAACTTTACCAAAACACAAATCCTTCTTTATACCGTATTATTGTTTGTCGTTAGTTTACTCCCGTACCTTGTAGGCATGAGTAATTGGTTGTATTTGATTGGCGCTGTTGTGCTTAACTTAATCTTCTTTGCTTATTCTTGGAAGCTAAAGTTTGATGCACAAGAATCAACTGCGATGGATACCTTTAAGTTCTCTATTGTGCATTTGATGTTATTATTCATCGTGCTCTTAATGGATCACTATTTATTACCTTTATAACAGGAACTTAAATGAACAAAATTCTTGCTGTTATCGTTGCTATTGTGGCTTTGGCTTGTGGTGCATATGTTTATCAAACTGCGTTCAAATTGCCTATGCCAGAGCACGCGCTTTATTATCAACAGCCACGTGAAGTTAAAGCCTTTTCGTTAACCGATCATAAAAATCAAGTATTTGATAACGACAAGCTAAAAGGCAAATGGTCTTGGATGTTTTTTGGTTATACCTCCTGCCCTGATATTTGTCCTACAACTTTGCAAGAGTTGAATTTTAATTATGATTCATTGAAGGCGACAGCGAGTAATACACAAGTGGTATTAGTAAGTGTTGATCCAATGCGAGACAAGCCTGAAAAGCTTAATTTGTACATTAATTACTTTAATGAAGAGTTTGTTGCTGCCACAGCTGATCACGGTGTACTTTATCCGTTTGCTCGTAACTTAGGCATGATGTATTCGATAGCTGATGATCCAAGCCAAGAAAACTACTTTGTTGATCACAGTGCATCTGTTGTTTTAATCAACCCTGAGGGCAACATAGCAGCCATTTTCAAGCCAGATCATGCACTTGGTGAGCTACCAGTAGTAGATGGTGAGGAGCTCGTTAATGACTTTGCTAGAATTATTAATCTGTACGAGGCTGGTTAAGCCTCGTTATTAAAGTGGGTACCAGCTCTGATCAGGTTTTAAGACAAACCAAGGTTTAGAATACCAGTAATATCTGCCCGGTTCGCTGATACTCGGCGCCGTACAATTACAACGTACTCGCCCAGAAGGTAAATCTTTATCAAATGTCAGCATAAAGTTTTCATCATCTAACCATTTTATTTGCTGACGACCAAGACCGGATACATAGCAATTCAACTGGCTAGGTCTAAAGTCGTCTGCAACAACATTAAAAATCACAGACTTCACTTCACCGTGTTGAACTACAGTTTTGTTTTGCTCTTCATTTAGTGTGATGTTAAACGAAAGTGATCTTAACTTATCTCTCAAGCTTGAAAGCTTATCGTAAGGTTGTGAAGCAGGGAATCTAGGAATAGTGGTTAAATCTGTTTGTAGTCCAGCAGCACCACTTTGTTGCGTCAATGCAGCATAACCTTCTTGTTCCAAAGCAAACTGAATCTCTGGCGTGTATTCGCCATATGGATATGCATAGTATTTCCAGCTTTGACCTGTTTTTTCTTTAATTTCTTGTTCAGCTTTGTTGAGTAGTGCAATTTGTTCTTTCAACCAGGTTTGTGGGTTCTCACCGGCAGGAACACGAGTTAGTGAATCGTGATAGTAGCCGTGATTAGCAAGTAAAACGCCTTTATCTGATAATGCTTTAAGTTCTTCCCAGCTCATATAAGATGAAGAACCATTGTTAACAATACCTGGATTGACAAATATCGTGTACGGAAAACCAAATTTTTCCAACAATGGGGTGCCGTTGGTTAGAATATCTTTAAAAGCATCATCAAAGGTGATCACGACTGACTTATCAGGTAGCGGCTTTTGTTGTTTTATATTTTCTACTAACTGGTTTAGCGGAATAACGGTAAAATGCTGGTCCTTCAAATATTGTAAATGCGCTTCAAATTGCTTAGGTGAGATACTGGTACTTGCCGGTGAAGACTCACTTACGTGGTGATACTGTAAAATAACAGTGGCCATGACAGAGAAATTGCAAATTAGCAAAGCGAAGAAAATAAAAAAGCGCTGAAAAAAAGTCATTTTTGTTATACAAAGTGCAGTTGGCGTATGAATGAGAATTTATAACGTTTTCTAGTCGAAAAGGATAGAGGTTTTTGCAGCAAAATTCGATAAACAGACAATTATTCGTGTTGGCTATCCCAATGATACTGTCAAATATCACTGTTCCGCTTTTAGGATTAGTGGATACGGCTGTTATTGGGCACCTTTCACATGCCTATTATTTAGGTGGTAGCAGCGTTGGCGCGATGATCATCACAGTCATCACTTGGTTGTGTGGTTTCTTACGAATGTCGACCACTGGCCTTGCTGCTCAGCGATTTGGTGCAAAGGATAAAGAGGGTTCTATCCTCGTATTGCTAAGAGGTTTGCTTGTTGCCTTTATCATCGGTATTAGTGTGATAATGTTGCAAGGAATCTATATTCCTTCAGCACTCTATTTAGCTGGTGGCTCAGAGCAAGTACAACTATACGCTTTGCAATACAGTGAAATTCGCATCTGGGGTGTACCTGCGGCTTTGGCCAACTTGGTTTTGCTTGGGTGGTTACTTGGGCACCATCAAGCCAAAACAGTGATGTGGCTATTAATTGCCACTAACCTCATTAACTTATCATTGGATATTCTGTTTGTTGTTTATTGGGACTGGAAAGTTGCTGGTGTGGCTTATGCTACTTTGATTGCCGAGTATAGCAGTTTGGTTCTGGGCTTATTGGTGACTTTCTTCTCGTTTAAGGGGTATTGGCAACAAGCAGTAGAGCATGCGCAAGCGCTTATGCAAAAGCTAGCTTCAATTGTTGCTATGAAACGGTATCTAAAGCTCAATTCAGATATTTTAATACGAACGTTGTGTTTACAGGTTTGTTTTGTATTCATCACTTTTCAGGGCGCTAGACTGGGTGACAATATCGTTGCGGCCAACGCTATTTTGATGAACTTTTTATTGTTCATATCCTTTGGTCTTGATGGTATTGCTAATGCAGCAGAGGTGATGGTTGGTAAAGCTTATGGACAGGCTAAAAAACTAAGAATTCGAATCATTATTTGGTTATCCCTAAAATGGACGCTTGCAGTTGCTGTACTCTATACCGTTGGTTTTTGGTTATTCGATGATCAATTGATTAACCTTATCTCCGATATTCCGGAGGTAGTTAGCACGGCACAAGAGTATGTTTTTTGGCTGATCATATTGCCGTTATTAGCGTGTTGGTGCTATTTGTTTGATGGTATATACATAGGCTTAACTCAAGCTAAAGCAATGCGAAACAGTATGATGTTTTCTACCTTGTTATGTTTCTTCCCTGTTTGGTTTGTCTTGCAATCACTGGGCAATCACGGTCTTTGGGTAGCTTTTAGCGTGTTTATGGTCGCCCGAGGTATTACGTTAGGTTGGCATGCTAAGGCTAAGCTGAAGTTGTATTAATTGAATTCGCTATTTGTCGTAAATATAAGAAGTATTATTTATACGTACTAATTGCCCAAATTTTAGGAAAAATACTTTTAGACTACGTTTTTATATGTAGTTATATTGCCGGGGTGCCGGCAGCACCCAAAAGGGGAAAAATCGATTGTTTCCCCTTTGGAAACCCCTCATCGCCCAGCGAAATATAAAACATTGATAATCAACTAAGCACAATTTTCTATTCCTAATGATGGTGCGTCCATGCACCAACATTAGCGCTCGACGTCCGTGTCTCACGTAGCAAATTGTAAAAGCTTAGTTGAGTATCAATATATTTCGATGGGGTCGGTTTTGAATTCGAGGCTCGATAACTTTCATCTTATTTATTAGCCAGTAAACAAGTGCAAAACAAGCTTAAAGGTGATTTACTAAATGTTTGTTCCCCTTTTAAAAGGGATAAAAAAATCCCCGCTAATTGCTTAGCAGGGATTTAAGAATAACTAATTTAAAGCAAGTGCTTAGTAGTAAGAGTGCTCACCACGTTGGTGTTCAGTCATATCTTTAACACCTTTAATTTCACCACCCATCAGCTCAAGCAATTGCTTTTCAATACCGTCTTTAACTGTTACGTCAATTTGGCTACAACCGTTACAACCACCGCCAAACTGCAGCACAGCGTAACCGTCTTCAGTGATTTCCATTAATGTACACTCACCACCGTGACCAGCTAATTGTGGATTCACCTCAGCTTTAATAAAGTAGTCAACACGCTCAAACAATGGCGCATCATCAGCAACTTTACGCAATTTAGCATTTGGTGCTTTAAGTGTTAACTGAGAACCCATTTGGTCAGTAGTGAAGTCGATTTCTGCTTCTTCTAAGAATGGCTTGCTATCAGCATCAATGTATGCAGAAAATTTTTCAAATTTGATCTCTAAGTCTTCAGGTTCTACAGCGTCTGCTGGACAGTAAGATACACCACACTCAGCACTTGCTGTGCCAGGGTTAACTACGAATACACGAATATTTGTACCTTCGCCTTGCTGCGAAAGTAATTTTGCAAAATGCTCTTGTGCTGTTTCAGAAATGGTGATCATCTTATCTTGCTCTCAATCTTTATGAATAATTGTCGCCTATACCTGACTAATTTAGTCAAGTATGGGTATTTTACTCTGTCTGCTCTTTACGCGCTAGTATTAGTTTATATGGGGTAATAACTAAACATTATCAAGAAACAAAAATGTTAAATGTGTTGTTTATCTCATTTTTACCTTTTCTTAATTTGAATTGTTAACAAATCGCCAATAAACTGAAATATCAATGAAAAATAGTGTTTATTTGATAAACAATAGAGAGAAAATAGAGGTTCATTCATCGCAGGTAGCTAGCTGAGTTGTCGATACTTTGTTATTTTGTGGCTACTTTCATGAGGAATAAAAATAATGCTAAACAAAGCTTTAATAACCATTTTTAGTATTGCTTGTGTATTTGGTGCACAGGCAGCCAAGGTAGAAAAATATCTACCAAACGATCATGTTTACAATAAAGATATTTCAAAACCTGAAGATATTCTAGGTTTTGGTATCGGTGATAGACACATTCGTCACGACCAACTTGTTGAGTATATGAATGTGATTGCCAATAGCTCAGACAGAGCAATTATCACAGACATCGGTCGAACAAAAGAACAACGTAAGCAAGTATTGTTAACTATTTCTCATCCAGACAATCTAGCAAAATTAGATACTTTCTTAGAGAACCGAAAAGATGTAGCCAAACACAAAGAACAGCCTGTTGTTGTTTGGTTAGGCTACAGCGTTCACGGTGATGAAATCACTGGTAGCAATGCGTCACTAGTTGTTGCATATCACTTAGCTGCGAGCCAACACCCAGAAGTATTAGCGATGTTAAAAGACACTATCATTGTCATGGAGCCGAGCATTAACCCTGACGGTATGGATCGCTTTGCTACTTGGGTAAACACCCATAGAGGTGAGACACCAAACGCGGACCCTCAACATATAGAGCATATTCAAGATTGGAGAACGGGTAGAACAAATCACTTTGGTTTTGATATGAATCGTGATTGGCTACTACTTTCACAAGTGGAAACGCAAAACCGTATTCGTTACTTCCATCAATATCAACCAAACGTGTTAGGCGACTACCATGAGATGGGCCCACATAAGACATTTTTCTTCCAACCGGGCATTCCAACACGTACTCATCCTTTCACACCAAAAGAAAATACTGAGTTAACTAAAATTGTTGCTGGTTTTCATGCGGAAGCGCTAGACCAAGAAAATCGTTTGTACTTCACAGAAGAAAACTACGATGACTTTTATTACGGTAAAGGCTCAACATACCCAGATATCAACGGCGGTATCGGTATCCTATTTGAGCAAGCGAGTAGTCGTGGTTACCAACAAGATACAGTCAACGGCTTATTAACCTTTGAGTTTGGTATCCAAAACCAAGTATTAACGTCATTTTCGACAATCGACGGCAGCTGGAAGAACAAAGAAGCGTTTGCCAGTTACCGTGAGCGTTTTTACAGTGATTCACTGCAACAAGCAGAAGACGAAAAGTTTGAAGGCTACATTGTAACTGAAGACAATGACAGCCAACGTATGGCGATTTTCCTAGATAAACTTACACAGCATCAAATCAAGGTTTACCCACTAACGGCTGACTTTAAACAAAACAAAAAAACGTATGCTAAGCAACACAGCTACTACATTCCTTTAAAACAGGAAAAGTACAAGCTAATCAAAGCATTGTTTGATCAAAGTAAGAGCTTCCCAGACAATACTTTTTATGACGTGTCTGGTTGGACGTTACCTCTTGCTATGGACATCGACTTTGCCCAGGTTAATCGCACCCGTGGTCTTAAATTAGCAAATTCAGTTTGGCAACCTGCACAACCATTTAATGTGACGATTGATCCTTCTGCATATGCCTACGTATTTGAATGGTATGAACTAAACTCTCCTAAGCTGTTAAATAATTTATTAAACAACGGCGTCAATGCGAAAGTAGCTACTCGTTCATTTACCGCTACTATTGCCGGTCAAACTCGTCTGTTCCCTGCTGGTTCTATTGTTGTACCTACAGGTCTTCAAACGGAAGAAGCGTGGCAAGATATTTTGCTTCAGTTTGCTAACGAAAGCCAAGTGGAGCTAACAAGCCTGTCTACTGGTTTAACGATGCAAGGTGCTGATTTAGGTAGTTCGACACTTGTTCGTTTAAACCCTGTAAAAGCATTACTAATTGGTGGTAAGGGCAGTTCACAATATGAAGCGGCAGACATTCGTTTCTACATTGATAACGTACTTTCTATTCCGCTGACTGTTGTTGAGCAGCAACGTTTATCTCGTATCGATCTAGACCGTTATACACATATTATTATGGTTGATGGCAGCTATAGTCATTTAGGCAATTTTGCAAAGCGTTTATCTGCTTGGGTTAAAAAAGGCGGTGTTGTTTTTGGTCAAAAACGCGCGGCAAAATGGTTGGCTGACAATGAAATGTTAGCGGCAAAATTTGCTAGTAAAAAATCACTAAACAATATGTTTAGTACTAATGGTTTGAGCTATCAAGATAAAGAGGCGCTGGCTGGCCGCAAGCGTATCGCCGGTGCCATTTATGAATCACAGTTAGATAATTCACATCCACTAACATACGGATATGATGATTCACAATTGCCGTTATTCAAAAACAGCACAATCATTATGGACCAGATCAACGTACCTTTTGTAACGGTTGCACAATACAGCAACAAGCCGTTAATGAGTGGTTACACAGACGACAATTACGTTAATCGCATTGCCAATACACCAGCAATTGTTGCGCACAACTTAGGTAAAGGTCGAGTTGTAGCTACTCCTGATGTATTGAGCTTCAGAGCATACTGGTTTGGTAGCGCAAAAGTGTTAGCAAATACACTGTTTTTCTCTCATGCCTTTAGTGCATCTGCACGCTAATCTCAATCCGGTAGTGACAAGGCAATTGTCACTACCGCTACCTTATTTACACCATTCTTTTTTAATAGTTTAGCGATATTATTTGCCGTTGTGCCTGTTGTCAGCACATCGTCTAGCAAAATAACAGAACGATTTTGCAACACACGCTTTTGCAGCACTTCAAAATAAGCACCTTGTTTTCTTCTTGCTTGTCCAGACTTGCCTACTTGGCTTTTTTTGTCACCTACGTGGGCTAATAGGTCTGCCCGATATTCAAGATCAGGCATTCGTTTTACAATTTGTTTACCTATTAAATGACATTGATTGTATTGCCGTTGAAGCCACCTTGATGTGCTTATTGGCACTGGAATTAAGATAGCGTCTTCATATCCGTCTCGATAAACATGCTGTTTAATAAAGGGTGTAATGATGTTTCCCAATAAGCAACTAAAGTGGTATTGCTTATGATATTTCAGCAGTGGTATCCATTGATTAAACGGCCATAGATAAGGGGCTGCGGCAACTAGCTTGTCGATGTCTTTGTGTTTTATTTTATTCGCAATGTTAGGCCAATTTAGTAAGTTGTGATTCAAGTACTGATAATTAAAACGCACGACATCTTGATAACAATACCTACAAATCATTGGTAATTTTTGACAGCGGCAGGCACAAAGTACACATCTACTTTGCTGAATAACAAAAGAGCGTGCCAGCTTGTAAAACAGGCTAGCACGCTCTTTTAACTTGGATGTACCGGAAAACAATGCCAATTCCATTTGACTTTGCGATTAGCTAAAATAAGCGAATAGTGTAAAAGTAGTTCAAACTGAAAATATTGCAAACGTGAAAAACAAAAAAACCTTAACTTTTCTCCATGGTTGGGGAGTCAATCAAGCGGTTTGGCATCCGATTGCCGAACAACTATCAACTGAATATGATACCAGAACACTTGATTTACCTGGCTTTGGTAGTGATGTAGAGCACACATTAACTGATTATTCTTTTAGTCATATCGTTGATGAAATTGCTAAGCAGCTTGAACAACCTACTCTTCTTATTGGTTGGTCGTTAGGTGGCTTGATAGCAACTGGCGTTGCGCTTAATTATCCAGAAAAAGTATCGGCACTTATTACCGTTGCAAGTTCTCCCTGTTTTGTTGAAAAAGAGGGGTGGCCGGGGATTAATGCTCAGGTCTTAGCAGGCTTTCATCAACAGCTAAGTGGCAATATTGAAAAGACGATCAACAATTTCCTAAAAATTCAAGCAATGGGTAGTCCTCACCTAAAAGACGACGTACGTAAGTTGCGAAATTTAGTCATGGAGTATCCGATTCCTAGTCAACAAACATTAGATGATTCTTTAAAACTGTTAGAGACCGTTGATTTAAGAAATGAGCTGAATAAACTTACTATGCCGTTTTATCGTATTTATGGTCGATTAGATAGTTTAGTACCAAGAGCAGTGATAACCGAAGTAGATCAGTTACTTACAAATAATAAAGATAAGCACGTATTTGATAAAGAATCACATGCCCCCTTTATTTCTGATCAGCAAACCTTTATCGCAGTATTACAAGCCTGGCTAGCTGACAAGTAGGTAGCGCGAAGGTTTACATTTTCTCCTTTTTGGTTAATAATTAAACAGGTAATTACTGTTCATATCTGAGCTGTTAAACATAGTGCCGCAAAGCTACGCGAGCTTTGAAATTAGCATTGTGATTATTCTGATATAAAGGAGAAGTACAATGGAAATACCTTCTTCACCGTTTAATGCGGGTGTACAAGGTTTTCAAAAAGCCACCGAAAAGGCGACTGAAGCTGCTGCAAGTATTGCAGAGACGACAGCTTACGGCGCTTCTGACTTTGCCTTAGGGCAAGCTGATAATGACAATACTGTTAGCCAGAATACAGGTGCTGGCGATTTGTCCGATCTCAACCAGTCTATCGTTGATTTAAAAGTTGCCGAGTATCAAGCTAAGGCTTCCGCTAAAGTGATAGAAACTGCTGATGAGAACATTGGCACGTTGTTAGACGTGACGGTGTAATACATGAACATCACGCCTAACAATCCTAGTATCCCAACGATAGCGACTGTGGTTAACCCACAAGCGGATACGTTAAGGCGTGAAAATCAGCAACGTGAAGTCATCACGCAACCTGCACCAACTAGCCAATCAGCTGCTGAGAAGGGCGTTGCTTCTGAACGAGAGCGTGCCAGAACACCAGCACAAAACAATGAACAAATTGATTTTGCCGCTATTCAAGAGCAAGCCGAGCGTGAAAGCCAAACTATCACTGAGAATGATGATCAACCTTCCCAACAGCAGGGTGAACAACAAGCTCGTGGTGAGGTAAGTGATAGTGGTAATGAAGAGAATCCAGAACAAGAAGCTGTTGAGAAACAAGAGCAGGCTCAAGAGCTAGCTGATCAGCAGGAAATTAAAAGCCTACAATCTCGAGATAGAGAAGTTAGAGCCCATGAGCAAGCACATGCTGCCGTCGGTGGTGTTGCTACAGGCTCACCATCATACACTTTTGAAGTGGGCCCTGATGGTAAGAAGTATGCAGTAGAAGGTGAAGTTTCTGTTGACCTCTCGCCAGTCAAAGGGAACCCAAGAGCAACCATCACTAAAATGCAAAAGGTTTACAATGCTGCATTAGCGCCTGCAAACCCTTCCATACAAGATACTAGAGTAGCGAATCGTGCAGCCCAACTAATTGCTCAAGCTCAGTCTGAGTTGTTATCTCAACAATTAGATGATGTACAAGACGCTAGACCTAGCGCTACTGAGAATCCGGTGATAAGCCCTACAGACTCTTTCACAGTCTTAGGAAGTGAAGAGACTGCAAACAGTGGTAATCGTGATTTCGATACGCTAATTAACCAAACATTGGAATCACAAGAAGCCATTGCGCCAAGCCGTGATGTTGAAATTGATCAGCGTGCACAACGCATCGAACAATTTTATCTTAATATCAATCAGGCTTATGAAAAGCCACCTAGCAGCAAATTTGAACTAACTGCATAATTCCTCTTGCCTTGTTGTACCCTAACTCTTCCCGCGCTGAGCCTCAACGCCTCTCACCCTGAGCCACAATCTTTCTCACCCTGAGCTCGTCGAAGGGCAAAAAAAAGGCACCTTAAAGGTGCCTCTTTAAATAAAAATATAAACTAAATACCGTAATCTTCGCGGTATTTCTTAATAGCCGCTAAGCTATCAGCATTGTCACCTTGCTCTTCAAGGTAAGTGATTAAGTCGCCTAAAGTCACGATAGAGATAACCTTAGTACCAAAATCACGCTCAACTTCTTGAATCGCTGATAACTCACCTTTACCTTTTTCTTGACGATCTAAAGCAATTAAAACGCCTGAAAGGTTTGCACCGTTTGCTTGGATAATTTCCATAGACTCACGAATTGCAGTACCTGCAGTGATAACGTCATCAACTAACATCACGTTACCTTTAAGCTCAGAGCCTACTAAGTTGCCACCTTCGCCGTGAGTTTTTGCTTCTTTACGGTTGAAACAGTATGGCATGTCCATATCGTGGTGATCTGCTAATGCAACTGCTGTTGTTGTAGCAATTGGAATACCTTTGTACGCAGGGCCAAATAGTAAATCGAAATCGATACCTGAATCAGCTAACGCTGCCGCATAAAAGCGACCTAACTTAGCCAAATCGCCACCTGTGTTGAACAAACCAGCGTTGAAAAAGTATGGGCTAGTACGGCCAGATTTTAACGTAAATTGACCAAACTTTAGCACTTGTTTCTCAAGTGCAAATTCAATAAATTCTTTTTGATATGCTTTCATATTATTTCCTAAGCGTTTAAAGCTGCTTTTTGCGCATCTAACAACTCGAGAATGCTGTTCTTCGCTAGCGTCATCATTTCCTGCATCTCATCAAATGAGAATGGCTCTTCTTCCGCTGTACCTTGTACTTCAATTAACTTACCTGTGTCAGTCATAACAACGTTCATGTCTGTTTCAGCAGCTGCATCTTCAACATACTCTAAATCTGAAACTGGCTGACCTTCATAAATACCTACTGAAATAGCAGCAATCATGTGCTTAAGTGGGTTAGTGTTGATGATCTCTTTGCCACGCATGTAATTAATTGCATCTACAAGTGCAACACATGCACCTGTGATTGAAGCTGTACGTGTACCGCCATCTGCTTGAATAACATCACAATCAATTGTAATTGTGTTTTCACCTAACGCTTGTAAATCAACTGCAGCGCGTAATGCACGAGCGATTAAGCGAGAGATCTCAAGTGTACGGCCACTTTGTTTGCCACTTGCCGCTTCTCTTCTCATGCGAGTGTGAGTTGAGCGCGGAAGCATGCCGTATTCAGCAGTCACCCAGCCTTTACCTTGGCCTTTAAGGAAACGAGGTACACCTTCGTCTACTGTAGCAGTACATATAACTTTTGTTTCACCAAATTCAACAAGCACTGAGCCTTCTGCATGTGCTGTAAATTGACGAGTGATGGTGACAGGGCGAATTTGCCCAGCTGTTCTGCCACTTGGACGCATATTTTCATTCCTCATTGTTTATTTTCGCGTTGCATTATAATCGTTCATCAAGCAATTTTACATAATGACTACGCAAGTATTTTGAAATATAGTTGATTAATACTAGGTCATGTTAAGCAAGATGTAAGAAGAGAATGTTTATGTTAATGAAAAAATTACTCATCGTTGCTTTTACCAGCTTGTTGTCATTGAGTGCTATTGGGCAAGAGCAAGCGCCAGAATTGCCACTCTATAGCAAAATTTACGACGACAAACGTGATCCATTCAAAGATGCAAACGCGGCAATTGCATTAGCACAAAAAACTGACCGAAATATCTTAATTGAGATTGGTGGCAACTGGTGTACGTGGTGCCACAAAATTGATGCCTTCTTAGCTGCAAACCCTGACATTTATAACGAGCTACACAGTAAATTTGTGCTACTAAAGGTAAATGTCAGTGATACTAATGAAAATGAGGCGTTCATGAAGGCATTACCGCCAGTATTGGGCTATCCTCATATGTATGTATCAACCAGTAAAGGCAAAATGATACTCAGCAAAGACACTGCTGAATTTCTAGAAGATGGAGAATATTCTAGAGAAGCTTGGTTAACCTTTATTAAAAAATGGCAGCCAGAGAACAATCCAAAACAAGGGTAATGCATGAGCAACATAACCTCGTTTTTTGATAAAAATTATAAAACGCCATCATGGCTAAACAATAAGATATCAAGAAGACATTTATTAAAATCAGCAGCGGGCGCTAGCATGATAGCGGCAATGCCGGCTGTTGCATTTACCGAAGCACATCAAGCAAAGCTAAACGCAGCATTAAAAACCGATCCGTGGTTAACCATAGATGCTGTGCTATTTCACTTATTGCCAGAAAAAGGGCATGGGCCTTCGGCGAAAGACATTCAAGCTGTGCAGTATTTGTATAATTTGGTTCACTTGCAACCAACAGCACAAGATGAAGTTGAATTTGTTTACAAAGGTGTTGGCTGGTTAAACGGCTTTACCAATAAACAACTAGGCAAAAATTTTGTTGAATTAAGTGATACAGATAAAGGCAAAATGCTTCGAGCTATTAGCCGTTCTAGAGCCGGTGAAAACTGGATCAACATGCTGATCTCCAACCTATATGAAGCAATGCTTTCACCACCAATTTATGGTGGAAATCCAAATGGTGTAGGTTGGCAGTGGCTGAAACATAAGCCTGGCTTCCCATTACCTAAAGAAGGTGATCGTTATTACGAGTTACCACAACGTAGTCGAGTGAAATCAAGTGCTCAAAAAGTAACGGTGTCTGATGATGCATATGCCTACCAACAAAACAAAAAAGGGTTAAGAAAAGCATGATGTACGATATTTGTATTGTTGGCAGTGGCGCAGGTGCATCACCAGTTGCGTATGAGTTGTCCAAAGCAGGCGCAAAAGTTGTAGTGCTTGAAAAAGGCCCTTGGTTAACTGAAAAAGAATTTTTTAAAGATGAACTTGCCATTAGCCTACGTGATTCATACAACCCCGATTTAAATGACGAACAGCACGTTATTGAAGAAGAATACGAAGATAGTCACGGCCATACTTATTGGGATGGCGAAGCAACAAGTGAATCTGGTTGGTCTTTTTGGAACGGCAGTGTAGTTGGTGGTTCGTCTAACTTTATGAGTGGTTATTTTCACCGCTTAAAGCCAGTTGATTTTAAACTAAAAAGTGAATTTGGTGACATCGAAGGTGCCAATATAGCCGATTGGCCAATTAGTTATGACGAGATGGAGCCATATTACGCAAAAGTTGAAAAAGTTGTCGGTGTATCAGGGAAATCAGTACCTCATCCATACCAAGAGCCTCGCTCTACTGATTTCCCTTTTCCACCTACAGCTGAACACGCTGTCTCTAGTTGGATAGACAAATCGGCTAAAGAAATTGGGTTTCACTCAATACCAGTGCCTAGAGCTGTGTTATCGCAACCGGCAATGGGAAGACGAAGCTGTGAATATTCAGGCTATTGTAGTAGCTATGGCTGTTCATCAGGTGCAAAAGGTAGTGGCCGAGCTGCACTATTAAATCATGGTGTGGCAACGGGGAATTTGAACATTATCGCAAACGCTAAAGTTCACTTTATTGAAAGTGACGACAATGGCGAAGTATCTGCTGTGCATTACTACAATGCAAAAGGCGATAAGCAAAAAGTGACTGCCAAAATTTATGTCGTCGCTTGTCAGGCAGTTGAAACGTCAAGATTGTTACTTTCTTCAAAAGGCCAAAAGCACCCTCAAGGCTTAGCTAATAACAATGGCTTAGTAGGCAAAAACCTAGTTTTCAGTGCTGGCGGTACCGGTCGAGGGGATTTTGAGTTCAAAAACTTAACTGAGCAACAAATTGCTGAGATCACGCAAGTAGGCCCATTCATCAACCGAGCGTTACAAGATTGGTACGTGATTGAAGATGAACAGTTTAGCGGCGCCAACAAAAAGGGCCGAGCGAAGGGCGGTACAATCGACTTCTTGTTCTATCAAAACCCAATTGCTCGCGCTAGCGGCAGTCAGTGGGATGATGAAGGCGACTTGATGTGGGGTGAAAACCTGAAAAAAAGCCTTTTTGAAGAGTTCACTACCTACAAAACCTTGAGATTTGAAGTATTCAACGATTGGCTACCCACAGATGACTGTTTTGTCACGTTAGATGATGAAGTCACCGATAAGTGGGGCGACCCGGTTGCTAGAATTCGGATTGGTGCTCACGATCAAGACGTGGAAGTAGGTGAATACTTAGCACAGAAAGGCGCTAAACTGCTTGAACAAATGGGTGCTACCAATATTTCTACTTCGGTCAGTAGCGCACCACCACCAAACCTAATGGCTGGCGGTTGTCGATTTGGTGATGATCCAAAAACATCAGTACTAAACAAAGATTGCCGAGCACATGATGTGCCTAATCTTTACGTGACTGATGCTTCGTTTATGCCAACGGGCGGCAGTGTGCCTTATACATTCACTATTTACGCTAACTCATTCCGAGTAGCCGATAAGATAAAAGCACATTGGCAGTCATTATCTGCGTAATTGAGAAAATTGTTATAGTTTCGTGAGGATTTCCTTTGAGTCATGTATCACACTTAGATACATACATCACACATTAGATGTTAGTAGACTCAAAGGAATTTTACCATGCAATTTCGGTCAATTACTTTTATAGCAACGATTACTTTATTATCAGCTTGTGGCGGTGGTGGCGGCACTCAAGTAGCCGAAACACCCGCAACATCTCCTGTTCCTGCTCCTCCCCCAACCTTTACGGGGAGATTCTTAGATTCAGCTGTAGAAAACTTAAAATTCGCTACAGAATCTCAAAGTGGCTCAACCAATGCCGAAGGGCAATACCAGTATCAGTTAAGTGAGAACGTGGTTTTTTCAATTGGTGATATTGAATTACCAGCAGTAGAAGTAAAATCGCTGATCACGCCATTAGATGTATTTGGTACAAGAGAAATTAACGATACATCAGTAGTCAATTTATTGCGTTTGTTACAATCGCTTGATGAAGATGGCGATGCTACAAATGGTATTAAAATACCTGAAATGGCGCATGAGATGGCGGCAGGTCTGTCTGTAAACTTTGCAGCAGATGATTTCGATAGCCAAGTAAATGAGCTCATCGCCAACAGTGGCGTGGTTTTCATGGAGCTGATATCAGCAGATGAAGCGGTTTATCACTTTCAACAAACACTTGATAGTTTAGACCAAGACGGTATTTCAACTTGTCCTCAAACACACCCAATGGTTGGCTACACGGGTACATTCCAGACTAAGTCACACAATGTTGCGGGCACAGCAACCATTATTGATGACTGCACAATACACGTAACTAACTTTGACTATGATGGCGGTGGCCCAGCGGTGTATTTCTATGCGGCAACTGATTTCCAGTTTGATGGTGCAGACGCATTTGCTGTTAGTAATGATATCAGTGGTCCAGAGTATGAAAATTATGAGTTTGTACTAACACTACCAAGCAACAAAACACTTGATGATTTAAACACCCTGAGTGTGTGGTGTGTTCAAGTAGGTGTTGATTTTGGTAGCTTAGAGTTCACACCATAAAGCTCATATCACAGAGTTAAGTTTCCCCATAAAAAGCGCATCAGAGATCAATCGATGCGCTTTTTTCATGTCAGCCAAAACAGCAAAACCAAATTCAGCTAGCGACAAAGCTAATGCTGGTGCATAATCACTTATAGTTAAGTAATAAAAAGAGAATTTACATGATTCATAGCATGACAGCTTTTGCTCGCAACGAAGTAAAAGGCGAGTGGGGTAATGCAGTTTGGGAAATCCGCAGTGTTAACCAACGTTTCTTAGAAACCTACTTTAGACTACCAGAACAGTTCCGTAGTATTGAGCCAACGCTTAGAGAACGTTTTAGAAAACAACTAAACCGCGGCAAAGTAGAATGTAGCCTAAGATTCAACGCAAACCCGTCATGCAAAGGCAAATTGTCAATGAATCAAGACCTAGCCTCACAGCTATTAGAGCACGCAGGCTGGATCAACGAACAAACACTAAACAGCCAAGTAAACCCACTTGAAATTATGCGCTGGCCAGGTGTCATGGAAGCTGAAGAAGCCGATATGAACGCTATCCAAAAAGAACTACTAGCAGGCTTTGACCAAGCATTAAAAGACTTCATCGAAGCACGTGCAAGCGAAGGCGAAAACATGAAAGCGCTAATCGAACAGCGCCTAGATGCTATCGTTGTAGAAGCGGAAAAAGTAAAAGGCCACATGCCAGAAGTTATTCAATGGCAACGCACTCGCATTACTGAAAAATTCGAAGAAGCAAAAATCGAACTTGAATCAACCCGTGTTGAACAAGAACTAGTACTACTAGCTCAAAAGATGGACGTAGATGAAGAAATCGATCGCCTATTCAGCCACGTAAAAGAAACCAAAGCTATCCTCAAAAAAGGCGGTCCACAAGGCCGACGCCTAGACTTCATGATGCAAGAGTTCAACCGTGAAGCTAACACCCTTGGTTCAAAATCAATTAATGCAGAGATTACTAACTCAGCTGTTGAGCTAAAGGTTTTGATTGAACAGATGCGTGAGCAGATCCAGAACATAGAATAGGTAACGTTTTATTTTATGAAAGGCCTCTGTAGAGGCCTTTTTTATGAACACAATTTAGTAAATTAAGTTTAGCCACAAAGGTCAGCACTCAATTTACTGCTTCCATATGTACGAACGATTCGGTTATTCTTAATTATATATCTGAACTAAACGGACTTTTATGAACCAAGCTGGCATATATGAACAACTTATTACGCAGTTAGTTGCGCAAAAGTTAGATCGGGAAACTTTTTATGTTGGCGAGCGTACATTAGAAAATGGAGAAGCTGCTTCTTGGCTTTCGAGATTTCTAACCCGAATTATAGAAATTGCAATGGATTCAGTGCCAAACGGTGACAACAGGGTAGTTGAGCAGATAAGCCTTGCAAATAGACTCGTTAGATGGCTGAGTGACAATCTTAATGATGAAGAGATAATTACCGAAAATCTCATTGATAGTCAGGGTAAAATACTCACAGCTATTCTTGATAAACAAAACCCCATTTCTACAGATTTACCCAAGTATATTGAATCAGTGATGCCGTTGACCGGTCTAACGCAAAGTGAATTGTTTTGTGGTAGCAATGTTGGTATTTCGCTTGAGACAGAAATAAAAAGAGAAATTCAGTCTTCAGACAAAATTTATTGGTTAGTGTCATTTATTAAATGGGCCGGCATTCGAATTTTCAAGAAAGAGCTTGAGGAATTCACTCGAAGTGGTAAACAGCTCAAAGTAATAACTACTTCCTATATGGGAGCTACTGATGCTAAAGCCGTTGAGTTTTTGGCGTCCTTGCCCAATACAGAAGTAAAGCTTAGCTATAATACTAACAGAGAACGGTTGCACGCTAAGTCTTATCTTTTTATGCGTAATACAAACTTCCACACTGGTTATATTGGTTCATCCAATTTATCTCATTCAGCCTTAACGAGTGGCTTGGAATGGAATTTAAAAATTACGTCCCAAGAAATACCACATATCATTGAGAAGTCACTTAGCACCTTTGAGACTTATTGGGAATCACCAGAATTCGAGTATTTTGATGGCAACACCCAAAGCAAAGAAAGGCTTAGCATCGCTTTACAGACAGCTAGAGGCACGTTTGAGGGAAGTGTCCCTAGTTTCTATTTTGATATTAAACCGCACTCTCACCAAAAAAGCATACTAGAGAAATTGAAGGTAGAGAGAGAGTTACATGGTAGATTTAGGAACCTCGTTGTAGCAGCAACGGGCACAGGTAAAACCATTATTTCAGCCTTCGATTTTGCAAGGTTTTATAATGAAAATCAGGAAGCTAAGTTCTTATTTCTAGCGCACAGAGAAGAGATACTTAAGCAAGCAAGAAGTGCTTATCGTGGAGTCCTTAAGAATAGTCAATTTGGTGAGTTACTAGTAGGGCAACATAAACCGCAGAAGTTTAATCATTTATTTGCTTCCATTCAAAGCTTGAATAATCAATTATCCAATTTGAACCTAACCGACGATTATTTCGATTATATAGTTATCGATGAAGTTCATCACGTTGCAGCTAACAGCTATCGTCCTATTTTAGAGTATTTTCAGCCAAAAATTCTGATTGGGCTAACAGCGACACCTGAGCGGCATGATGGTGCTGATATTCTAAAAGATTTTTGCAATGTAATAGCTGCAGAAATTCGATTGCCCGAAGCTATAAATCAGCGCCATTTATCTCCTTTTCAGTATTTTGCTATTGATGATGAAACTGATCTGACGAAAGTTTCATGGTCTAAGGGCAGATACGATGTAGCAGAGCTAACTAACTTATATACGTTTAATGATCAAAGAGTTAAACGGATTACACAAAGCCTAAATGAGGTTGTTACTGATATATCACAAATGCGAGCACTTGCCTTTTGCGTCAGTAAAGAACATGCAAACTTCATGGCTCATAAAATTACGTTAAGCAATATTCCTTGTGGCGTACTTACTAGTGATAATTCTAAAGATCGAGACGTTCAGCAACAGCGTCTAAAATCTAGAGAAATTAATGTATTATTTGTCGTAGATATCTTTAATGAAGGTGTAGATATTCCAGAGCTAGACACACTGTTATTTTTGAGGCCAACTGAGAGTTTAACCATATTTCTCCAACAGCTAGGGCGTGGACTTCGCCTGATTGAAGATAAGGAGTGCTGCACTATATTAGATTTTGTTGGCAATTCACGACCGGAATATGATTTTTCTCACAAGTTCAGAGCGTTAGTTGGTAAAACAAATCAAGCGATTTCAAAAGAAGTTAAGCAAGGTTTTCCACACTTACCGCTAGGCTGCCGAATTGAATTACAGGAAAAAACTCAGCAAATGATATTGAGGAACATTTCTCAAGCTACGTTAAACAAAAATAAGCTGCTTAACCTAGTTTCGAACTTTCAGTATGTTACCGATTTACCGCTGACACTTAGTAATTTTTTACTCATTTATCCCGACATATCTCTAGAAGACATTTATAAGATAAAGGTTGGTAAATTTGGTGGTTGGAGCGCTTTAATTGCTGCAAGTAATGGGGAAGAAATAGATACCTTAGAATCGCCAATGTACGCAGCTTATTATCGAGCAATTAATAATCGCTTATTAGGCAATACATCCATTTCATATTTAAGGTTTATGAAGTTCCTATGCGAAAGTGGCTTTTTATTGTCTTCTTTGGATAGCTTAACGTTACTATCTAATGAGCATAAAACGCTATTTACTGTTATGTGTCATTATGACTTTTGGGACAAGCCCGTTAAGCAAGCTGGATTTAGTTCTATATCGTCAAGTCTCAATAGGTTGAATGTTGGTCAGCTAAGGCAGGAGCTATTGGATGTAATCACTTTGTTAATTGATAGACTCGAAACACAAGAGTTTCCGATGCCAACGGTTGATAACTTGTTTATTAACCGGTCACCTTTAAAGATGCATGTTAGGTATCCTAAAGAGCATATACTGATAGCATTTGGTGATACGACTATAGAGAGGAAGTCTTCAAGCCGTGAAGGTGTATTAAATATTGCTGATGAGAATACTGAACTATTGTTTGTAACGTTAGACAAATGTGAAAAGCAATTTTCTGCTACTACTATGTATCATGATTATGCAATTAGTCCATCGCTCTTTCATTGGCAAACTCAAAACAGCTCAAAGCCTACATCAGGGAGAGGGTTGAGTTATATTCAGCAGAAAACAAACAAAAAGACTTTCATTCTATTTGTAAGAGAACAGGCCAAAGATGAATATGGAAAAACTATGGGCTTTGTAAACTTTGGCCCTGTAGATTTCGTTAAATATGAAGGTTCACAGCCTATGAATATCACATGGAAGTTAAAGCATGCTATGCCGTCATTTATGTGGCATGAAACGGCTAAATTGGCGATTGGGTAAGCTACTTCTTAAACAAAAACATCCCGAGCAGCAAGCCAGTATTTACTACCATTGGTTTCTGCAATTTTATATGCCCAATCGGCAACATGCTTGCTTTGTTGGGCATCACATGTAAAGTATTTTATTAGCTCTCTGGTGATTATGGTTTCATTGATTACTAAGTTTTGTTCCTGCCAATTGTCTCGGTGTTTTGGTGCTGCTAGGTAATCTCGTTTGTTGTTATTGCAGCTCTTGTGAGCTAGTACGAAGTTGTGACCCAAGTCGTTATTATATTTTGTGAATGGAATGAAATGGTCTACTTCGCCAGTTCCTTTGATTGGCTTTTTACAATAGAAACAGTCGCCTTTTTGAATGTCTCTTAGCAGGCTTGCTGCAGAAGTTAGCGAGTTACGAGTGGTGCCAAATAAGAAGTCTTGTAATTCGCCAGCTCTACCAATTACTTGTTGGTTTTCTTGTATCTTTGATACTTTTTCTATCCAGCCTTGTCTCGAAAACTTCACTACCAAATCATGGAATTGCCTGAAGCAATCGGCAATACCTGTGTTTAACTCTATGTATTGACGATTTTTGACGTGTGGAAAGAAATAGCATTCTTCCTGTTTTGATAATATTTGTAGACGCCAGAGTGGTCCGTCTTTAAGCGTTCGCATCGTATTTTGATAAATCTTAGGCCAGAACGGTGAAGACTTAGCTTGATTTAAGTTCTTAGCGCCATTGTTCTGTAATTCGATGATATCAGCAATGATCTTTGCTTGTTTACCTGCATTTTGAAGCAAAATGCCGCCACTTAACTGTTGTTCATGTTCAGGGAAAAACGGTTTAGCGTGTTGCCAATATAACAAAATCAATTTTTCAACAATTTCATCTAGAGATATTTGAAGTTTGCCATCATTGGGGATATCCCTTTCAATTGAGATATCAGCGAGCGCATGCAAAAATGCAAATTTATAGGTTGATGAAAAGTCACCTTCTTGTAAAAGGCGTTGCAGATAAGAAATAAACTCAATCTGGTGTTTATAAAGTGTTTCCATTTACTTCCTCAATACAACGGTTTGCCACACTACATCGTTCCGCCCTAGTTGATCATTTTCAAGTTCAGATAGATAAACAACATCTAACCGGTTTGCATATGCTAGCGTTTTTATTTCTTCTACTGAAACTTCAAATGAAGACCTATCGTCAGAAAAGTTGCCGTACCGAAGTGTAAGCACGATTATTCCAGCGTCTTTTAATAGTTTTTTAGCATTTGCTATCGACGCTTCCCGCTCATTTTGAGAAAGGTGCATCCAAACAGCGCTCAATAAGATCAAGTCAAACTGCCTTTCTAACTTGAAAATGCTGCTAATTGTCGGTAACTGATCTCGAAACCATTGTATTTTGTTTGAACTAGAGTAGCTCTTAGCTTTTTCTAGTAAATCGCTGGCGGGTTCAACAGCATAAGTCGTTAAGCCTTTACTAGCAAAATATCTAGCGTCTCTTCCAGAGCCAGCGCCAATATCCAACACTGCACCTTCCTTTGGAATAAAATGCAACCACTCGCGATGGACCTGCTCAAACGTCAGATCATCATAAAGCTTACAAACTTCTTCCGCGTGCTGGTTGTAGTATTCAATATTGTTATTCATTCGGGTTTTATCTATAGAGTATTAAGGGAGTAACTGTTGTGTCTCTCCACAATCGTTACATGACAAGCTATATGTTTCTTTTTTCTTTGATACTTTAGTAATCTTGCTATCACATATGTAGCAATTTGATTTCATTGAAGTATTGGTATCACATTTGTTACATTTGATGAAATACCCATACCTACCATGCTGTGGTGTATAGTCTTTTTCTTCATGACATTCTTTGCACTTCAATCGAGGGGGAGTGTTCTCTTGATTTGATATTTCTTCAGCAACGGTTTGCTTGGTATTACCCATAGCGTTCAGTTCTTTATTCTGTACCAAAGGTTTGTCTTTTTGTTCTATATAGGAGAGAAGATATGACGTAATTGATTCTAATTCTGACTGGCTAAATGGCGGCCTAGTATCTAGTGTAATTGTTTGAATAATTGAATTCTTTAGATTCATTATTGAAGTAAGCTTATCAGCTAAGAACTCTGACTTTACGAGTGATTTAGATATTTTCTTTGGAATAGATGTTCTATCAACAATAGCGTTACTAGAGATCGCACAAACATTGTCCCAACAACGTTTGCCAAAAGTTTGTTGTCCAATCCCGAATAACTTGCCGATTATCTTTGCTCGGTTCTCATGTAATAACTCTCTAAGTAGCTTTTCTTGTAGCTCTAGTTGCTTAATTGGTGAAGGCATGCCTGACCATTTACCTTTATAGCTTCGGCTCCACTCACCTAATTCATTTACTTTCACTTCACCAGTTATACTTTTTGATTCAATTAAAATAAAGCCAAAAGGGTAGACAATGAGGTGGTCAATTTGAGCAGTTTCATCGTTGAAGGTAAACTTAAAGTCGTTGATCACAAATATCTGCTTGTGCTCTTTAAAAGCGCGTCTTAGGTAAAAGGCGACGTTTTTCTCTTGTTCTTGGCCCGCAATGGCGGTTTTAGATTTGGCGTTTTGAAGGGTTTTTTCTTTAAGAATCATACAACAATTTCTTCCATGAAAAGAATCTTTATCTTAATGGGTATCATACTAAATTTGGTCTGATACCCAAATAGAAATTGTATACTATATTGATTTAAAGTCTTCTAATAATTCTAATTTTTCTACTCCATCTTCCTTATACCGATAAATCCCTCCAGAGCGAATTTGATTAGGATGATTTATCACTTCATCAATTAACAAATTGATATGAGGAAATGTCATTAGCTTTTTAGCTTCATCAACTGTTAGCCACTTCACCTCTTCGATGTATTTAGGCATTTTGGTCACTATATCCGTGGATTTCATGGTGAAGAAATTGCGGAGTGATAACGAATTGTCACGTTGGTTTGTTAAGGTGAAAACACCGCGAAGCTTTGTGTCTGTAATTGTTAAGCCATAATCAGCTGCTGTTTTACTTAAACCTTCGTGCAGCATGGTTTTACCGTCTTGATACCAACCGGGTGTCACCCAGACATCAGGACCTTTGATTTTAACTAGTAGCAGTTCGTTGTTGTCGTTAAAAACGAGTAGACGATGGAAAGTAGATATTTTATCAGCGGCATTTGCTGATAGTGAAACCAGTGTTAACAATGTGATTATGGTTTTGAACATACTATTGGCCTTTTTAGGTCTTCTTGTTTGTATGAATAATCTACAGAAAAAATCTTTGATGAATGTAACTTTTCGGTGATTAGTTGTTACAAGTTATTTGTATTCTAGGATTTTTCCAGTTGCCTTCTAGCCACTAAAGGCCCTAACAATTCAAACAATACTGTTGAAGTAACCGCAATTGTTAGTACTAAGTGCTCATATTCTGGAAACTTGTTGCCTACTAGCAGCGCCATACCTATTGCTACACCTGCTTGTGGTAATAAACACCAGCCTAGCTTTTTGCTTACCTCTGGTGAAGCTGCCGCCATTTTTGAGAACCAATGAGCACCGAGTATTTTTCCCAACGTTCTGGCGACAATATAGGTTGCACCTATAACACCAATGGCTTCTGCTGAATTGATATTTAAGCTAACACCAGAGATTAAGAAAAAGACAATTAAAAAAGGGTCGCTTACTTTTTCAATGGCATGAAATGGTCTGTTCACGTGTTTTGCTCTTCTGGTGACTGTTGCGCCCATTGCCATACATGCGAGTAGATATGACACGCCAATAAGCTGCGCAATGCCGCCACAGATAAATACAAAACCCATGGCTTCCACAATGGTGGGTTCGCCAGGTGTGTAGCGGCCAACAATCTTTGCCATTGGTATACCGATAACGATACCTAAGACAACTGCGCCTACCAATTCCCATGAACCATGAACGAAGTCGTTTACACCGTTACCATTGCCACTAACCAACATCGCGATAACTAATAAACAGCTAAAGATGATAACGCCCCAAGCATCGTCTATAGCAACAACACTTTTTAGGGTGTTTACCATCGGGCCTTTTGCTTTGGTTTCTTTGATAACATCAATTGTTGCCGCAGGATCTGTAGCGGTTGCTATGCCAGCTAGCAACATAGCGAGAATAATGTCTGTTGTTAGTAAATAGGTGCCAATAAGTACAAAAATGGCAGGTATCAAAGAGGCGCCAAGTGAGATGAGGAATACTTGTTTTTTGGCTGTTGAATCATCTTTTCTAGCAAAGCTTTCACCTAGTAAAAAACCGACCATTGCTAAGGCTAGGTGTGATATGGTTGGTAACTGCTCACTTATGTTGCTTGGTACTACATCAAAGACCGTTGGTCCTGCAACTACACCTGTTGCGAGTAATAAGGTAACTCTTGGAATATGGGTTTTTGAGCCAATAATGTGCGCTACCCAGCCGATCATGAAGATCAGGCCGATTATTAACAAGTCTGGTGTCTGCTTGAGGAATTCCATCTAAACGCTAAATTGCTAAGTTACTAATATAAGTTTTATCAGAGTTCTGTGTTTATAACTTTGTTTGTTATCAAATATTTTAGAACAAATCGCAGTTTATTGATTAAAAACTTGCAGTGGCTTTTTGTCTCTATTAATCCCGTATTCATCTATTATTAGATGCAGCCTTTGATTTTATATGCACAATGAAAAGAAATAATAATAGGAGTATGACTATGAACGTTGGCTTTCGCCTAATAACGTTTTTTGGTATTGCTCTAGCATCATTATCTGCCCATGCTAGCAATACTTTTAAAGCTGAAGATATCTTTTCGCTAGAATATGCGAGTGACCCACAAATTTCCCCAAATGGCAAAAAAGTGGTTTATGTGCGTAATAGCAATGACATCATGAAAGACGGTAAAAACCGCAGTTTATGGATGATTGATGTAGCAACAGGTAAGCAAACTCCATTATTTTCAGATCATAAACAATACTCTTCTCCACGTTGGTCGGCAGACGGAAAAAAAATCGCTTTTGTCAGTAACTCAAGTGGTAGTTATCAAATTCATGTGCATTACCTTGCTGAAAATCGCACGGCTTTAGTTAGCCAACTTCAAGGTGGTGCGGGTGGTTTATCATGGTCTCCTGATGGTGAATGGTTAGCCTTCAGTTACTTAGTGAAAGGCAAGCCAAGTGTTATCGCGAAAATGCCGAAAAAGCCTAAAGGCGCTAAGTGGTCTAAGCCTGTTGTCGTTATTGATAAAGCATATTATCAAGCGGATGGTCGTGGTTTAGTTAAGCCGGGCTATCAGCATATTTTTGTATTACCTAGTGAAGGTGGTACTGCTCGCCAAATTACTCAAGGTGATTTTCATCACCGCGGTACACTTGCATGGACAAAAGATAATAAGTCGATTGTTTTCTCTGCTAACCGTATTGAAGATTGGGAATATCAATCATTAGAAGGTGATTTGTTTAAAATCGATGTTGCAGACAGCAAGTTAACACAATTAACAGATCAGCCTGGTCGTGAATATGGCCCTAAATTTTCGCCTGATGGTAAGAAATTAGCTTTCTTGTCTAGTTCAAATGCGTTAAATCCATACCGTAACCACAAACTTAATATTATGAACTGGTCTTCTAAGAAGATCGCGCCAGTGGCAGCTGATTTTGATCGTTCAGTTAGCTCTCCGAAGTGGATAAGCAACAGTAAACTCGCTTTTAGTTATGATGATTTTGGTAAGCGCAAACTAGCGACTATCACCACAAAAGGTAAGATCAAAGATTTAGCTGATTCGTTATCAGGTACAACACTTGGTCGTCCATATATCAGTGGTGGCTTCTCAGCAAACGACTCGGGTGTGATTGCTTTTACTCATGGTACAAGCCAACGTCCAAGTGATGTCGCCGTTATACGTAAGGGTAAAGTAAAGCAGCTTACTGGTCTAAATGAAGACTTGTTAGCACATAAGCAGCTAGGTAAGGTTCATGAGATAAACTACAAGTCTTCATTCGACGGTGAGCCAATTCAAGGTTGGTACATTACACCACCTAATTTTGATCCTAAGAAAAAGTACCCGCTTATTTTAGAGATTCACGGTGGTCCTCATTTGGCGTACGGTCCTCATTTCTCTGCTGAGTTACAGCGTTTCGCGGCAGAAGGTTATGTCGTCTTTTATGATAACCATCGCGGCAGTAGCTCTTATGGTGAGCGTTTTGCTATGTTACTTAAGTACAAATATAGCTCTAAGGAAGATTTTGCAGATCATAACTCTGGTGTAGATGCGATGGTCGACTTAGGTTTTATTGATGATAAAAATCTATTTATCGCTGGTGGTTCAGCTGGTGGTATTGCAACGGCTTATGCGATTGGTTTGACTGATCGTTTCTCTGCTGCTGTTGTTGTGAAGCCAGTAATTAACTGGTTGAGTAAGGTGTTAACCGCTGACAGTGGGTTAAGACAAATTCCAACTCAGTTCCCTGGTATGCCTTGGGAGCATGTTGAACATTACTGGAAGCGTTCACCTATGTCGTTAATTGGTAATGTGACTACACCAACCATGTTGATGACAGGTGAGCAAGATTTAAGAACGCCAATGGCTGAAACTGAGCAGTACTATCAAGCGTTGAAGCTTCGTAAGATCGAAACTGTGCTGGTGAAAGTACCGGGCGCTCCGCATGGTATTGCTGGTAAGCCTTCTCGTATGATCACTAAGATTGAGCATACGTTAGCGTGGTTTAAGAAATATCGACAAGATAAGTAGTTAGTTTGTATTGATGTAGAAAGGAGTGAATATTCACTCCTTTTTTATTATCTTGGGCTCATTGAGTAGGCATGTATTTATGTGAGTTTGGAATCTATGCTTAGCTCTGTTTAAGTACAATTTTTCACCAGCTTTTCATGTTGAGGAAAAATACTCTCTAGCTTAATACTCTTATCAAATTAGATTGCCGGGCTGCCGGCAGCAGGAAAGAGGGAAAAAGTGATTGTTTCCCTCTTTCATCTCCCTCATCACCCAGCGAAGTAGACAGCAATAAAAATTAACTAAGCACAATTTGCTATTCCTAATGATGGCACGTCCATGTGTCAGCATTAGCACTCGACGTCCGTGTCTCGTGTAGTAAATTGTAAAAGCTTAGTCAATTTTTATTCTACTTCGATGGGAAAGGTGTTGAATTCTAGGCTCATTATATTTCCTATTGTTTTCTAACCGGCTTCGGCCTTCGATAAAATCTGGATGGACACACGAGGCTGGGGAGATCTTTCGGAATGGTAGACATCTATTTAAGAGGTAACTTTGAGTTCTAAAATGAAGAAGCGAGACGAAACTGAGTGTAGGAGAGAGATGGCATTTACGCTAAGTTTCATCAAGCTTCAACAATACTTACATTAGGTTGTTTTCCCAGAGTGGTGGAGTAGGAGCTCATAACATGATTATCGAAAAAGGCCCAACATCAGCAAGGGAAGGAAGCTTACCTTGAACCTAAATCTAAACTAGTTGAGCTCCATCATCCAAAGACAAACTCAGGTTAAACAACGCTAATGACTATTTTCTACGGCGTAATCCCGCCAGTAGTACCAAGCTAAATAAAGCATAACCAAATGAGCCACCACCAGAAGAATCATTGTTCTTAACGGGTTGTGTTGGGGGTGTCACTGGCGCCGTTGCTTCGTTAGAGAAGTTGGCAGTGATTGTCATTTTACTTGAAGAGCTGACAACACAATCTCGGTAACTTGTCGTCTCTAAGTAACCAAATTGACCTGTATTAAACTCACCAATTAATGTGTCTAGGTAACTATCACTATTTACATCAATAAATGCAGTAGCAGTCACACCTTCTGTGAAGTTCTTGATAGTTTTACTGTTTGAGAATGTACCATCTTCATTACCATACGTTAACATGGCTAAAGAGGGTTCGTAGTGAGCTGAAAGCACATCCATAATGCCATCGTTGTCAATATCACTAAAAGCTGCACCATACGCACCATCGCTATTTGCAACCACATTACGAGTCACTAGGCCATCAGCTAGTCGATAAGTTGCAATATCTCCTGATTGGATTTCGGCTGCAACTACGTCGATTGTGTCGCTATCTTGGTGCTTATGAACGTCAAGTGTGATTGCTGCGATTTCAGAAATCACCGTTGATGCGGTAAAACCACCATTGCCGTCATTGAGATACCAGCGAGTTTCACTGTCATTAATACTATTAACTAATACTGACAAGTTACCTGAAGTATCAGCTCTGAAAATAGATACCGCTAGATCTGGGAAGCCATCGCTGTTCATATCTTCAATCGCAAGTGCATATACTTTTTTGTTGTCTAAAGAGATATCACTGCTGTGAGTAAATTCGCCATTTCCATTGTTGGAATATACTTTGATAACACGGTCATTAAATGCGGCAACTAGTAAGTCTTGATCACCGTCATTGTCCCAGTCGAAGAAATCTAAAGCAGAAGGGTAATTTAGGTTTTGAACAACACTTGTTGAAGCAAAGTTACCACCACCTTGGTTAGTCAGAGTTTTTACTTGTCCATTAAATAAAGAGATGAGTGCTAAGTCATCACTACCGTTATTATCTATATCAGCAACAGAAAGTGTTTTTGCGCCATCAGAAACTTCATGAAAGATATTAAAGTTTTGGTCTACCAGTACTTGATTACCACTATCACATTGTTGTCCTGACCAGCCAATAAAACGCTCAGTGCCTTCAGCCGTTGGCACTAAAGTATTTATCTGATCAGTGTTTGTAATAGTACAACTTTCTGTACATTCAACACTGTTTTCTGAAACGTTTACTTTACCTTTTCCGACGATTGTTAAGTCAATATCCACGGCACTTACCTGCGAACTTAGCAAGCAACAAGATGCCAATAATGTTGTTATTTTTAGTTTGTTTTTCATATTTATTCCTAGTGATTCCCTAAAGGTCGTAAGTTTTGTAAAGTGATAGTGATTCGCATACAATGATGAGGCGATAATGTATTGATTATGGATTTATTTGTGCTTTTAAATCAGATGCTTATGGAAAGGTTGTTGAGTGAGTAAATTTCAAGTTGGCGGCTTCGAAGTGCTACCACAACACAATAAAATTGTTTCAAATGGAGAAGAAATTCGCCTAGAGCCGAAAATTATGCAGGTATTAGAGCACCTAATTTTGCATAAGGGACAAGTATTAAGCAGAGAGCAAATTATCCAATCACTGTGGCCAGATCAGGTTGTGGGTCATGAGGTGATCACACGCGCCATTTTCGAGTTGAGAAAATACTTTGGTGATGATCCTAAGCAGCCCTTATTTATCGAAACAATTCCTCGTAAAGGTTATAGCTTTGTTCACGATTATGAGCGGATTGAGTCTATTCCCGAGAAGGCTTCCAAAAACCTCCTAATCCCCATATTAGTTGTCATTGCTACTTGTGTGATCATTTGGTTAGCTTTCACCATGTTCTCAACTAACAAGGAAGAGCCAGCAATTACAGCCAAACCACAGATAGAAACTATTTTACTAGAGAACTCGGAACACAAAATCTCTGATCACCAGTTGTCTCCTGAACAAACTTCAGTTGTTTATGTGCGTCAGCAAGGTGATTTTTGGCTATTAAAAACCATGAGATTGGGGACTCTTCATAAGTCTGTATTGGTGGAGTCAAAGTTACCGCTTAGATCACCTATGTGGATAACTGAGCAGAAAATTGTTTATCTTAAATGTGATAGTGAACACTGCGATATTATTGAAAAAGACATTGCTGAGAACAAACAAAAATTACTGCATAGAACGTCTAAAAGGTTGGTTAAATTAGATATCAATGTAGCCACGCAAACCATTGTGGCAGAGGTAGCGACTAGAGAAGGGCGATATCTTCAGCTATTTAGTTTAGCAACTGAAGAAGATCTTGATGCCATTGAGTTACCATTTAGTCTTGCACGCAAGCCAATATTTAGCACTGATGGTCAGTCCTTATTTTTTGTGTCTACCAACAAAACAGAAAACCCTAAAATTCACCGCTGGCATTTAACACACAAACAAATCATGCAAACAGTTGATGTGTTTAATCGTGTCTTTGGTTATACAGAAATCAGCAATGAACGGTTATTGGTTGCTGGTAGAAAGCAAGGGATTACGGGTGTTTGGCAAGTAAATCTACAAGACAACTCTAATTCGTTATTAACTGCGTCTTCTATTGGTGAATTTATTACTGCCGTAGACGCACACGGCGATGGTAACAAGTGGATATCGGCTTCAGTACAAAGAAACGTTGATACTTATATTACCCAAGACATTGAGCTATTTAATACGATAAATAGCAGCATGATCGATATGAATGCGGTTTGGGACAACGAGCAAAATAGGCTGTTCTATGTGTCAAATCGTTCCGGTAATTATGAGCTCTGGCAAACCGATGGCGCAGGCAGCAAAAAACTAACGGCATTAGACACAAATCTGCTCAATACACCTATTTTGTCGAAAGATAAACGCCAAATTGCCTTTATGTCACCGTTAAAGCGCAAATCACAAGTACATATACTTGAGCTAAATAGTGATACCGCGATTAAAACCATTGAGTTGCCAGGGGAAATCCAGCTCTTGGCTTGGTCGCAAGACAATCAGTTCTTGTATTACAGTGCTTATGAGCGAGAGAATTACCATATTTTCAAATATTCAATAGCTGAGCAGCATGCTGAGCCTGTACTGGTTTCTGCCGGCTTTATGTTGCATGAAGATGTGACTACTGGCGATTTTTATTACATTGATACGCAAGAAAGGCGTTTGATGCGCCAGAGCAAGTCAGGTGAAATCGAGCAATTGTCTTCAACGTTGGAAAATTCTTGGCGCTTAAGACCGTTACAGGCAACTGTTGGTGACGGTGCTTTGTTTTACATTGCGACATATGAAGGTCAACCCACGCTAGTTAAATATGATATTGAAGCTCAAACTTACGAATCAATAGAAACGCTTCCTCATGGAGCCTATGTCACACAAATCTTAAAGCATGAAGGACAGTGGAGCGTGGTTTACGATATTACCCATCCTGATAAGTCTAGGCTTTACCAATCCACAGTAACGAACAAGTAAAAACGAAAAAAGGTAGTAAGTGGGAAATCAACTTACTACCAAAAGTTAACAAGAGTGGTTACTACGGGAGAATAACCACTCACTGTTAATGCTTAGTGAGCGTAGAATGTGAATTCAACATTGCTGTAGTCAGCAAAATCACTTAGTGAGATTACCCATTCACCAGCTTCAGGACGCTCAATTACGATCATCTCTTCATTACCCATGTTTTCTGATGAGTAGAAGTTAACTGGTGTATCCCAGAAATCACCCCAATCATCAAAACCATCATCATCAGCATATTGGTCATCAGTCTCTGAGCGTTCAGCGGTAATATCAACATCACCTTCACCGCCTCGAGTTGCGATGTAAATCACATTAACACCTTCAGGAACGTCTAGTACTAATTCAAGCTTTTCTTCACCAACGCTGTAGCTAATTGATTCTTGGAAAGCTAGGTAAGTTTCTTCACCAGAACCTGTGTCGCCGCCGTCGCCACCATCACCGCCAGAGCCGCCAGCCATGCCAGAAGCAGGCTCATTACCTGCCATTGCGCTGTCGATCCAAGTTCTTAGCTTAGCAACGTCACCATAAACACCGTATTTGTTTTCTGCTGCACAGCCGTCACCCCAGCTAACAACACCTACTTGTACAAATTCGCCATCACGTTGGAATACTAATGGACCACCGCTGTCACCTTGACATGAATCTTTACCACCTTCTTTGAAACCTGCACACATTTCTGTGTCTTGTACTTGGCCACCGTAGGCTTCGCTGCTGTTACATACTTCGTTTGTTACAAATGGTACCGTAACTTCCATTAGTTTTTCTGGTGCTTGACCGCCGTAGCTTAACGTACCCCAGCCTGAAACCACTAAATCAGTACCTGCTGAAATGTTTGCGTCTACAAACGATTGGTCAGCCAATTGAATAACCTTTGCGTTAGGATCTGAAATTGCTTTTTCTAATTTTAGAATCGCAACATCTTTAGAAAGGTTAGGGTATTCTTGGTTGGTGTAAGCTTTTGCTACTTTAATCGCTTCACCAGAGCCATCTGTTAAGCTGTGAGCACCTACACGAACTTGCATGTCAGGAGAATCACCGTTTACACCTTCCATACAATGAGCTGCTGTTAAAATTAAGTCTTGGCCAACAATCGAACCACCACAAAAGTGTGAGCCGTCGCTGCTTTGCACTGATGCTTGGTAAGGTCTAGTGTGTGGTGTTGATTCAGTACCACCAACAATACGTGTTGATTCCGATACGTTGATTGACTTAATTTTAGTGAATTCAGTTTGAGCAGCTGTTGCTGATACACTGAATAAAATTGCTGTTGTTAATATTGATTTTTTTAGCATGAGTTTTACCTCTATTATGTTTCCCAGAATTTGAATTTGCTGTTTAAGCCATTTCATTATTGAGCTTGATTTTTGTACGATGTAGTGAAAAAAGTGGTCATTGTGTATCGCTATGTATGCCTTGTTTTTATTGGGAAAGTTTGTCGGGATGACGGTTCTTAAGGCAATTCAATAGGCGCTTTTAATCGGAGGTGGCTACAATTGGATACAAAGGGATACAGCAAGCAAAATTTCTCTGCTGGCGTTATTGTGCTACAACGAGGAAAATGTAAAGGTGCAAAAGTAGCGAGTAGAGATAGAGAGTAGATAGGTATATGCAAAGCATCTTCTTCAGAATATACATGGGAATGTTATTAGCGATCATGCTAATTTTTTGCCTTGTTTCTGTGACTACTTACTACGTTAGCAAACATCGTATTACTGAACATGTTTATCATAATTATAGTGGTACCTTTAAACTGATTGGTGAAGGCGTTGCCAGGCATCAAGGTGCAAACCGAGAACAGTGGTTAGCGGCTATTGAAAGACTGAGTGATCTGAGCTTTCAAAAACACCAAATCAGTGAGCAGTTGTTAACCAAAAGAGAGCTGGGCCGGCTGCTTAATGACAAATTCCTTTATCAGGTAAATAGCAATTTATCTTCTAGCCAAGCCTATGTGTTATTACCTGATGGCGAAGGTTATTTGTCGGTTGCTATTGATGACTACGGTACATCATTGGTGAGAATTAGTGCCTTTCTAATGCTTAACGAGCTAGGAAGGCACCAAAGAGAGCAGCGAATTGATGCCCTGCAAAAGCTAAGAGAAATTTTTGATTATCCTATACAGCTAAATAAGTTGGATGAGTTATCTATTTCTACTGCTCATAAACGCACTATCAGAAAAGGTGATATTGCCGTTGTCCTTAACGTTTCCGGTGCTAGCACGCCAACCATCAAGGCGTATGCTCCTCTTGGTAATAGCCCATATACCTTAGTACTGGGTGAAATACCGTTTTTTGATTGGTTCCCTCTTTGGATTATTGCCTCGATTGTTATCACTATATTAGTGCTGATGGCTGCTGCTAGCTTTTATTTAGTCAGGCCGCTCGAGCTTAAATTAGCTAAAATTGACAGGCAAGTTGAGCAGGTAGCACAAGACAAAGAGATCACCCCTTTACCACAGCAGAGAGTATCACCACTTAATAAGCTTTCTGATACCGTTTCTCACATGGCTCAACGCATTCATAAATTGCTTGATGCTCAAAATGATATGGTGCGTGCAATTTCGCATGAGTTAAGAGCGCCTATCACACGTGTTAGATTTCAACTAGCGGTACTTGAAGAGCAAACCGAAGATGAATTTACTATTAGGGGTATTGAAAAGAACCTTGAAGAGTTGGAGCAATTGATTGATGAAGTACTCACCTTCTCTAAATTAAAAAGAGATATGCCTGAACTCGTTTCAGATGAAGTAGACATTTACGCTTTTTTACTCAGTTTAAAAACGGCACATCAATCTCACGAAAATGAATTAACTGTTTCCGTTCACCCGAACGAACATCGGTTATTTATTCTAGACAGCAAATACATGCAACGAGCGCTAAGTAACTTGCTTTTGAACGCTTACAAATACGCCAAGCAATACGTTACCGTTGGTTTTAAAGAAGATGACGAGTTTTACGCTGTTTGGGTTGAGGATGATGGTCCTGGTATTCCGGAAGATAAGAGAAATGAGGTATTTTCAGCGTTTACTAGACTTGATGAAAGCAGAGATAGACGCTCTGGAGGTTACGGTCTAGGGTTGGCAATCGTGCAACAAATAGCGCGCTGGCATAAAGGCTCTGTAGCTATATCCCAAAGTCGATGGGGTGGCGCTAAGGTGATGATTTGTTGGCCGAAGCCGAGTGAGTTGGTAAGGAGCAACTATGTTTAGATTGTGGTTACTAACATGTGTCTTGATGTTTTCTACAGCAGCTTTAGCGGATCAGTGGGATGATGTTCTTCAAACAGAAAACGAGCTGATGATCACAGAAAGTGAGTTACTAAAACAAGAGAAGCTTCGTGAACAAGATATTTTGCAGTCAATCGAAGGAATAAACACATCAATTGAATCTCAGCGATTAGACAGTCGTGCAGATCAAATAGATGGTGTGGCAAACCAAGACATATTTCCAATGCCACTAGAAGATGACCCTATAGAGTTAGAAAGTAAACCCAAAAAAACGCCGCTAGAAAACGATGACAAATTGCTATCGGCTGAACAGGTTTTTACCTTTGATCAAGTAAATAGTAAACAAAACAAAACGAAGGCTCAGTCAGATAAAAGTGTTGGTGTTAAAGGTCAAGAAGAAGAGCTCATCAATCAGTTAGATAATAGTGATTTAATGGATTTTGAAAGAGAGCTAGATATCTGGAGTACTGACATTGAAATTAAAGATGCACTAAAGGAGGAGGGTATTGATGACTTTTAGAAGTAGTTTGTTATTGCTAATCCTCTTGTTGCCCAACGTGTCTTTCGCTTATAGCAAGGCAAGCAGTGAGCAGTTGAAGTCTGCTATTGATAAACGTAGATCGGGTGAGCACTGGCAAGCCGTTAATATTCTTTCTGAATTGAGAGAAAAGCACCTTGAGCACAAACGCATTAATATTGAGTTGATCCTAAACTTCATTCGTTTACGTCAATACGACAAAGCAGAAACCATATTATTGTTTATGCAGTCATTGACGTTATCTGAACTTGAACAGCAAAAGCTTGAAAAGTTGAAGAAAATACTGACTAAGCGCATTCGCAAACCGATTTCGTCTCATCGTTGGTTAACAGACGTGGGGGCTTCGGTTGGCATTGACGTCGTTAACAATACTTTTCCTGTTTTCTTCATTGAAGATTATCAATTTGAAGATGGCTCTTGGCTAAGTGACGAATTGAATGACCAGCTATGGGAAGATCTGGACTTTGGTGAAGTTGAATACATTGACGGCTATGAAGTGGTCACAAGAGATGATGAAACACAGCGCAAAGAGTCTAGTTATACCAGTCAGTTTATTAACGTAAATTATCGATATCGCCCGTTAGAAAAGCTTAATTGGTTCAGTAAACCAACGTATTTAATTTGGGACTCAAATGCTAGCGCTGAGTTCAGGCAAATAAATAACGAAAACAAAAGTAAATATGAGCGTATTGGTGCCAATACATCACTGTACTTTTTGAGTGTCAATCGTTGGCTTGCAGAGTTGAGCTTAAGAGCTAATTTTCACTATAGTGATGGCATCAAGCTACTTTCCGATAGTCGTCAGCGCATAGCGATATCACTGCCTTATCAACAGCACAAGTTTAAGTTTGCCTTTGATTTTGGACAAAAACACTATCGCTCTACGTTGAATGAAAACAACGCCAAACTACAAACACCGTGGTTTGAGTATTCTTATGCGCTTAAAGATACTATCCGTTTGAGCGCAGGCTATCGTCACAAAATACTCGATGCTAATGATGAGTTCTTGTCCTATACCAATCGCAACCCTTATGTTGGGCTGTATTACTACCCGTTTACTGACATTAGTGCCTTTTTAACGGTCAATTATTACCAACTGCGCTACAAAATTGATGATCCTGAAATTGTTAATTGGGCCAAAGAAGACAAAACATCTTTAGCTTTTGGTATTAAATACTATTGGAATGAAGATCTCAGTTTTAGTCTCAATGGCAATTATTCAAAAAATAAAATTGAATTAGATTTTGGCGAAGATGATTGGCGAAGATTTGAAGCTTCTGTTACTTATCGCTTTTAGTATATTTTGATTGATACATACCGATACAATTGGCTACACAATGGCACTACATATGCTCTAAAAGGTGGGTTGTAATTGAAACTCAGTAAGCAAAGGGAGCAATAACATGCGTTTAATAGGACTCTTAATAGTACTTATGCTTTCAGGGTGTCAGGCAAAGGCAGAGCAAGGTGAAGTGATTCACGGAATAAAAGTATTGGAAGGGCGAATTGCTATCCAAGTAACTTCTACTGGGTGTACCAATATAAAATCATTTAAACTACATTTTAATGATGAGCAATTGTTTGTTGAGCGAGTGAAGGCTGACAATTGCAGGCGCATGCCACACAAAATTTGGCTTGAGTTTGATATAGCAAACCTGCCAAAACATCTTCAACTGAAAAATAGACTAAGCAATCAATAGAGAGCCCAAGTGATGAGCAGTAATACAGTATTAATGATTGATGATGATGAACAGTTAACAGAGCTGGTTAGTCAATATTTATCAACTAACGGTTTTACTGTGCATGCTTATCATGATGGTTTACAAATAAACGAAAAAATTGAGGCGCACAATCCAGATTTAATCATTTTAGATTTGATGTTGCCTGAAATCGATGGTTTGACGATTTGTAAACAAATTAGAGCGGGCTTTGACGGCGCCATTGTGATGTTAACAGCATTAGGTGACGACATTGACGAAGTAACTGGCTTAGAAGTTGGTGCTGATGACTATTTGGCTAAACCGGTCAAGCCTCGCGTACTGTTAGCACATATTCGTGCTCAGTTAAGACGTCAAAATAAACTAGACAAACAACAGCAAGAGTCTTTAGTGACCTGTTTTGAGGGGAGGTTGGTGCTTGATGCGGGTAATCGCACTGCGGTAAAAGACGATGTGGGTATTACACTCTCGAGTGCAGAGTTTGATCTGTTATGGCTGCTAGCTAAACAGGTTGGTAGTGTTGTGAAACGAGAGACGCTACACGAACAAATATTTAGGCTACCGTATGATGGTTTAGATCGCTCTATCGATTTGCGGATTTCAAGAATCCGTAAGAAGCTTGATGACGACCCTAAGCAACCTGCGATTATCAAAACGATTAGGAATGCTGGTTATCAGTTGGCTACTTAGCTTCTAGGTATATAGCTTCAATTGTTTAGCTTGCTTGCAAGCCAATTACTATTCCGAGAGTTCATGGCTCAACTTAAGTACCTTTGCTAGGTCGCAAAGAGCGAATCTCGAAATAAAAAGATCTAGAAAATAAAGTGAGCCTTGAATTCAAGACCCTTCCCATCGATGCAGAATGAAAATTCACTAAGCTTTATCAATTTATTACACGAGACATGGACGTAGAGTGCTAATGCTGGTGCATGGACGCACCATCATTAGGTTTAGTAAATTGTGCTTAGTGAATTTTCATTGTTGTCTACAACGCTGGGTGATGAGGAGGATGAAAGGAGGAAACAATCACTTTTTCCTCCTTTCCTGCTGCTGGCAGCCCGGCAATATAACTAGAAAAGGACTCTAAACTTGAGAGTATTTATCCTAATAAGAGCTAGAACGAGAAAGTACTCTTAATGCCGAACTGAACTTCGTAATAATGCAAGCTTATCGAAACACTTTTTCAAGCTAGTTAATTTCTATCTCTTCAGGGTGGTAATTAAGAGATACGCTATCACCATATTGGATATCAGGAATAAACTCAGCAATTACCTCAATCAGTGAATTAGAGTGAAAGTGCTGTGGTTTAGTATCTGGATGAGGGTAGTAAATAAGTCCTTGATACTGTTCACCTTGATGTGTAATCAAACAAGGCGAAAGTGAAAAATCTTCCGGCTGACTAAGTTCGGTCCAATTCACCTGCTTCAATTCATATTTAGGTTTATTCATCTTAAAAATACTAGGGCTAATATCTAAATTTAGTGTAGCCAAGTAAAAGTTACTCAAATCGACACCTAACTCAGCGAATATAGGTGCTTGCATTTTGATACTGCCAGCGGGATATGGGCTGTTTTTTGATTGACCAGAAGCAACTTGGTATCCCTTGACCAATCTGGCTTCTAGAGCTTCTTTCGTACTTTCTGATGTCATAATATTACCAACGAATTTTTTGACTTTTCATCAAATTGCAACGATTATATGTTGTATCTGATTTGTTAAATCTTAGTTCAAAAATTGAAAATCTCGCTCCTAACAGCATTGTTAATTTCGTTTTCTGGTATTGCTCAAGAAGCGGATATTTTCGACCTAGATATCTCTCAGCTTGCTCAAGTTAAAGTCAGTATAGCAACCAAAACTAATGAAACACGAGCAACAGTTCCATCTACCATTACCACATTTAACCAAGCAGAAATAACGCGTTTAGGCATAGCTAATGCGTACGATTTATTGAATTTCGTACCCGGTTTTCAAATGACTCGTGGCGACTGGGTCGGCGCTGTGCCAAAAGAGCACGCTAGAGGTGTATATTTGGATAATGGCTACATTCTCGTCATGATAGATGGCCAAGCCTTAAATGATGTCTCGTTTGGTAAAGCATCTGTTTATAGTCCATTCATCCCAACTTCCATTATTGAAAAAGTAGAAATTATTCGAGGGCCAGGCTCTGCGCTTTATGGAAGTAATGCTTTTTTGGGCGTTTTAAACATCGTCACTAAAAAGGAAAATGAGTCGCTTAAGTTATCTATTGGTGAAAATAGCTTATGGCATGTGTCGGGTAGTTGGCATCATGATTTGTCTGACGATTTTCATTTGTATGCGAATTTTTCACAAGAGAAAAGTGATGGCAATCAATATAAGTCGCCACTTAAAAGACAGGTAAAAGACCCTTACCACAACCAGTTTTTCGAGCTGGGCATGCACAGTGATAGTCTATCAATTAGCTACAAATATAACGCCAATCAACTTGACCAATTCATGAATTTGAGTGGGTATAGTAAAGACAATAAACACAACAGCATTACTCAATCAATTGGCTTAGATGCTGTGTTATTTGATTACAACAATCATCAATTAAGCTCAACATTGAGCTATGTTAATTTTGAGATTGCTTCATCAGGAATGGTTTTGCCATCAGATTTTGGTGTAACTGAAAATGACTTTCTAGTTGGTCCGTATTGGCAAACACAGACATCAGGCTTAAAACTGGATCATGCTTGGCAGGCCTCTAAGCGCTTAAACGTAAATAGTGGTATTGAACTTGTTCATACAGGACAGTATCAAGCAGGTACATACACTAACCACTTTAATAGCGAAATCGATCTAATTGTACCTAGCGATGATAATTTCTTAGGTGAAACTAAAAAATTAAAGAATATCCCTGAATTTGCTGGCTTGAGAGAAAGTAGAGATGTGTACAGTATGTATAGCCAAATAAAGTGGCTATATTCTGATGTTTTAACGGTGTTTTTAGGTACTCGATATGATGACGTAAAAGGGATTGATAGCAAGCTTTCGCCAAGAATGGCATTCGTTTGGCAGACAAATCCTGCGCATAGTTTGAAACTGCAATACGGAGAATCATTCAGAACACCAGTAAACAATGAACTGTATTCAAATGACGATGTGACAACAGGTAATCCAAACTTGGTATCTGAGTTTGTCAAAACAACCGAGCTAGTTTGGTTATATCAAAAAGAACAACTTTCTACAGAGGTCGTTTTATTTAATAACCAATTAAGAGATTTTATTAACAAAGTACCGTTTTCGGGTAACGCAATATTCACGTTTTCCAACGAAATTGACAAAAATATCAGCGGGCTAGAGTCATCCGTTAGTACAGCGCTTAACGAAAGAACAAAAATCACATTTAACTATACGCATTTGTTTGATGATCCAATTAACGCTAGTTACAAGAAATTCGCGACGCTAGCTCTTGATTATAACGTTGAGGACTGGCAGGCAAACGTCAATGTATTATGGCGAGACAGTGTTAGCGCTCAATTAGAAAATGGTGCTACTTTTAATCAAGGTGACTATTTCTTATTGGGGTTATCTGCTAGCTATCGCCTAAATGACAAACAGCGTATTTCGTTATCCGCCATTAATTTAGCCAATCAAAGTTATCACGTTTTTGATCCCCGTGTGCCTACAGGGGAAGTGCCTGGTCAAGGAAGACAAGTACGCCTTAACTTTTACGTCGTCTTTTAATTATAAGGCCAATTGTAATTAACTGTAATCCTAGCGTAACACTATGTAGGATCTATTGTTTATACAATGTCACCTATTTAATATAGAGCGTATTAACACTTTAGATACACTTGTAACGGGTATCTATACACGGACATATAGGTGAACAAATGACTAAGAAGATTTTATTAGTAGAAGACGATCGTCAATTATCAAACTTAGTAACAGAGTTTCTAGAAGCTGAAGGCTTTCACGTTAAACAAGAGTTTAGAGGTGATACTGTTGCTAAACGTATCGAGCAGTTTAAGCCAGACATTATTATTTTAGATATCATGCTACCTGGTAAAGATGGTTTCACAATTTGTCGAGAAATTCGTCCTGACTATTCAGGCCCAGTATTAATGCTTACTGCTAAAGGCACAGACTTTGATCAGGTATTAGGTTTAGAAATTGGTGCGGATGATTATGTTATTAAACCTGTTGAGCCTAGAGTGCTTCTTGCACGTGTAAATGCGCTATTACGTCGAGGCGAATTACCAAACTTAGCCAAGCAAGAAACCGAACTACAATGTGGTAATTTGTACGTGAACAAGAATGCACGCAAAGTGGTATTAGATGGCGGTGAAATTGAACTGACTAGTCAAGAGTTTGATTTATTATGGTTACTAGCAAGCAAAGCAGGCGAAGTACAAGACAGAGATTTTATCTATAAAGCGGTAGTTGGTCGAGAGTACGATGGCTTAGATAGAAGCATTGATGTACGTGTTTCTCGTTTAAGGAAGAAACTACACGACAATACAGAGACACCTTTTAGAATCAAAACGATTTGGGGTAAAGGATATCTGTTTGTTGCCGATGCATGGGCATAATAATACGGTTGAAATTAAATGAATATTAGTCGCTCTTTTTTCAGTCTTTACTTTTTTGTTATCGCAATATTTGTCATCGCTTCGTGGGTGTTAGACGAAGCGTGGAATTCATATATTGAACAAGATGTTGAGTCTTACACTGGGTATCAAGTGATGTTAAGGGCTGTGGGTGACTACATGGTACAGCACCCTGAAGAAAATTGGTCCAAAGTAGCTGATGGCGTGTCTGAAAAGTATCAAATACCTTTGTCACTTATTTCACCTGAACAGCTCGCCGGTAAAGATGAGTTAGCAAACCAACTTAAAGATAATGATATACACATCTACTATGATGATGAAAAAGTCATGCTTTATTATTGGATAGCCAATACCAATTCAATTTTAGAGTTTGGGCCTGCAAAACTGCCTAGCCGCCCAAATTTAAAAGCTTATGTTAGAGCTATCTTGTTACTAGTCTTAGGTGCGTTGTTGTTTATCTGGGTTTGGCCAATGTCGCGAGACTTAAATAATCTCAAATACTCGACTAATCAGCTAGCAGATGGCAACTTTGAGACGCGAGTACCTGAAGCAAAATCAAGCATGGTAAAACCAATGGTTAATACCTTTAACATGATGGCGAGTAAGGTAAAGCAATTGCTAGAAGCTCATAAAGAACTTACCAACGCAGTAGCACATGAGCTAAGAACACCGCTGGCTCGATCCAAGTTTGCGTTGCAAATTCTTGAAGGTGTGGAAGATTCAGAAAAAAGAGCTAAATACCAGCAACAAATTAAAGGCGATATTGCCGAATTAGAAGAGCTGATTAATGAAATGCTGTTATATTCTTCTATGGAAAATACACAGCCAGAGATGTTAATTGAATCGACAAATATTGAAGATATTGTGAAATCGCAAGTCATTCAATATCAGCATTATGACGGTGATATTGAGCTTGTTACCAAGGAAGAAAACATCTTTGCAGCTTGTGATGGACACTTTATTGATCGCGCAATGAACAATTATATTGCAAATGCTGTGAAGTACGGTCGAGATAAAATCAGAATTACTATAGAAAAAGATGAAGAATTTTGTACACTTACCGTTGAAGATAACGGGGAAGGTGTATCTGATGAATTTAAAGCCGTTGTCTTTGATGCTTTTTCTCGTGGTGATGAGAGCCGAAATCGAGAAACCGGTGGTTTTGGACTTGGACTAGCTATTGTAAGCCGAATTATGCACTGGCATCACGGTATGGCTGGACTAACAGATAGTGATTTGGGTGGCGCGGCATTTTATTTGAAATGGCCACTTAAAGTAAAAGAATAATACAAAAGGATCTAAATATGTATCGTTCAAAATGGGCCGTAGCCATAGTCGCTACTGCTGTTATGTTATTAAGTGCTTGTCAAAGTACAACTAAACAGGCTTCGTCTGGCTTTCTACAAAACTATCAAGGCTTTGCTGATTCAAGCGAGTATGACAATACTAAAGTCTTTAAAGCGAAAGGTTTTTCTGCTGACAGTTTAAAGGCAGTAAACAGTTTCAAAATTGAACCGTTTGAGATTTGGTTGACGGGTGAAAAGGTTGCCCAATTTAATCCGTCTCAGTTAAGAGCCTTATCTTCTTATTTCCATAAAAAGCTAGAGACTACATTCTTAAACAATGGCTTGAAGGTTGTACAACAAGCTCAAGATGATTCAATCATTATTCGCGGTGCTTTTACCAATGTGAAACTAAATGACCCTGAGCTTAGCGCCACTGATTTTATTCCGTTTCGCATTGTCCTAAATGCTGGCAATGCCGCCTATTTAGAAATGACAGACAAAAAAGATGTTGTTACTGAAGTCTCTGTGGAAATGGAAATGGTTGATGGCAAAAATCAACAACGCCTATTTGCGATGATGGCAACTAAATACTTAGATGACACAGTTGCCAACAGCGGCGAAGAAAATATTCGAGCAGTAAAACAAGTGCTTGATCAATGGGTTGAGAACTTTGCTTCAAAATTAGCAGCACTTCGCAATAACAAAGTAAATCAATAAGGAAAAGTTATGAAAACGATAGCCAAAAAATTAACAACGATTGGTTTACTGTCATTGTCGGTAATAGCGACGACAGCCTGCCAAAAAGCAGAAGAACAGGTTGTTGCTGAGCCAAAACTTAGGCCTGTTCGCTCTGTTGTTTTAGAGCCGCTAAATAACCAGCGCAGCCATGAGTTCACTGCCGTGGTTGATGCCTCTCAAAAAGCTGATCTTGCGTTTAAAGTGTCGGGCGAATTGGCTCAGCTTTTGGTTAAGCAAGGTGACGAGGTGGCGAAAGGGCACTTAATTGCTAAGTTAGACGATACCGATTTCAAAATTCACGTAAAAGAAGCAAAATCAGCATTTGAAACGGCTAAATCAGACTACGACCGAGCGAAATCATTAATCAAAACCGACTACATCTCTCAATCAGATTTTGATCAGTTAAAAGCCAAATATAACTCCGCACAAGCACAACTAGAGTCGGCTGAAAATAACCTGAGATATACAGAGTTGCATGCTTCATTTGACGGCATTATAGCCAAAACATATACAGAGCAGTTTCAGGAAATTGCTGCCAAAGAGCCTATTGTTCGACTACACGACCTAAACCAAATTAAGCTGCTTGTTGATATTCCAGAGTCTATCATGGTTCGTATCAAGAAAGATGGCGAGCGTGGCAAAGTAGAAGCGGTCTTTAACTCTATTCCTGATAAGACATTTCCACTGATGTTTAGCGAAGTCTCAACGGTCGCGGATGAACAAACGAAAACCTATCAAGCGACTTTTGTGATGAACGCTCCACAAGAGCATGTCATTCTGCCTGGGATGACTGCGGTTGTTCAGGCTCATATTAATTTAGTTGATAGCCAAGAGCCGTCATTCTACCTTCCGGCAAATGCTGTTTTAAAAGATGAACAAAGTCATTATGTATTTGTTGTTGAAACTGTTGAACAAGGCAAAGGTAAGGTGGTTCGAAAGAACATTACCGTTGGTGAATTAACTGCATTAGGTATTGAAGTATTTACTGGCCTAACATCAGGTGAAGCTGTTATCACTGCCGGGATGACAAAGATCACTGATGGCATGATGGTTAAAATTTAAGAGCAGCGTTAGGAGCAAAATGTGAATATCACGAAATTAGCGATTGAAAACAATCGTGTTACCTTAATGTTGCTTATGGTGGTGATCTTTTTTGGTATGTCGTCATACAAGCAAATGCCAAAAGATTACGACCCTGGTTTCATTATTCGTACGGCGCAAGTAATCACTTACTTTCCAGGGGCTAGTCCTGAGCGTGTAGAGCAGTTAGTGACAGACAAAATCGAAAAAGTAGTACAGGAAATTCCTGAGCTAGATTTTGTAAGCAGTGAATCGCGCACGGGTGTATCCATCATTAGCGTTAATATTAAAGAGAGTTATAAAGTACTGCGCCCTATATGGGATGATTTAAGACGCAAAATAGACGCAGTGCAGTCAGACCTTCCTTCTGAAGCACAAGCTTCTATTGTAAATGACGAGTTTGGTGACGTTTACGGCATCGTTATTGGTTTAACTGCTGAAGGTTATAGTTATCGTGAAATGAAGACTATTGCTGATCAAGCCAAAGACGATCTTTTACGCCTTTCTGAAAGTGCAAAGGTTGAAGTATACGGTGAGCAAGATGAGCGTATTTTCATCGAATACGACAACGCACGTTTGGCTGAACTAGGTATTTCACCTTCACAGCTAAGTGATCAGTTAGCGTCTCGAAATATCGTTATTCCCGGTGGTGAAATTAGCCTTGGTAAAGACAAAATTGCACTAGAGCCTACGGGGAATTTTGAATCGACAGCAGAAATTGCCAAAACGATTATTCAAATCCCTGGTAGTGATCGTGTGCAATATTTAAGTGACTTAGTGAAAGTCTCTCGTGGCTATGTTGACCCAGTTAAGAGTGAAGTTCGCTTAAATGGCGCACACGGTATGTCTATCGCTATTGCTATGCGCAAAGGTGGTAACAACATCTTATTAGGTGAGCAAGTTAAAGAAGCGATTGCACGTTTAGAAAGTGTTTACCCAATCGGTGTTGATTTCGAATTAGTTTCTTTCTTACCGCAAGATGTTGAAGACAAAGTTGATGACTTTGCTAGTAACCTAGTTCAAGCGGTGCTTATCGTAACGATTGTTATGCTATTCACATTAGGTTTGCGCACAGGCCTTATTGTTGCGGTATTGATCCCATCAAGTATGATTTTTGCCATTTTGGTGATGAACTTCTTTGGCATTGGTATTGACCAAATCTCATTGGCAGCGCTGATTATTGCACTGGGTATGCTAGTAGATAATGGTATCGTGATGTCTGAGAGCATTATGGTGCAGATGGGGCGTGGTAAAAAAGCCATTAATGCGGCAATTGATTCTGCTAGTGAGCTAAAAATACCATTATTAACTTCTTCATTAACAACAGCGGCTGCGTTCTTACCTATCTATTTGGCCGAATCTACAACCGGTGAATATACTGCATCATTATTTAAAGTTGTGACGATTACTTTGTTATGTTCTTGGTTGTTGTCGATGACGGTAATACCCATGCTTTGTATCTTCTTTATGAAGGTTAAGCAGCAAGAGCAGCCTTTTGATACTGCATTTTATAGCATGTATCGCGGCTTATTGGGCAAATTCATCCGTTTCAAATGGGTGACGTTAGGCGGCACAGTGATGGTCTTTGTTATTGCTATTTGGGCATTAAACTTTGTACCGAAGCTATTCTTCCCACCATCAGATCGTTCATTCTTTAAAGTGGAAATGGAATTACCTATTGGTACAAACATCGAAACGACAGCAGCAATGGTTGATTCAATTGAATCTTTCATTGAAAAAGAGCTAAAAGTGAATGATGAGCGTGAGTTAGGTGTCACTAGTTGGGTTACGTATGTTGGTAATGGCGGCCCTCGTTTCTTATTAACACATAGCCCTAAACCTTCAAGTTCACAATACGCTTTGATGGTTGTTAACCTAAGCAACAATACCATTGTTGATGAAAACATGGCGGCCATTGAATCATTTGCTTTTGATAACTTCCCCGACCTACATATTAAAGTACGCAAAATCGAGAATGGTGCTGCTGTTGCTAACCCTGTAGAAGTGCGTATCAAAGGCCGTGATAGTGAAACGTTATTTGAAATTGTTGCCCAAATCAAAGAACAGATGGCGGGCACGCCAGGCTTAAAGTCTATCAATGATAACTGGGGCACACCGATTAAGAAGCTGAAAATTAATATTGATCAGGTGCGTGCTCGTCGTGCAGGTGTTACCAGTAAAGACATTGCTACATCGTTGCAAACAGGTCTTTCTGGTTTGGAGCTAACGCAATACCGAGAAGGCGATGTATCTATTCCTGTGGTAATGAGAACTCATGCTGCTGATAGACAAGATATCGGTAAGCTTGAAGCCTTAGCCGTTTACTCACAGTCGACAGGCACATCAGTTCCACTTAAGCAGGTAGCTGATATAGAGGTTGTCTGGGAGCCTGCGCAAATCCTACGCCGTGATCGCTTAAAAACGGTTACCGTGGGTGCACAAATCGATAGTTCGATTACTGCAACAGAAGGTTTCGCTAAGATTATCCCTTGGTTAGAGCAAGCTAAAGAGTCATGGCCTTATGGTTATGAATACGAGCTTGGCGGTGAGTTAGAATCGTCTGGTAAAGCTAACGAATCTATCTCTGAGAAATTACCAATTGCAGGCTTTATTATTCTGTTGCTTTTAATTGGTCAATTTAACTCAGTGCGTAAGTCAGTGATCATCTTGGCGACTATTCCGCTAGGCATGATTGGTGTTGTGGTTGGTTTATTATTAGGTCAGTCATTCTTTGGTTTCATGACCTTGCTTGGTATTATTTCTCTGGCAGGTATTGTGATTAATAACGCGATTGTATTACTTGAGCGTATTAAAATTGAGTTAGAAGATAAAACACAAACACCAGCGCAGGCTGTTATTCAAGCTGCGCAGCAGCGTTTACGTCCAATCGTTCTAACAACGGCAACTACAGTACTAGGTTTGATTCCACTTTATTTAGGTGGTGGTGAATTCTGGGAGCCAATGGCTATTTCGATTATTGGTGGTCTACTGGTGTCAACAGTACTAACGTTGACCGTTATCCCAGTGATTTACTCAATCTTGTTTGGGGTCAAGGCTGATAGGCATGTCTAATTGTTAATAAGCCATAAAAAGCCGGTACCTCATTGAGTTACCGGCTTTTTTTGTTATTATCGTGAAAAATATAAGGATGTACCCCAATGAAAAATATTCTCGCGCTTGTGTTCATTGTATTCGCTGTTTTCTTATTGGCTTCAGGCCTTACAAAAAATACGTCGGTAGAAAATAAACCAGAGGGCACTGAAAAAGAGCAATTAGACCCTGTGGATAAATTGCCAAAAGAGACTATTCAGCCTAGGCCTACAAAAGTAGCTGAAAATACACTAGCGCCTCCTCAACCATTAAATTCGAATTTAGTTCATGCTACGTCACTAATGGAGCCTCGCCCGACCGGTGTGGTAGAGTTAACACTAACGCCAGAAAACGTGCCTGAACCTTTTATAGCGTTTGATAGAAACACTAATCTAACATGGCAGGACTTTAAAGAAATAAAACGCAGATTTGAGCAGGAAGAAGGGCAACCTTTTGACTACTATCGAAAACCTGATGGGAAGTTAGATTGGAATCATTGGTGGGTTGAGCGAATAGGCGTCGATGAGCAAGGCGAGGATATATATCGATTAACAGATTTACTTTCATTTACAGAAAGTTCACTTGAGATTCTCTCTAAAATATTTGAGAGGGAGTTTGAACAACTTTACCACCAGACAGAATACGGAAACATGAGTCCTGAATTAGAAAGCTATGCCAGAGAAGCCTTTCCAGAGTATCTTCAAGGTAGTACTGTTTATTCTGTATCGCCTGTCGTTTGTAGACAGATGAAGTGCTTGATGAAGGCAACATATGATAAAGAAGAAGCAAGACTAGATATCTTTAAGTATAGTGAGAGGCTAGAAAAGTACATGGAATCGACGCTTAATAATGGTTATAGGTGTTCAGGAAGTTGGGATCCAGCACCACCTAACGGAAATATAATCAGAGTAGTGTGTGAAAATAAAGATACTGAAGTTGCTAACGTTTCTTCCATATTTCAAAAGCACGTGACACTTCATCGATAATAGCTTTGTCGCTGTTTTTACTCAGTGCCATACAATGCCCTATAGGCTCTGTCTTATGTGGTTTGTAGCCTGAGACGATTTTTTGGTCACCAGCGCCTAGCTGTTTTAGCCTATATTGCAATGATGCTTTAGACTGAATCACCACGTCTATTTCACCTTTGAGTAACTTGGCCACATTGGCTTTTTCAGTTGATGAAACATATAGATTAACGCCATTTCGAAAACCATTGTTAAGGAAATACTCATGGCTGTTATCACCTCGCATGACAGCAACTCGTAATTTCTTTAGGCTTTCTAATGTATCTATATTTGATCTATTTTCAGCTAGTTTAAATGCGTAGATGGGTGTTGGTTCATGAATGGGGCAAAACCAATGAAAATGCGCTTCGCGATCAGGGGAGCGATAAATCGAGTAGATAAGTATATTAGGCTTAGACTTGGCTAAATAATAGCTTTTGGCCCAATCATAGAGGTTTATTTCGTAGGATAAATTTGTCTCATCTAATATTTGCTTTACCTGAGCTGTCACTATACCTTCGGGTTGCTGTGCCTGAATGATATAAGGTGGCCAGTGCTCTGTAACCACGTGTAAGTCGACATGTTCGGCACTTGCTACACTGACAAAAAATGCTTGAATTAGCAGTAGTTTCACATACATCATACCTTGAGCTTAGACAAAAAGTAGGCAATAAAAAAGGCCGATTTAATAATCAGCCTTTTGTTATCGATTTTATGAATCTTCGTGGTTAAAACTTAACCGAAGTGCTTAAGTAGAATTGGCGACCAACAACATCATAAATGTTTGGTACCGTACCCATATCATTGCCATCTGGCACTTCTTCTGGTTCAGTATCAAAGATGTTCTTTACGCCACCTCTAACTTGCCAATTGTCATTTAAGAAGTAGGCAGCCGAAGCATTGTGGTAAATAACGTCATCCGTAGTGTATGGTTCGCCCCACGCATTACCTTCCATACCTTGAATGTATTGTGCGTTGTAAACTAAGTTTAGGTTTTCAGTCACGGCAGCGTTCATCGTGAAGTTAGATTTTAATTCAGAATAACCACCCATGTTGCCGTCGATAGTACCTGTATAATCAATACCATCTTCTTCAAATTCTAATAGGTAGGTAGTATCTACCGCGAATTTAAAGATGCCTTTTGTCCAATTCACGTTCCAATCGATACCCGATGTTTTTTGTGAACCGATATTTGTTAACGGTGAAGTAAGTTCTGATAAATCACCATCTGGTGTGATATTCACAGTGTCACAAGCGGTTAAGTCCCCCTCAAAACACTTGTTCATTTCGTTTTGAACATTAACGCGGCTAATGGCATCTGTGATATCAAATTTCCAGTAATCAACAGTTGTTGATAAACCTTGTGTTAACTCCCAAACGATACCAAAAGTGAATGAGTTTGATTCCTCAGGCTTAAGGTTCTCATCTGACGTGTAGTTCACTAAAATTTGTGAATCTTCAGCGTTACCCCATGGGTCATCTAAGTAATCGAATGAACCCGTGTTACCACCGTATAGTTCACTAACATTCGGAGCTCTAAAACCAGTTGCGGCTACTGAGCGAACCATGAATTGCTCGTTAAAGCGATAGGTAGCACCTAGTTTCCACGTTGCTGCGCCACCAAATGTTGAGTAGTAATCGTAGCGTGATGCTGCTTCAACGGTTAAAGCGTCTGTTACAGGCATTGAGAATTCAGCATAGATAGATTGTACCGAATAGTCGCCTTCAGTTGGATCTTGTTGTGCGGCTGTACTTTCACCTTTTTGCGTGATTTCATCAGGTGTGTAGTAACCACTTTCAAAACGACTTTCTACACCAAATGCGTAGCCTAAATCTGTTTCAGTCGTGCCACTTAAACCGGCAGATAAGATAAATTGCTCGTTACCACCTTCATTTTGTTCTGTGTATAAAATACCTTCTGATTCTAAGAATGATTTTTCCAATGGAGAGCCACTAAACCACAAATCTTGGTTTTCGTAGATGCTTTGTTCCATATTGCCGGCGTGGATAGAGTTTTGAACGTTGTCTTTAGATTCGTTACGAGCGTAAGTCGCATTAACATCCCACATGCCATCGTTGTCTAAATAGCCTTTAATACCTGCTGACACACGAATAGTATCTGTCGTTTGTTCGTAGATACGTGGGCCACCGTCAGCCATTCTACGTTTGTATAGAAGCTCTTCTGGCACTTCGCCGTTTTCGCCTTTAAACGGGTCTGTATATTTGTCATCTAGTTTGCTTGTATCTAAATCAATGGCTGCTGGTTGTGGTGCCATTTGCTGGTTAGAATCACGACGAGTATACATAAAGTCAGCATTTACTTCGGTATCATCATCTATTTCACCATTGTAGCTAGCAAATAAACTGGCGATTTGGTTTGGTGTTTGTGCGTAGCTTTGCTCTGTATAATCGTAACAAGAATCTCTATCTTTGAAACCACCGTCACCATCAGGCACCTTACCACCTAAAGAGCCTTCTGGTACATATGAAGAACAACCATCAGGAATATAATCACGGTCACCTTGGCTTACTTCACCACGTTCATTGTATTGCGCACCAATGACTAAGTTACCATTACCTAAATCGATGCCGTGTAAAATACTAACGCCGCCACCAGTGCCGTCACCTTTATCTGTTTGTGTTGCATCAACTGTTAACTCAGTGCCTTCAAAATCTTTCTTAGTGATGATGTTCACTACACCAGCGATAGCGTCTGAGCCATATACGGCTGATGCACCATCTTTCAATATCTCGATAGACTTGATCATCGCTACAGGAATCGTGTTTAAATCAACTGATGAATCGGCACCCGTACCTGATGCAACCATACGACGGCCGTTTAATAGTACCAAAGTTCTTTGTGAGCCCATGCCTCTTAAGTTAACCGTTGCACTACCACCTGAGCCGTTGTTAGAGGTACCGCCAAGGCTCATACCCGAAGTTGCCGGCTGCGTTGACAATATTTCTTGTACCGATTGATAGCCGTTTTGGGCAATAAAGTCTGCAGAGATGACAGTAACAGGACTTGCTGTTTCGATATCTGTTCGGTTGATACGTGAACCTGTTACTTCAATACGTTCAACTTTGTCAGCACCATCATCAGCGTTTGCTATATTCGACATTAAAGCTGTTGACGAGACAGCAACTGCGATTGTTGTTTTAGCCAAAATCGTTTTATTAAAATTGCTCATGTTCTTTATTCCTTATTTTGCGTAAAGGACGATTTGTGATGAACAGATAATGCGTGATTTCTAAACTGACGTTGGTTACTTAATGTGGTGGAATTGTTAACTTTGTAACTGACGAGTTATTGCTTATGCAAGAATGCTTTTGTTTTGCGCTGTTTCAGTGTTAAATATGTACATCAAGATGATTAAGGTTTTTTATGGCGAACGTGCAAAATATTGCTGGCCAAGCGCAGCAAGTAGTCCAATTTATTCAGCGTCAACAATTCGCGCAAGCAGAGCAACTGCTAAATCCATTATTAAAAGTAGCTAAGAAGGACCCTCAATTGTGGTACTTCAAGGCAGTTATCGCTAACGCGAAAAAAGCATTCCAAGAAGCTGAAAATGCGCTAAAGAAGGTACTATCGCTAGCGCCGACACATATACCTGCCATTACTTTAAGTGCGCAACTACTCCAGCAACAAGGCAAATATAAAGAAGCAGCTGATACTTTTATTCGGGTGAGTAAATTAGCGCCGGACAACCAAGACGCTTTTAATAAAGCGGGCATTTGCCTTAATCAATCAGGTCAGTACGTAAAAGCGGAGCAACTGCTCTCAACAGCTGTTGAACATTTCCCTGAGCACTACAACATTAGGCTGTCTTACGGGCAAAGTTTATTAAATCAAGACAAAGATGAGCAGGCGCTAACGCAGTTTGAACAAGTACTTTTACACAGATCAAACTATTTGCCGGCACTCAATAACAAAGGTATTGCACTTAAAAAGCTACATCGTTGGCAAGAGGCCATTGAGTGTTTAGAAGAAGGCCTTAAGCACTACCCTGAACAAGTGGAACTTAGCAAAAACCTTGCTTCTTGTTTCACCTTTAAAGGTGAGTTTGAAAAGAGTAAGAAACTTTATATCAAGGTGATTGAAAACAATGAACTTGATTATGATGCCCACAGTTGGTTAAACAAATTACTTTGGGAAACCAAAGATCCAGAATTTTTAAGTTCATATCAAAAAGCGTTAGCCAATCACCCTGATGACCAGTCACTATTGATGTCACTTGCAGTGAAACAAAAATCTGCAGGCGATATCGATGCCGCAAAGATGTCTTTGGAAACGTCGCTAGGAATCAATAGAAATCATGTGCCTACTTTGGTTGAATTGAGCAAAATCTATCGAGATTCAAGACGTTTTGACGAAGGCTTAGCATTGGCTCAAAAAGCCAATAAGCTGGCTAATCAAAGTATTCAAACACAAGAGGAATTGGCAAAAAGCTTATTATCGATTGGACAAGCGAAACAAGCATTGAGCATCTTTAATAAACTACTTAAAAAAGACCCTTTAGAGCAATCTTTGTTAGCCAATAAAGCTGTTGCGCTAAAAGCGTTAGGCTCTGCTGAATACGATTACTTATGTAACTATGAGCATGTATTAGTTACACAGATAGATGTACCAAACGGATTTGATAGTTTGGCCGATTTTCATCGGCAATTGGTTTCTACCTTGAGAGAATATCACCTGACTAAAACCAATCCGTTAGACCAGTCGCTTATTGGTGGAAGCCAAACTTTTGATAAGCTTTTTGATTATCAAGTACCTATTTTTCAGGCATTAAGAGCAGCTCAAAGAGAGCAAACATTAGCGTTTTTAGCTAATTTACCGAAAGATGATAAGCACCCAGTACTATCAAGAAATACCGGCGATTTTATCGAGACAGATTCTTGGTCTGTCATCTTACAAAATGCTGGCTTTCACAAGAATCATCACCATACAGCAGGTTGGTACAGTGGCCCTTATTACGCTAAGGTGCCGGAAAGTGTAATTGGCTGTCCTGAAAAGAAAGGCTGGGTGAAGCTTGGTGAGCCAGGGTTATCGATGGCGCAGCCACTTGCTGCTGATAAAATTATTCAGCCTACGGAAGGGATGATGATTCGATTTCCTTCTTATTTTTGGCATGGTACAAACCCGTTTGAAAGTGATGAAGAACGGATCACAGTGCCAGTTGATATTGTTCCGCAATAAAAAAAACCGAGCTAAATGCTCGGCTTTTTAGTATGTGTAATCTTGTTAGATTAACGACAACCAGCGGTATCGAAGTCTACTACTAGTGAAGCACCTTGAGCGCCGCCACTAACTTTAATGTAGCCCCAGTACTCACTTAAGTTAGTTAAGTAAATACATTCGCCGTTACCAGCATTGTCTGATGAACCGTGGTGGTTTGAACCATTTGGCCAGCCCATGTTGCTGAAGTCGATTTTTAAGTCGCCTGAACCGTTACCTGTAGAGATAGCGATACTAGAGAACTCATTTACTTCAGGTACTGTTAACCAGATAGGGTCTGCGTTGCCTAAACAAATCGCTTGGCCATCTTGTACTTCACCACTTGATTGTGGACCTTGTACCGCACACATATCTGGAACGTTACCAGCGCTACCACCTGGTGCAGTGAAGCTAGCTGTTAAGTTTGTAGTGTATGCGTTGTAGCCACGAACCATGATGTGGTAAGTACCTGCTTGTACGTTAGCAATTTCACAAACTTCGTTGTTACCTGATTTGTACGGGCGACAATCGTAGTTAGATGTTGTTGCTGCACTACCAAACTTCACGTGAAGGTCGGCATCACCTGAACCACCGTTTGTTTCGATACGTAGGTTAGATGCACCTGCTGGTACTTCAATTGTGTAACTATTTTCAGAGTCCTGAGCGCCTGAGATAGATTGTGCTACACCGTTTGTTAAACCACCTGATGGCGGAGGCGTAGTTGAACCAGTGATCGTTGCCGTAGTTGACATTGAATCAGTCGCACCTTGGTCATCAGTAACAGATAATGTCACTGTGAAGCTACCTGCTGATGTGTAAGTATGCGTAGGGTTAGCTTGAGTGCTAGTTGCACCGTCACCGAAGTCCCAGCTGTAAGACGCGATTGAACCATCAGAGTCTGACGAACCAGCGCTTGAGAAGCTAACAGCTACATCTACATCACCAGAGTAAGGGCCATTAATAGCAGCCGTTGGCGCTACGTTTGATGCTGATACTGTTGCCGTTGTAGAAACTGTATCCGTTGCACCTTGGTTATCTGTTACTGTTAGTGAAACAGTGTATGTACCAGCCGCGTTGTAAGTATGGCTAGGGTTAGCTTGTGTGCTAGAAGTACCGTCACCAAAATCCCAGCTGTAAGAAGCAATTGAACCGTCGCTATCAGTAGAGCCGTTGCTGCTAAAGTTAATAGCGTTACCTTCAGCTGAGCTGTAAGGACCGTTTGCTTTTGCTGTTGGTGCTTGGTTTTGAGTCTGACCTGAATCGTAGCTTGCCGTTAAGCTTACACCAGAGAAGCTGCTGTATGCACGAAGGCCAACATGCCATGTACCTGCTTGTGGAGAAGCTTCAGTACAAGATTCATTGTTACCTGATGCATATGGGCGACATTGGTAGCTGCTTGAAGAAGGTTGAGCACCTACTTGTGTGTACATATCTACATCGCCAGAACCACCTGAAGTAGCGAACGTTAAGTTGCTTGCACCTGCTGGTACATCCATAGTGAAGTATAACCACTCACCAGTCGCTGCAGATAAGTTTGACTTAGTTTCGCCATTTGCGATTGTGTTACCTTGAGTAGCACCCGTAATTGTTACTGAAGCACTTGCACGACCAGTCGCACCTTTGTCATCAGTAATCGTTAATTTAGCTAGGTAATCACCTGCCGCCGCATATGTGTGGCTTGGGTTAGCTTGTGTACTTGTAGCACCGTCACCAAATTCCCATAAGTAACTTGCGATAGTACCATCACTGTCTACTGAGCCAGCACTTGAGAAGTTTACTGGGCTATCAACAGAAGCAGTGTAAGGACCATTTGCATCAGCTGTTGGTGCGTTGTTACCTGTTGGAGGTGGAGTACCGTTTGTTAGACCTTGTGTCCACGTTGTAAATTCGTTGCCGTAGTCAGATGCCCAACGGTTTAAACGTGATTTGTAGGCAGTCCAGTTACCCGCACGAGTTTCTTGTAACATTGCTTTCACTTCATTGAAGTGACGCTCAAACATGAAACGTACAGCTAGGTAGCCCCAACGGTAGATTCTATCTTGGTCGAAACCAGCGTAAGTTGTATCAAAAATCGCACCTAACGTGTAAGTGGAGCCATCGTTGATTGTGTCTACTGCTGCTGGGTTGTAGTCTTGGTTTGCAATGTATTCAGCAACACCTTCTGCCCACCATACAACAGCTTCAGTTGGTGCATTGAAGTCACCGTATAAGTCGAAGCGACCATCTAGGTAGTGAACATACTCATGCTCAAGGTTCCAGATGTAGTGATCCGCATTTGCGTAGCTTGCTTCGTATGCAACGAAGTTAGGTACGTTATTTGGATCAGATGGGTTACCTTCTAAGTACATACCACCGTTGTTAGTGTCGATACCAAAGATATGACCGCCGTACTTACCGTAATCTGTGTCACTATCAAAAATGTTAACAACTAGCTGGCTGTTGTTGTCACCAGGAATCGGTACATTGCCAGTTTCTAGCTTGCCATGGAAGTATGTTTCTTCATATCCCATCTTCGAACAAGCCGCTTCTTGCTGCGTCACTGTCAAGTTTTGAGAGCGGATCTTGATTGTTGGGCTACAAGTATGTGTTTGGTTTAACACGTTAGCTTCAAGATCAGCTTTGTAGTTACAGATTCCAAAATCAGTACAGTTACCGTAGTAACCAGCTGTATCAGCAGCGCCTAACCAAACTGCATCACCGTAACCATAAGATACGTATGAAGCATGGTTAAAGATTTTGTTTAGCGCAGTATCAACACTTGGCTGAATGGCTGTGCCTGTGTACATCTTAAAGCGGCCCAACTCACGCGAAGCATTTGCAATAAGGTACTCAGAATCACTGTTTACCATCCACTCTTGCAAAGTGAAGTCAGATAAACGTTGGATTAACGTAGTATCGTTTGCAATAAGCGTTTTGAAGTTTTCGTTATATTGGCCACGGAATAGAATAGTGAAAATGCCGTTAACAGCACCTCTCATATTCCACTTTTGACCCATGCTCTGGTTCCAGCGAGATAACCACTCTTTTACTACTGGTAGGTAAACATCTTGTTGCTCAGAGCTATCCATTGCGATGATAACTTCTGATAATGTTTTACCGTGAGCATCGTTATCTTGGTAGAAGTTAGCGTTGTTAACAAATGCGTCAATAGCACCTTTAACCGCAGGCTTAACCCAAGAAACAAAAGTAACGTTATTATTGTAAAACTCTACGTAGTAGCCCGCACGTAGGTATAAAAATAACGCTTCAATATCAACATCACCGCCACCAGCGTAGCTTTGTGATAAGCCCTTAACATGATTAGCAACCGCATACATGTTATCTGATGTGTATGCCGAAGATTGAATGTTAGAAGCTGCGCCAAATAGCTCGTTTACACAATTTGGACCTTGTGTTTTGATTTCGCTAATTAGTGTATTTGAGTTTGAGGTAGCAAATGCATTTACGTTACAAACAGCTGCTTGAACTGCCTGTGCACTTGCTTTTACTTTATTATTTGATTTTGCTTTTTGTAAAGTAAATGGTGTTGTTTTTAATGTGTGAACATCATCGTGTTGTTTCAATAATGACGCTACAGGAGCTCTGTGATCTACGTGCTCTGGAATGCCGTGATTGTGCTCTTTTACTTTAACTGCTTGTTGAGGAGGGCTTAGTGCTTGTTGTGCACTTACACTTGCTCCAAACGTTAACAAGCAAGTCGTTAATACTGCTTTTTTAAATTTCATGTTTACCCTTATTTTGTTTGTGGTGCGTTAAACATTCCCTTTTTGTTTATTTTGTATTCGACCATCCAGGTAACAGAAAATTAACATATATTTAATATTGTATACAAACGAAATGTTACTAAATTGTTACAATTTACTGATATGCAAGAGAATTTAGTTTGAATGTCATCACTATTGCTTAAAATACAATAACTTAGACCAATTGGTTAGAAAAAGGTGGTAACTAGCTGAAATGAAAGAGGTTAGTGCCTAAAATACACTAACCTCTTGATATTTATTGATTTGTTGCTAATGCAATATCTTCTTGTTGTTCAGTCGATTTCTTACCCAACTGTAATAAACTTGGTAAGAAGATTAAGGTAAATACGGTACTTACACTCATACCACCAACAATTACAGCGGCAATACCACGATATAATTCGGCACCAGCACCAGGAATTAGCAACAGTGGTAACATACCGCAGATACTTGTTAGTGTACTCATTAAGATAGGTCTTAAACGCAAGCGAACGGCTTGTTCAACTGCATCATGTCTAGACAACCCTTCCATTTCACCCATACGCGTTTGGTACACAAGCAGGATAGCGTTATTAACAACTAAACCAAGTAAAATGATAAAGCCGATCATGGTAAGTAGATCTAAAGGCTGGAATATAACCAAGTTGGTTAATTGCAACACTGCAATACCACCGACTGTAGCAAGTGGTATTGTTAAAACGACCAGTAAACTATCTTTAAAAGATCTAAATAGCGCAGCCATCAGCAAATAAAGAATTGCCAATGCCAATAAGAAGCTTTGACTCATATTGGCTAGCGCCTCAGTCAGCGCTTCTGCTGAACCTCGATAGTTAATACTGCCAGACTCAGATAAGTTCTCTAAAATTGCAGGCTCGGCTTTTTCTTTAATAGCAGCAATTGCTTCTTCCAAACTAACATTATCAGGCGGCGTTACTTGCAGGGTAATGGTTCGTTTTCTATCTACTCGTCTAATTGAGCTTGGCCCTGCGGTTCTAACAATATCTACTAGCTCACTAACCGGCTGCACACCTGCTTCTGGTGTATATAATGGAATCGCAGCCAATTCTTCTGGCGATTCCCAATCTGTTGAACGTAAGAATACATTGATACGCTTTTGGCCGTTAAAATAATCACCTACATACAAACCTGTTCCAAGCGCTCTTGAGATACTTGAAACTTGCTGACGAGTCCAGCCCGCTTCGGCAATACTTCTTTCATCTGGCAACATCCTAAGTTCAGGCTCGGCAAGTGTTAAACCCGGTGAAGGCTGTGTTCTAGCGCCGGGCAAGGCTTGGCTAACCGCACCAAAACCCACTCGAGCAGCGTTAAGTAATTCATCCACTTCATTACCTTGGATGTCGATATCGATGCGGCGACCGCCACCTAAATTGCCAAACAACTGTGCTTGCGAAGCAAAGGCGATAGTATCAGGGAATCCGGCTAATATTTCTCGATTGATAAGGCTGACAATTGCTTGAATGTCGTCAGCATCTTCAGCTCTACCACCCATAAAACCAAAATTACCGAAAAAGCCCATCCAAGTGTGCTTGATATGAGGTTCTTTTTCACCGCGCAGATAAGGCATTAATCGACGATTGATTTCATCACTCATTTCAAAGCGCGCAGCAGGGTAACTTTGCCCAGGCGGTGGCAGAATGAATACTTGGAATTGGTTTTGATTACCTTTTGGTAAGTAGTCTATTTTCGGGAACATTAAATAGCTACCTGAAAAAGAGACAAACATTAAACCAAATACCCAAGCATAGCGCTTAGCGGGCGTTGAAGTAATCTTCATTATCCCTTTGGTAATTGCTTGCCACCAATGGTTGTGTGGGTCGTCGTCTCGTACTTTTTTCAGTAAACGTCTAGCTGCTGTTGGAAGCACCGTTACCGCAATAGTCAATGAAGCTACAATAGCCACAGAGATGGTGATAGCTAGGTCGGCAAATAATTGACCTGATACTTCTTCCAAAAACGCGATTGGTAAGAAGATAGCAACCGTTGTTAGGGTAGATGAAAACAGTGCGCCCCATACTTGTGTGGCACCTTTAAAAGAAGCTGTTTCAGGATCTTTACCTTTTTCACGTAATCGAACAATGTTCTCAAGTACCACAATAGCAGCATCGAGTACCATCCCCACGGCAAATGCTAAACCAGCCATTGAAATGATATTTAAGGTTCTACCTGTTGCATACATAACAACTAGCGTTACAACGAGTGAGATAGGGATCGAAAGTGCAACAATAAGTGTTGCTCTGAACTTTCTTAAGAACCAATATAAAACAGCGATGGCTAGGAAAATACCTAGCATTAAATTGTTCTGTACAAGCGACATTGAACGACCGATGTAAATAGTTTCATCGTACATTTGTATTAACTGTAAATTCGCTCGTTTAAGAGGGCCTTCATTTAACTCATCACGAGCTTGTTTTAAGCCCTCCATCACTTGAATAACGTTAACACCTTGCTCAACTTGAGCATTCATCGCAATTGCAGGTTCACCATCTAGTGTTAAGATACCTGTCCTATCTGCAAAGGTAAGCGATACATCAGCTACATCCTTCAATAATATTGGCTGCCCATCACGCCAATCCAATACCATGTTTTGCAGTTGTTCAACGCCATATTTTCCTGAAAATCTAATGGTATATTTGCGTCGTCCTACTTCATTAAAACCACCAGAAGTGTCATTATTATTTGCTAGCGTAGCCGCTAAAGATGGAATATTTAACCCTAAAGTAGCCGCTTTGTATGGATCAAACGTAATACGAAGTTGTGTTGGTAAACCACCAAATGCATTGGTTTGAGAAATACCTTCTACACGTTCTAATCGTGTTTGAATGACTTCTTCAACATAGTCTTGATAACTAGCAATGTCTCTTGTATTGCCTTCTGTAGGCTTTACTGCAAACCATGCTATGGCTTCAAAAGTTGTTGCGCCGCCAACGGCAATGACAGGCTCGGTTGCGTCAGGCGGGTAGTTAGGCACTTGGTTCAGCGCATTCATTACATCAATTAATGCGCGTTCTAGGTTTACACCTGTTTTATACCTTAATGTAATTGTGCCGCCACCTTGGCTAGAGTTTGACTCTAGTAGCTCTAAGTTTTGTAATCCTTTGAGCACATCCTCTTGTCGCTCAATGATTTCAGCTTCAATTTCTTCCGGAGCAGCTGCAGGCCAGTTAGTAGAAATAACTATCTGCGGCTGGCTGACATCAGGAGTTAGTTGAATAGGTAGCTTAAATACACTAATCGCGCCAAACAAGGCGACTAGAAGAATACCAACAACAACAGCTGTCGGGTTTTTTAATGATGCTGATGTAATAATCATTATTTACTCGATATAAGTTGTTGGTTGTTTCCTTTTATATTTACCGGCTGTCCTGGCCTTAGACGCTCAGCACCTCTAATAACGACTTGATCGCCCTCTGAAATATCACCAATAATTTCCACTAGACCACCAGCTGCTACACCAATTTTTACGTTAACTTGTTCAGCAATATTGTCAGTACCGACTCTAAATACACTAGTTGCATTTCTTCTTAGGACAAGAGCGTCTCGTGGGACCGCAATGACTGATTTACTTTCACCATTTGCTACGGCAGCCTTTATATTGAGACCGATTGGCCAATCAACTTTTTGCATATCCAACCTAATTTCCATTAAGTGTGAGCGAGCATCTGCTACAGGAATGATCGATTTAACAGGTGCCGTAGCTGTGCCTAGTGGTGACTTAATGTCTAGTGATTGATTCGTCTTCAAGTATTTGTATGCGGTAAGAGGTGCATGTAGAGAAGCTTCTACATTAGCGGTTTCTACTAATTTAACAATAGCATTGCCGCTATTTACATATTCTCCTAGGTTGCTTAAACGCTCGGTAACCATACCTGAAAAGGGTGCCTTTACTTCGCTATAGGCTATATTCTTATTAATTTGTGCTAATCGCGCCTTGGCAGCAGCAAGTGTAGCTTTAGCTTTTTCGTAATTTGATTGTGTTTCTTCTAGCTCGGTATCAGAAATTAATTTGCGCGCCAGCAGTGATTTTTTTCTAGTTACTTCAGCTTTTTCAAACTTAACTTTTGCTTTTTCATTGTTTACGTTGGCTTGAGCTTCAGCAAGGTCAAGCTTTAGAATACTATCATCAAGCTTGGCTACTACATCGCCCGCTTGTAATTGACTACCTAGATCTGCAATGAAAGTTAGCCTACCAGAAACTTCAGAAGCTAATTCTGTGTTATTTCTACTCACAACTGTTCCTGTCACCCAAGCTGTTGGTGCAAGTGTTGTTTGCTGAGCCTTGCTCACGTTTACATTGGCTGGAGGTGGCCCTTGCACAGCGTAAACTGAAAGGCTTGTTAAAAGTACTAAAATCCCGGCGGTAAAATTTTTTATCATCACATTTTCTTCGTTTTTTTATTAAGCCAAAAATCACACAGTATGGCTATCTTAACACTATTTTAGTAACTGAATTTGACGCAGTATATAACTGATTTTCAATATTAATACTCTGTTACAACTTTTGAATTAATCATAGTTCAGTTGCACGATTCTTGCGAGCAATGACACTTTTCATTGATAGACTGGACAGGCAAATTGTCGTAATCTAGCCAAAATCGCATCTCCTATCGTTTTTATCATGAATGTTAATACCGCCTTTGCTTTTTTAGCTGTTTTCTCTTTTTCAACAACAGCTAGTCAATTTATTCCTGAACAAGCGCCAAAATCGTTAACAAACATTGCGATTGACTCGCAAGACTTGTGTGAAGTTGCAAAAAATACACTCACTTACATGGAAAACTACCCAGACGATGATTTTGCAGTACATCGAGGCGAAGTACCTATGACTGTTTCGATGAAGTCAGTGACTCGTACACTTCAATTTCTCTGTCAGGTTGCCAAAGAAGATAAAAAGAACGCAGAAAGTAGACTAACGAATGCAGACTTTATCAAAACGCACTTTGATTTTTATCGATGGCTGCCTGACAAAATCACTGCAAATGACTGGGCTAAGAAGAGCAACAACAAAGTTAAAACGCGCTTACTCAGTGAGATTCCAGCAGATAAGCTATTCATCACTAAATACTACGTAAAAATGCTGGATGGTAGTGATGAAAAGAATGGTACGTATCAGCAGGCACTTTATGCTTTGCCTCATGATGAGAAAGAACTGTCGCCTGTTCAAGCTAAACAACGTGCTGGGCAACTTACTCGATTTAAATATACTCGTCAGGACGTAATCGGCGGCGCATTGGACAAAAACAAACTAGCTGAGCCACTTATTTGGTTGACTGAAGCCGGCTTGCACGATGTACTTCTTCAAGGAACGGGCGTCCTCAATGTCAATGGAAGCAAGCGTTATTTCAACGTACACCGCAATAATGGTATTGCATATGACTATACAATAGGAAAAACAGAACAAGCTCGTTATTGGTATTTTGCAGAGGTACCCGGCATCATGGGCTATGGTACCGATATTGATAATAAAATACCGATTCTTCCTCAAGTCACATTTGCTGGTAATGTTAAACAGTTAGGCTTGGGCAAGCTTTTTCTAACGAGTTATCAAGTGGGTGGTAAACAGGAAAGTAAAATTGGTGTACTTGCTGATCAGGGCGGCGCTTTTGATGGCAATCTCTTCCAGTTAGATTTATTATCTGGCGCTTATTATGGGTGGAAAGATTACTATCAAGCGAATAAACACCTTCCTGATTATGCCGAAACCTGGTTAATCGTTTTAAAACCTCAATTTGTGAAGTAGTCATGGCAAGATTAAAACAAACATACGAACAAAATGGCTTTTTTGGCATTGGTATTGTGAACAATGTTGATGAAATTAATATTGGTACCTTGTGGCGTTCAGCCTATATATTAGGGGCTTCTTTTATCTTTACCGTAGATAAAAAGTATAAAAAACAAACCACGGATGTGACCAATGCTTGGCAGAAAATTCCGTTATATCATTACGATACAATTGAAGAATTAAAAGAGAATCTTCCCTACGATACACCTTTGGTAGCTGTTGAACTTGAAGAAGATGCTGTTGAATTAGCTGATTTTAAACACCCCGATAGAGCCGTTTACTTGCTTGGTAATGAACGTTCTGGGCTGTCCAAACAGATATTGTCACAATGTCATAAAGTAGTGAAATTGCCAGGCAGCTATAGTTTAAACGTTAGTGTTGCAGGTAGTATTTTGATGTACGATCGCAGTGCTAAGCTAGGTAAGTAAACTCGTCACTAAACCAACCGCCATTTCGGCCCAAATCAAAAGAAAACCGCAGCTAGCAAAAATCAATAAATACATTTTGAATTTGGGAAATACATGAGCAGCAATTAGGTAGCTACTCACTGAACTGGCGACCAATATTGCCATCACGGCAAAATCAAGCAAAGTCCATTGAACTTCATTGGTAAACTGCATCGCGATTAGAGGAATAGCTAGCACGCCCACTGTCAGTAACAAGGCTTTTAGCAGCATTTTGTTAAAGAGAGACTTTGAGTTTGTCATATAAAAAGCATAGCAGCTTTTTATATAACAAGCTCTTATTAGCCAAAGTACAAACCTTAGTTAGTTTGGTAACTCTAAAGGAATTACTTCTTGATCGGGTATTCTTATATTACCAACAGGAGGGTTGGCATTAACTACCGCTTTGCTTAGCTCTGGCTTCTCTGGTCTATATTCAAGTGGAGCCTTGATAAGGATTTCACGCATTTTATCTGTATCTTCTCCCGCCATCGCATCATTTAAATCATTAAGAATCACATTAACGTCTGCCCAGCTAAGTGATCGTTCGTTAGCTGTTAGGATACGTTGATGATATGTTGGCTGCGCGTGATCATCGATAAGTAACTCTTCATAAAGTTTTTCACCCGGTCGAAGTCCACTGTATTTGATTTCAATATCTCCATTTGGATTTGCATCATCTTTAACTGATAAACCCATCAAATGCGTCATTTTATAAGCTAAATCAACGATTTTAACTGGCTTGCCCATGTCCAATACAAAAACGTCACCACCTTTTCCCATTGCACCGGCTTGAATAACTAATTGAGCGGCCTCAGGTATTGTCATGAAGTATCGAATAATATCTGGATGAGTAACGGTAATTGGGCCGCCCGCTTTGATTTGCCTCTTAAATAGAGGTACAACAGAGCCAGAAGAACCAAGTACATTACCAAATCTCACCATGACAAAGCGAGTTTTGTGATCTCGTGGCGCTAAGCCTTGTAATACTAGCTCAGCCATGCGCTTAGTTGCACCCATCACATTGGTTGGTCGAACTGCTTTATCTGTTGAAATCAGAACAAAAGTTTCCACTTCACAATAAACAGCTGCTTGCGCGATCTCGTAGGTGCCTAATATATTATTAGCGACACCTGCCATGACGTTATTTTCAACCAATGGAACATGTTTGTAGGCAGCCGCGTGGTATATGGTTTGTACTTTATGAGTATGGAATATTGAACTCATCAACATGCCGTTTTGTACATTACCAATTAGCGGAATAAGAGGTATATCTGATTTTATCTCTTTTAGAAAGACAGTGAGCTCTTGGTTTATTTCATATAGAAATGCTTCACTCACATCTAACAGTACTAGCTTACTCGGCTTTTGTTGAATAATCTGACGACAAAGCTCTTTACCAATTGAGCCTCCGGCGCCTGACACCATAACAACTTTATCTTTGATATTAGCTTCTAGTAACTCAGGGATAGGGGTAACAGGCTCACGACCCAATAATTCGTCAACCGATACTTCTCTTAACTGGTCGATTTTACGTTTGCCTGAAACGATATCTGACATTGAAGGAATGGTAAGTAGTTCAAGCGCATAAGGCTCGAACATGTTAACAATTTCTTTCATCCTTGCCGTACTAACTTCTGACAAGGCTATAAGTACTTTAAATTGGCCGTAACGCTTTTGCAGGCTAACGAGTTTCTTAGGCGCTAGAATCGGGATCCCATACACCTCTCTACCTATATATCGACTTTTCTCGTCAACAAAGGCTAGCGTTTGATAAGTGTTACCTTGGGATAGGGCGTTTGCTAATTGTCGACCAGTGCTGCCTGCACCGTAGATAACTACCCCTTCGCGTTGATCAAACCATTGTTTACCTATCATCAGACCTATTGAAGCTCTGCCACCAGCAATGAGGACACCTGCAATTACCAAAAATAGAAACGGTAATGAACGAGGAACAAAAGCTTCAAAAATAAAGCCCGTTAAATAGAGAATAATGGAAGCAGCAACGAGTAAACTAATGACTTTTAAGGTTGCTTTAGCATTGAAATAGCGAATGACTGTTCGATAAACACCACAAAGGTAAAAAATACCTAGTGTTAAAGCTGAGGTAGTACCGATGACTAAAAGTTCAGCTTTGCCAATCGTTAAATTTGAGGCGCCAATACGAATAAAATATGCCAAGAAAAAGGCGAATAATAACGCAGCTAGGTCAAAGCAAATAGCAATTATTAGCTTCATTGAGCTTGGGATTAAATCTATTTTTCTTATCATGTTAAACCAACCTGATATTTTTAATATTTAATAATCAAGTGTTTATCAAGTCCATGAAACATCTTGTTACGTATAGCTACCTCATATTAACACGCTTTTATCAAATGTCTGCAATTTCATCAAAAACTATCTTAATAGCTTGGCAAGTCTTGTTTACCTCTTCTTGTGTCAAAGTTGGGTGTACAAGAAACATCAAACTCGTTTCACCTAGCCTTTTAGCATTAGCTAACGGTGATTCAGGTACATATCCTGTGCCATCAAACGCTTTCTCTTTATAAACTTCAGAACAACTACCAGACATGCAAGGGATGCCTTGATCTGAAATTGCTTGGATAATACGATCTCTGCTCCATCCTTCTGGTAGTTTTTCAGGGATCACTGAGATATAACATTTGTAGTAGGCGTGTGTCATATGCTCAGGTAGCTGTGCTACGTTGATAAAATCAAACGGTTTTGAAGTTGCGAAAATTTGTTCTGAATATTTGGTTCTTAATGCAGTCCATTGTGACATTCTGCGCAGTTGTATTCTACCAATTGCAGATTGCATTTCTGTTAAACGCCAATTGGTACCAAATGATTCATGCAACCAACGATAACCGGGTGGATGTTCTCGCTCATAAACCGCTTCATAGGATTTACCATGGTCTTTAAAAGCCCATGCTTTACGCCATAACTGTTCATCGTTTGTGGTTAACATGCCACCTTCACCACCGGTGGTCATAATTTTATCTTGGCAAAATGACCATGCGCCGATATGGCCGATACTGCCAACTGAACGGCCTTTATATTTAGCGCCGTGCGCTTGAGCACAATCTTCAATGACAAATAGTTTGTTTTCCTTAGCCAGTGCCATTATCTCGTCCATTTCACATGGCCACCCCGCTAAATGCACACAGATAATTGCTTTCGTTTTGTTGGTAATCTTCTCTGCAATTGTCTGCGCTGTGATATTTTGGCTTTCAAGATCGATATCAGCGAAAACCGGTGTTGCTCCTGCATTAACTATCGAGCTAGCAGAGGCAATAAATGTTCGTGATGTAACGATCACCTCATCACCATGCGTTACGTTCAATGAATGGAGTGCTAAATCTAACGCTAATGTGCCGTTACCAACAGCGATTGCGTATTCACTATCGGCAAATGCTGCAAACTCTTTTTCAAACTCGCGGCCTTCTTGTCCTGTCCAGTAGTTAACTTTGTTTGAAATTAATACTCGACTGACAGCATCCGCTTCTTCTTGTGAAAAGCAAGGCCATGGTGTTAATTGTGTATTTAACAAAAGAATACCCTTTAATTATTTTATTTTTTTAGCCGGAACACCTACATAGGTTCCCGACTCTTCAATGTTACTTATTACTGAGGCACCTGCACCAATGATTGTGTTCTTGGTGATACTAGTACACTGGATGACATTAGCCCCAATGCCAACCCAACTACCTTCTTCGATCTGTACTTGACCTGCTAAGTTTGCGCCAGGTGATATATGCACGCCGTGACTTAGCTTACAATCATGATCAACTGTTGCGCCAGTGTTAATGATGCAACCATTGCCAATGCTCACGGCAGGATTAACTACAGCGTTTGCAAAAACGCAGTTACCAAGACCTATTTCTATCGAAGGACTGCAAACAGAAGATGGATGGATAATATTGGCTATAGGCACTTTGGCATCAATCAATATTGATAACCAATTTAATCTTGCGTTGTTATCACCAATGGCTACAAAAAAAGTAGAGTTTTTTGAGAACTGTCTCCAATCTGCAGTGTTCGCTACAATGGGCCAATCTAAATTCTGCTTTCGGTCTGGATACGAGTTATCTATAAAGACAATGTCATCAAAAACACGCATAGCTCTAGCACAGTCTGCTACAACCCTGCCATGACCACCTGCGCCAATAATAACTAATCTTGTCATTTAATTGTTTCCTGTAAACTTACTCATTGTTGCTTCACCTTCTGCATTGATGTCTGATCGAAAAAGTACCTTCTTAACTGTCATCAGTATTATCTTAATATCGAGTACAAAAGACCGATTGTCTACATACCATACATCTAGTTCGAATTTCTTCTGCCAACTAAGGTTATTTCTACCATTGACTTGTGCCCAGCCAGTTAAGCCAGGTTTTACGGTATGCCTTCTTGATTGTTCTGGCGAGTACAGTGGTAAATACTCCATCAACAGTGGACGAGGCCCTACAAGAGACATATCCCCTTTAACAATCGACCATAGCCCTGGCAGCTCATCTAAACTTGTTGAACGTAGAAAGCGCCCAAAGCTAGTTAATCTTTGCTCATCAGGTAATAAGTTACCTTGACTGTCTTTAGCGTTGCTCATGCTACGAAATTTAAGCATGTTAAACGGCTTACCGTCTAAGCCAGGTCGTTGCTGGGAAAATAAAACAGGGCCACCTAAAAAGCAGACGATAAGAATAGATACCAATAGCATGATAGGAAGCGCGATGATTAAAACACTTAGTGATAAAAATAAATCGAAAATTCGCTTAATCATCTATCTTTCCCAACTGATTACTTGCTGATAATCGTTTGTAATATTTATCCAGCATACTCGCGTTGCTTCTGATATCAAAGAGTGTTTGGGCTAATTGTTGCCCACGCTTTGCAAATTTATCTCGAATCTCTTTGTTGGCTAACGCAGATTCAATCGACACGGCTAGTGCTTTTGGGTCCTTAGGTGGGCATAGCCAGCCCGTTTCGTTTTCTTTTATTAAATCGGGAAAACCACCAATATTAGTGCAGATTGTTGGGCTGGCACATAACAAGGATTCAACAGCACCACCAACATTCTCTGAATGGGAAGGATGGACCGATATTGTGAAGTTACGATAAAGTTTTTGCACATCGTTTCGGTGACCCAAGAAAAAGTACTTGCCATGCTGCTTACTATTGGCATATTCAATAACTTGATTCATGTAAGCAGGGTCACCGCCCCAAGCACCACCTACAAAAACACCCGCTACATTAGCGCCGTTTTTAGCTACTATATCAATTGCGTCAATTAGATCTTCATGTCCTTTCAATCCGCGAGACTGACCTAAGTAGCGTTTTGGTGCATAGAAGTAAGCGACGTTACCTATAATGTCAATATCATCAGGCAGTTGCAGTTCTTCTTTTAGGTTGGCAGCTTCTGCATTAGTGAAAGTATCTAAATCAACACCATAATAAACCAAACCAATTTTGTCTCTTGCGATGCCGCTTTGCTCATAACGTCCGATAGTCCACTCGCACGAAGCTAACCAAAAATCGTTTTTTCCCGCACATAAAATCTCAGCATTACGATAGAATGCGTGTTCTAAATGAAGAGGACCTGGCACTTGGAAAATACGCTTAATAGGATGGTTCTTGCCTAGTGCCAAACGCATTGTTAATGTTGTCGCAACGAAGTGACTATGAATAATATCTGGTTGTATTTGTGCAACTAAATTTCGAAAGGCCTTGAACATTGATAGATTCTTCCAAGGCTGCCTAATATTGATAGCTGTTTGTATAAGATGGCAATGAACGCCATGTTTCTGATATTGCTCTACTAATGGCCCGTCAGGCAAAGCTACATGTACTTCTAGACCTAATTTTACAAGTTCTCGCAATTGTCTCAACGCCCAAGTGGCGCCGGTAGAGGTTTTTAATAAGTGTAATACTTTCATAGACGTACTTCGTTTAGGTGGCGGTAAAATTGCGTTCTCTTTTCAATTAAAATGTTGTCTTCATATTGGTGAGCAGTAGAGAAATTCTGCTTTGAGAGTTGGGTTAACAAACCAGGGTTGTTGGCAATAGTTGAAAACGTTTCGCTTAATGCTTCGATATCATTAGCTTCAACAATACAGTCGGGCGATATGAGTTCAGGAATACCGCCAACCCTTGTACCAATGCACGGCAATCCCTTAGCCATTGCTTCAATCATCGCTCTAGGCAAGCCTTCAGTTCTCGAAGGCAAAACAAATAGATCATGTTTTTCTAGCTGCGCGGCTACTTCATTAGCCGGTATTTCGCCTAGAAAGTTAATGTGCTCATCAATATTTAAACTCTCAGCAAGTTTTTTCATCTCTTCCAAATAGCAACCGCTGCCTATCATAGTAAGTTGCCAGCTAGGATCTTGTTTGCACAATGGAGCAAAAGCCTTCAGCAATACATCTGGGGCCTTATAGAGTTGATTTAACGAGCCTATGAAAATCACTTTCCTAGCGTTGCTTTCAAACGTTTTGGCGGCAGTAAAGTAATGCTTAGGTAACATAATTGACGAGTAGTTACTCTGGAATGCTTCCGTTGGATATCGGCTCTGTAAATACTTTGAGGTAACATAACTAACAGCCACAGCTTTTTTGCATTGTCTCCGCAAAATCCATGCACTGACGTGTTTAAGAATAGGCGCTAGCCATCGACCTCCTATTCCTGTGTCAAATACGTCGTAAGGATCACCAACGACTTCTAAGGCAAAATTTATCTTCCGAGCAAAAAATAACGTTAACAGCGTTGCTGTTTGGGAAGGTACACGTAACAAAAATAAAGTATCTTGTTTACTCAGTTGCCTTAGACTTGAGAAAAGCTTAGGTAGGCACATGATTAAACCTTTAATGCCTACATAGTAAGGAAGTTTATGGAATGTAACGTTATCACCACAGCTTTGCTTCCAGCCGGCTTCTTTTTCTTTTACATCTAAAACTCTCGCCGCGACCATTACCTCATCGAATACGTTTAAATAGCGAATCCAGAAGCTATATTCGAATGATGAAGGTGTCCAAACTAAGCCGTCGGGAGTTCGATAAAATCTAAATTCACTGGTTATCGTTAACTTCATATTGATTTATTCTAACTTTTGCTAACTGCAGTATGCCAAAAGCAATAACGAGCCCTATAATTACTTGCACAGGGATAAAAGTAAAACTATTTCGTATCATGACAAACAGCGGCACTATACTCACGCCAATAAAAATATCGGTTGTCACCCTAGAAGGCAGGCTATCTAATCTTGCAAATAGTACTCCCAGAACAATAGATACGATGATGATCCCTTTTTCACCGAAGTTCACATAAGCTTCGGCGATAGGAGAGAAACCAATGGGCCCTGCTTTTTCCATGACAACTACGTTTAAAAGGCGTTTATCCTCCATGGCTGGCGGTCTTTTAATCGGTAAGAATAGTGCCAATTGGCGTTCAAATGGTGCCCAATAGCTAGCACCTAATAATTCTGGAAAATCTTGTTTTCGCCACTTTATCACTTCTTGAATTGTGCGAATACTTGAACCCATTTCAGCGATGGCATTGAGTGGGTTAATGTTCTCTATTTCAGAATAATTTCCGGATACACGTGCATTTTTTACAATAACAGTGGCTATTAGCATCAAGACGACTAATGCGCCTAGTTTGATGGTGCTAATAGGAATTCGTTGTCTACTGAACATTGCTGCCGATGCTGCTGCTGGGAACATTACTTCTCCTCGCAGACCAATTTTGAATGCAATTGCGGCCCAAACACCAAAGACCACAAAGTACAAATAACCAAACCCGGGTTTATAGCTGACTGAAACGATTATTAGAAATAAACCAATAAAAAGGTAAATATAGACAAACAATAAAGAAACCATAGGTTGGTTTTTCATTGCACTTAAATATGCACCATAAGAGCTTAGTGCCCCTGTTGCTGCGCCAACTAAGAAGAAGATCAGAATCATGGCACACAGCATTAAACCACTAATATGGTAAAGCCTTTTTGTCGGACCTATTCCAGTTGATATATGTGTATTCTCTACTCGCTGGGAAAATAAAATGCAGGCTAGTGCATAAATGAGCATAGTGAAATTGATAAAGAAGATAGCGATATCAGTTTCGGGAAGGTGATACCAGTATTGAATGACTCTTAATATTTCACTATCAGTGACTAGATTCAATGCGGAGACAAAGACTAAGCCACCATGGAAAATCGAAAAAGCCATGAAATAGATAAAACAAATAGACCAAATGCCCTTGGGTAAATTAATTGCCAATAAAAAGCACACCAACAGCCAGTTTATTAGCGTCAATAGTTCTAGGCTATCTCTTGAAATGGGGAATTGTTGATAGAAAAAGCTAGCAAAAACCATTGCCATCAAAACGATGACGGTAGAGCTTATCAGTTTAACTGCTAGAGCATTGTCACGAATAAAGCTGCTGGTAGTCATTTAAACACTTGTCGATATGAAAAGGTGATGTTTGAAAACGCTCGATATCTCTATCAGTGTCATCTTTAGGTTTTACTGATAGTGTCACTAATGCATCCGCCCATTCTCGATCATTTGCATCGAGAGAAATTGTTTTTACGCCATTTATCAATTGTTGAATTTCAATAACACCAGGTAGTGGAGACGCTACAACATTCAAGCCATGGGATGCTGCTTCTAAAACCACGCCAGGCAATCCTTCCCAAAGAGACGGAAAAAGCATAATGTTGGCATTGGCTAGATAAGGGTGAATATTACTTTTCTCACCTAAGAAATGAATATTTTCAGAGAGACCATACGACGATATTTTTGTTTGCAACGATTGTAGCTTTTCTGGGTAAGTCTTTCCTATGCAGTATAGGTGGCTGTTGGGGTATTGCTCAATAAGTGCAGACATAATGTCTATCATTCTTTCATGGTTTTTGGGTGGGTCCATTCTGGCAATACTTATCACTTTAATAGCCTTAGCATCTGCAGTTATTTCAGGTGCATCATCTTTGCTAGTCAGCGGTGGCATCATCATGCCATTGTAAATGACTCTACAGCGATTGTTCTCATTCCAACTTTTTCCAAGAAATGCATCTAGTGCTGCATGACAAACGCCCACTATTTTAGTTGAAAAAAATAAAAGTGATTTACGTAGCAAAGTGTCCCTAATTCTCCTTATCAGAGAATTGTTGGTGCCTGCTTGTGTGCTTCTAAAGTGGCTGATTCTCACTTCTATGCCAGCTAACCACGCGAGAAAGACGATAAAGCCTGAACTGAGTGCTACGTGGGAGTGCACAACATCATAATTCTCCCTCTTCAATAGTCGAATAAAGGCAAACGGAAATAAGAGAGAGAGTTTGCAGTAGTGAACTTTACTGCCTGATTGTTCTATTTCTTCATCAAGCACACCTGTTTTACCAGATAGAGCACAGTAGTCAAAATGAATACCTTGTTGCTTTAAACTTGGAGCCAAGGCGAGCGTTCGGAGCTCTGCACCTCCGCGATTCATAACGCCAAAAATATGTAGCACTTTCTTATTCACTTTTCAGGCCTTGTTTTAGTTGTTTCTGATAGAGATAGAGCATGACGAATAGCTCTATAATACATGCTGATATCATGGCGTAGCCCGCGCCTAACGTGCCATAGTTTGGAATTAAATACAAACAAAGCACGGTTAGACTCAGTGTACCGATCCCGTAAACCCAAGATTGCTTGTTGTAACAATGCATTGCATTTAGTGCGCTACCATAAAATATATAGGAGAATCGAATAGCGCTAGCAATTAGTACAAGTACAAGTTCTTGTGATAGCTGACTGATAGCATTTGAATAAACTAAATTCAGTAACCACTCTCCAAAGAATTGAGCAAAAGCAACTGATAGCAAGCCAATGAGCGCGCCAGCGGCTACTAATTTATTCACTAATGATGAGAACCTTTTGCCTTCCTGCTGATTAAAGAGTACAGAAAGTTGTGGCGTCATTGCTTGTGACATACTCGTAATTACAACACTACCAGCGATTAGAAAATAACTAACAGCGGCGAACATACCAACTTGCTCTTCACCGTAGAAAAACTGAATGAAATAGTTTGGGATATAGATAAATAAAGCGCCAAATAGCAGAGATAAACCTACTGGCCAATAATTTTGATATAGTTTTATCGCGTTCTTTGAGGCGCTTGTTAGTGGGGTTAGATTACTAAATGTAATTGTTCTAGATTCAAATGTGTAAGCAGTTTTCTTTAGTTTATATAGATCCCAAATGACAAATAGCAAATAAACAAGACTCCAAGCGGCAAAAGAAATACCTTCATTTCTGGTGAAATAGGCTGTAGAAAAAAGTACTAACATTGCAGATATACTGCGTGTTACTTGGCTTTTAGCCGCAACGTCAAATTGCCCGTGCTTGTGTTGATAGCTGTAACAAAGCTCTGAAATACCATCAGCCAGTTTAAATAAGGTTAACGCTATCAATAACGGTAGAGTGATATGTTCCAGATAGGTTACACTGCATAAAAACATGATCAGAATAGTAAAAACAAATGAAAATGCTCTGCTATATAGATACTGCTCAATACTGAGTGTGTTGTTGTAGTCTGTCGTTATCAGAGTACGTATTTTAAAACTAAAAAACAGAAACAAAGGTGTTGTAACCGAGAGTGTTAAGACAAGTTGGCCTAGTAATGCCTCGTCGAATACCTTTACTGTGATAATAAGTAGAACCCATTGAGCTAAAGCTTGAATGATGTTGGCGATCGATGTAATACCAATATTTTTCAATGCTGAGATACGGCTGGAAAGGTTCAATTAGCTGCCTTGTATATTATTGTTAGTAAACAGACTATGGAAAATTTTGCCCCATCTTGTGAAAGAAATAAACATGTAATTTTGGAACGCTCTCATCATTTCTTTGAAAATGCCAATAAAGTACTAGAAATAGGCAGTTATTCTGGACAGCACGCCTTTCATTTTGTTGAACAATTGCCCCATTTAATTTGGCAAGCAACTGACTGTGAAGAGCATGTAAAGAAGCTACAACTCAATATCGATAACAGTGGATCTAGTAACTTTGCTCGTGCGTTTACTTTAGACGTATCCAACTCACTTAATTGGCCCAAATGTCAGTATGATATTATCTATAGTGCTAATACGCTGCATATCATGTCATGGAGACATGTTGAGCAATTTTTTGAAGCCTCTGTTGGTTGTATTGAAGTATCTGGCTATTTGATTATTTATGGTCCATTCAAATATAGAGGTGAATATACGTCTCAAAGCAATGCCGAATTTGAATCATGGTTAAAGGACAGAGATAGTCAAAGTGGTATTAGAGACTTTGAGGCTGTGAATGAATTAGCAATATCTGCTGGGCTAAAGTTAATAGAAGACATCCCAATGCCGGCCAATAACCGGCTACTGATATGGCAGAAAAATCCTTAATATATTCATAAAAATTATCAATAAATAAAATAATTTAAATTATTCTTATCTTATAAATCTGGCTAAAGTCAAAGTAATACCGACTTAAGAGGTTTCGGAATGGACTTTAGCCAAGTGCCACAGCGACTAGACTGTTATGTCGCAGGCGAGTTTGTCGACACAATGCAATATATCGACAACATCAATCCAGTGAATGGAAAAAAAATCAGTGATATTGCTGAGGCCAATCAGCAACTGATAGACCAAGCTGTTTCTTCTTCAAGAGCTGCACTTCATGGCGAATGGGGAAGGATGTCAGTAGCTCAACGTTGTGAGCTACTACATAAAGTTGCCGATAGAATGGCGGAGCGAGAAGCTGAATTTATCGCTGCCGAAATGTTAGATACGGGTAAGTCTCTTAAACAAGTCAGCACTATTGATATCCCCCGCGGTACCGCGAATTTCAGAGCGTTTGCTGATATGGCAAAATTTCATACTGGTGAAACCTTCACAACAGAAACACCAAATGGTGAAAAAGCATTAAATTATAGTGTAAACAAACCTTTGGGCGTGGTTGCAATTATTTCACCTTGGAATTTACCTCTCTTACTTGCCACGTGGAAAATTGCTCCAGCACTCGCTTGTGGTAATACCGTCATTGTTAAACCTTCAGAAGAAACGTCATCAACTGCATTTTTACTCGCCCAAGTGATGGATGAAGTGGGCGTGCCCAAAGGTGTTTTTAATTTGCTTTTAGGCAGAGGCACTGAATTTGGAGATTATCTGACGAGTCATCAAGGCGTTGATGCAGTTACCTTTACAGGTGCTTCTGCTACTGGTAAGCGAATCATGTCTAGTGTGGCAGAGAGTGTTAAGCCTATTTCCTTTGAACTTGGTGGTAAAAATGCCGCTATAGTCTTTGAAGATGCAGACATAGATAAAGCAGCGGCTGGTGTTGCTCGTTCCAGTTTTACTAATTGTGGACAAGTTTGTTTATGTACCGAACGAGTGTTTGTTCATCGCAGTATTGCCAAGCCCTTTATTGAAAAGCTAGTTGGCATTGGTCGCGCCTTAGAGATTGGTTATCCAGAACACGAGAGTACTGATTTAGGGCCCTTAGTATCAGCAACTCACCGAAAAAAAGTACTTAGCTACTATCAACTTGCTAAAGAGGAAGGTGCAGAGTTTTTGTTAGGTGGGGATGCCCCTGTGTTTAATGATGAACGCGATCAAGGGTGTTTTATCGAACCTACTATTATCACTGGCCTTTCAGACGATGCTAAAACCAATCAAGAAGAAATATTCGGTCCAATTTGCCATGTATCGGTTTTTGATGATGAAACTGAAGTGATTGAAAGAGCAAATAACACTGATTATGGATTGGCTGCAGCTATCTGGACTGAGAACTTATCGCGAGCACATCGAGTTGCGCCTCAAATGGAGGCGGGTTTAGTTTGGGTGAACACTTGGTTTTTACGTGACTTACGAACACCGTTTGGTGGCGTTCGTTTATCTGGAATTGGACGAGAGGGTGGTAAGCATTCACTATCCTTTTATGCTGAGCCAATAAACATATGTATTAAAATTGATTGAGAAAAAGATGACAACTGAAAGTAAAGTAATAGCAGGCAAAGCTACACCGAGGGGTAAGTTTCCGCACGTAAAAAGAGCTGGGGATTTTATTTATATTTCCGGGACCAGTTCACGCCTACCTGACAACTCTTTTGCCGGTGTTGGCGTAGATGAATTTGGTACAACAAATCTAGATATCAAAGTACAAACTAGGGCTGTCATCAATAACATAAAGGATATTCTTAATTCGGTCGGTGCTGATTTATGTGATCTTGTTGAGTTTTCAACATATTTGGTAAATATGAATGATTTTGGCGGTTACAACGAGGTATATGCTGAATTTTTCGATTTTGATGGACCAACAAGAACAACAGTAGCCGTGCACCAGTTACCTCATCCTCATTTACTCATTGAATGTAAGGCTGTTGCCTACAAACCGTTAACTTAATTGGAGTCTAGAAGATGAAAGCAAAGTTAGCCGCGTTTAATTTTCAAAAGTGGATTGAAGAGCATCAACATCTACTTAAACCTCCTGTTGGCAATGTTCAGGTTTGGCAAGACACCGATATGATGGTGACTGTAGTTGGTGGACCCAATCAAAGAACTGATTTTCACGATGATCCAGTTGAGGAGTTCTTTTATCAATTAAAAGGCGACATGGTACTTAAAGTGATTGAAGAAGGTGAATGTCGCGATGTCTTTATTCGCGAAGGGGATGTTTTTTTTCTACCAAAACATGTTCGTCATTCTCCACAACGTCCAATGGAGGGTAGCATAGGTTTAGTGATAGAGCCTAAGCGTCCAGACGGCGCCAAAGATGCTTTTGAATGGTATTGTTTTAATTGTGGTGACTTGGTTCACAGAACTGAAGTGCAACTAAAATCAATCGTTGATGACCTACCTCCGGTTTACCAAGCATTCTACCAAGATGAGCAAGCAAGAACTTGTCCCAACTGTGGTGAGCTGCACCCGGGCAAAGAGCCTCCAGCAGGTTGGGTTACATTGGAGGAAACATCGTGAAGGTAGTTGATATTCACTCGCACTTCTTTCCAAGAACATGGACTGATTTAGCTGCCAAGTTTGGCGGAGATGATTGGCCTTGGCTTAGACATGAGCAAGAGCACGTACCTGGTCAGCATCAAAAAGCAATGTTGATGAAAGGTGATAATGAATTTAGGCCTATCTACTCAGCTTGCTGGGACCCACAGGTACGGCTAGATGAAATGGATAAGCATGGCGTTGATAAACAAATTATCTCAGCTACGCCAATTCTTTTTGCTTACGAAAAACCAGTTGAACAAGCGTTGTATTGTGCGCAGCTATTTAATGATGCTGCTATAGATATCTGTAGTCATAACCCTGAGCGTCTATTTGCGCTTTCGCAAGTACCACTTCAAGACATCGATGCTGCATGTAAAGAAGTCTCTCGAGCTAAGAGTTGCGGTCACGTCGGCGTGCAAATTGGTAACCATGTAGGCCCTAAAAATATGGATGACGAGGGAGTCATCGCTTTTCTGCAACATTGTGCTGATGAAGATATTGCTGTTTTTGTACATCCATGGGACATGATGGCTGCCGAGAGAACTAAGCAATATATGATGGGCTGGACAGTAGGTATGCCAGCTGAAACACAATTATCAATTGTTTCAATGATATTAGGCGGCGGATTTGATCGGGTTTCTTCAAACTTAAAAATTTGTTTTGCTCACGGTGGCGGCGCATTTGCCTTTTTACTGGGACGACTAGAAAACGCTTGGATTCATCGTGATATCGCAAGAGGTAAATCTGAACATCCGCCAAGCCACTACCTAAATCGTTTTTATTTGGATACCGCCGTCTTTGACCACGATTCGCTAGATCTCTTGGTCAAAAAAATGGGGTCGGAGCGTTTAATGTTTGGAACTGACTATCCTTTTCCTCTTGGCGAGCAGGAGATGGGACAGTTAATTAAAACCTCACCTTCACTATCTGACGTCAATAAACAAAAGCTTTTGGCAAGTAATGCCGAGGCATTTTTTGGAATATAAAAGAAGTAAATACTATGACCTTTAAGAACACATTGGCTTATGCACAAGAACTAGATAATAAAGATCATCTAGCCAAGTTTCGTGATCAATTTCATCATCCAGTGATAAATGACAAACAAGTCCTTTATTTCACGGGTAATTCATTGGGTTTACAACCTAAATCAGCTAAAGATTATGTAAACCTAGAGATGGATGATTGGGCGAAATGGGGTGTAGAAGGGCATTTTCACGGTACTAATCCTTGGGTGAGTTATCACGAGTTATTAACGCCAGTGAGTGCTGAACTAGTAGGTGCAAATCATTCAGAAGTCGTTTGTATGAATTCTCTAACGACAAACCTGCACTTACTATTTGTCTCGTTTTATCGTCCAACACAAAAGCGATACAAAATCATTAGTGAAGCAAAAATGTTTCCTTCTGATCGCTATTTACTTGAAACACAAGCCCAGCATCATGGATTTCACCCTGATGAGGCTATTATTGAAGTGGCACCACGAGAGGGCGAAAATCTTATTCGTGAAGAAGATATTCTTGCTGCAATCGAGCAACATAAAGATGAGTTAGCGTTAGTGTTTTTTGGTGGCGTAAATTACTTTACTGGCCAGTTGTTCAACATGAAAAAACTGACAGAAGCCGCTCACCAAGTTGGCGCTATTGCTGGCTTTGATTTAGCGCATGCTGTTGGAAACGTGCCACTAGAACTGCATGAGTGGAATGTAGATTTTGCTGCATGGTGTACATACAAATATCTAAATGGCAGCGCGGGCAATGTTGGTGGCATCTTTGTACATGATAAGCATGGCAGTAATACAGATATTCCAAGATTTGGCGGTTGGTGGGGACACAATAAAGAACGCCGATTCTTGATGGAAAATAGCTTTGAGCCGATGACAGGTGCTGAAGGTTGGCAATTGAGTAACGTACCTATTCTAGGTATGGCGGCATTGCGTGCATCGCTAGATATTTTCCATGATGCTGGTATCGAAAATTTGAGGCAAAAAAGCTACGGCTTAACAGCATTTTTAGAGTTTGTATTTAACGATGTCGTTAGTCAATTCGATGATATCAATATAGAGATAATTACGCCTACAGATCACACCCGCCGCGGTTGTCAGTTGTCCGTGAAATTAATTGGTACTGATAAGCGTTTCTTTGAAGCTATTACTGACTTAGGTGTTATTGCTGATTTTAGAGAACCAGATGTGATGCGTTTAGCGCCTGTGCCACTGTACAATAGTTTTGAAGACATTTATCAGTTTGGCCAAGTACTACATTCCTTATTAACAGAGTGGACTCAACATGATTAGGCGCGCTGAATCAGTAGCAATAAACGGTGCGGGCCCTGTTGGTTCTCTGTTAGCAGTTATGCTAGCTAGAAAAGGCTATAAAGTAGATGTCTTTGAATCTCGCCCTGACTCTAGAAGAACAAACATCTATCAAGGAAAATCAATTAACCTTGCTCTCTCAGATCGTGGTTGGCTAGCGTTAGAAAGTGTTGGTCTAGATAGTGAAATTCGAAAGCACGCGATCCCTATGTACAGCCGCATTATGCATGATAAGGACGGCAATTTAACAGAGCAACCGTACGGCAAAGACGGAGAAGCGATTTGGTCTGTTTCTAGGGCCGGTATCAATGAGCAACTTATCGACCTAGCTGAAACAGAGCAAGGGGTAAAGTTTCACTTTGGTCATCGATTAGTGGCGCTTGATTTTGATAGTAATAACGCGAGTTATATCGATGAGTATCACCAGCGTTATAGCCATCAAAGTAATATCGTTTTTGGTGCTGATGGTACTTTTTCAAAGGTAAGAAGGCTTGCCCAAGAGATCCCTAAACAGCGTACAAGCTATAGCTTGGAGTACATGCCACAAAGCTACATTGAATTACATATTCCTGCGGGCGAAAATGGTGCATTTAAGCTTGAAAAAAACGCGCTGCATATTTGGCCTCGAAAAGACTTTATGCTGATTGCGTTGCCAAATCCTGATGGTAGTTTCACATGTACGTTATTTATGAATCAAGAAGGCCAATTGAGCTTTGATAGTTTAACGACTGATCTACGACATAGCCGAGTTATTGCTGAAGATAAGGTAAGTAGCTTTTTACATGAGAACTTTCCAGATGCAATGCCATTATTAGAAAACCCTGTCGATGCATTCTTGTCTAAGCCTGCTTCGGCATTATGTTTAGTACATATATTCCCTTGGGTATTTAGCAACCAAGTTGCACTGATTGGCGATGCTGCTCATGCGATGGTGCCGTTCTACGGACAAGGCATGAACTGTGGCTTCGAAGATTGCAGAGTATTGGCTGAGCTTCTAGAGCAGCACCACTATCAGTGGCAAGATACATTAGCTGCCTATCAACAAGAGCGAAAAAAGAATGGTGATGCAATTATTGAGTTAGCTAAACGGAATTTTAAAGAAATGAGCGAGCTTTCCGGTGATCCTATGTTTTTGTTACGTAAGAAAATTGAAGCTGAAGCATACAAACGCTTCCCAGATTTATGGGTTCCTTTATATTCAATGGTGACATTCTCTCCACATATCAGTTATCACACTGCACTAGTCATGGGAGATATTCAAAGAGAAATAATGGATGAAGTCATGGCATTGCCAAATATTGAAGAGAATTGGCAGCGAGAGGATGTGTATAAAATTATTGAAGCCAATGCCAAAGAGAAACTTCAAGGCATAGGGAGTTAAAGGGGATGAAGGATAATACAAGGGCACTTGAGAAAGATATTCATACCGATTTTAAAAAAGAAATGTCGTATGGTGATTACCTAAAACTTGACCAAATCTTGTCGGCGCAAGAGCCTCTATCTGAAATGCATGATGAAATGCTATTTATCGTCATTCATCAAACAAGCGAGCTGTGGCTCAAATTGGCGGGTCATGAACTGAATGCGGCGATCAAGAATATTCATGATGGGGACTTTGGGCACGCCTTTAAAGTGATTTCTCGTGTGAAGCAGATATTCAATCAGTTGACGCAGGCTTGGTCTATTCTTGCTACATTGACGCCTGTTGACTATTTGAAGTTTAGAGATGACTTAGGTAAGTCGTCTGGTTTTCAATCATACGAATATCGCAAGCTAGAGTTTTTATTAGGCAATAAAAACGCAGCCATGCTAAAGGTACATGAAAACAATACTCAGGCTCATCAATCGCTTAAGCATGTACTGGAAAACCCAAGTTTGTATGATGAGGTTATTCGTGTATTACACCAACAAGGCATGAGAATAGATGATGAGGTGCTAAATCGAGATTTCAGTTTACCTTATCAACAAAATGAATCTGTATTAAAGGCTTGGTTAACGGTATATCAAGATGCTGATAAGTATTTTGAGCTGTATGAGTTGGCTGAAAAGCTCATTGATATTGAAGATGCTTTTCAACAATGGCGTTTTAAGCATATGTACACGGTACAGCGCATCATTGGTCATAAGATGGGCACAGGTGGTTCGTCTGGTGTTAGCTTTTTAAAGAAAGCGCTAGACATGAGCTTCTTCCCTGAATTGTTTGATCTTCGTACACACTTATAATTAGCAATATATACAAACAATTAATTTAATAAGGTACACTCATTCAATATGTGAATGAAAAGTGTGCCTTATTTTTTTATGGATGTTAGTAAAAGCCAGCTTAATATCAGTCATTTAAAGATGATCTGTGTATTGGAACAATTTGATACAGTAAAAGAAGCTGCGCAAGCACTTTTTATCACTCAACCCGCATTAACAAACCGAATCAGAGAAGCTGAACGTCGATTAAATACTAAGTTGTTTATTCGTAGAGGGCGTAAGATTGTCATGTCTAACGCTGGCAAAAGGTTAGTTATCTCTGCCAAAAAGATATTAGAAGAATTAGCCCGTGCAGAGCACGATATTAATCGTTTAACAGATGGTGTTGAACGTGTGATGAGGGTAGGACTACCACATTATGCTAGTTTTAGTTGGTTGCCCAGCGTCGTTCGAGTGTTCAAAGAAGAAATGCCTGAAGTTGAAATCGAAATAAGTGCAGAATCAGCTATTAAACCTTTAAACGCACTTTACAATGGTGATATCGATGTCGCCATGATTGCCACCTCGCAGCCTCAGTTAGTGTTGGATGAAAATTTATATCAAGTAGAATTCTTGTTAAGAGATGAGCTACTAGCTTGTGTTTCTCATTCACACCAGTTTGCCGATAGTGAATACTTAGAAGCAGATGACTTTGCGGAGGAAACTTATGTCACTAATTCAACTGTCCCTGAAACAGATAGGGAATATGAGCTGTTCTTTAAACCCAATAATATCATTCCAAGTAAGGTGCTCCAGGTTGGCTTTAATGAAGCTATTATGGAATTAATTGAAGCTGGCATGGGCGTATCAATCTTTTCACAACGGCAATTGAATAAGCTTATTGAAAATAGAAAGGTTAAAACGGTGCGATTAGGTCAAACTGGGTTAGCTATTTATTGGCACGTAGTTTCGATTAAACAAGAAACCGTTGCTAAAGCAACGGCTCTGTTAAGTTCGACGATTCGAGGACAACTCAACTAGTTTTTGAAGTTATTCGCTCTCTGGCAGCTCTTTTAAAAGTTTCGTTTTCACGCGAACACCCTTTCCTATACCTGCAACAGACGTTGTTATCAATAACGTTTTTTCAAGAGTCCCTTCAACTGATAATACCTTCTCATGTTCTCCTTTTATTAAGTGGAGCTCCAAAAGATAATTTGCGCTGTTTTTGGGAAAGGTTGTTACCAATTTGAAGAGGTCGGTGAATTTGCCATTGTCATCTTGTTTCCCTATTTCAATGGTAGCGTCTTTGCCAATTTCGGTGATCAGCTTAGGGTTTTGTGTTATTTCACCGGCTAATATTTGATCCTCAGGTGGTATTTCCTTATTGGTTTCAAAATCATAAATTTCTGCTTCAACCATTACATAAGCAGTCGCTTGGTTTGTTGACTCTGCATGCGTCATAAAACTAGCGAGCAAAAAAATCACAGTGGTTAAATAGGTCTTCATTTATCAATCCTTGTTGTTTATTAAGCCTGTGTAGTTCATCATACTCATAATTGTAAAGAAAGCTTAAGGTGTTGATATTCATGATATTCATTGGGTGAATATTACTTTGGAACTTTATTTCTTACAAGAAAGTGTGAATAATCCGTGTTGAAATTTATTAGATGTTGTCATTATGGAATTTTCAGAGCATATAGTTAAATTGCGAAAAGCGAAAGCATGGACACAAGCAAAAGCAGCGCAGCAGATAACTATTCAACAATCTTATTTGTCTAAACTTGAAAACGGTCATTACCAACCTTCAGTTGAAGTAGCTGAAAAGATTGCCAAGGCGTACGATGTTAAAGTGGGTGACTTGTTACCATTGCCAGAAGAAGCAAATAAGTCTCAGCTAGCTAAGTTCATCATTATGGTTTTAGGTGTGTTTACTTTCATCGTTGGTTATTTCGCTCTGTTATTCAATAGCCAGTATTTCACCTATAGAGTAGAGAGCCTTTCGACTCAAGGCGAACTCAATACTAGTTATCATGTCACTGACGAATATTTAGGAAAGGTTTATCAATCAAAATCACAGCATCGTGTTACTTATTACATGATTGATCAGCGTAATATTCACCGCGATGAAAATAGCTGGCTGATGCTGTTTGGCGCCTTTTTGTTTTTCGCTCCCATTCCTTTCATTGTTAATGGCAAGAAATTACAGTTTAACTCTCGTTAATTGCTAGATTTTCATTTGTTTAAAAACTTGTTTAGATAACCAAGAATCGGCTAGTGATAAATCTAAAATGATATCAAAATGATTACGGTTTAGGATTTCACTTTTTACGATGTTCACTTTTCTTTGTTGGTAGTGATAATAAAGCTCATCACTTTGTCGTTTAAATTCTGAAGTTTCGTTATCACCATAAGCTAAAATAACCGGACAACTAGGTGTTTTGGAAGAAACTAGTTTTAGTGGACTTAGTGTTATTATTTCATCTGTTGTTAGCTTCAACGGCTCATTGATATAGGTATTTAGCAGCGGTGCTAAATCATATATACCACTGACAGCACACACGCCGGCAATTGGGTTGTTATTTGAAAACTGTGGGTCTACTTTCCACCAGTCTATGAGCGACATTAATAAAGCTAGATGAGCACCAGCAGAGCTGCCAGACAAGTAGATTTCATTTTTGTCGTAACCGTATTTGTCGGCATTTTTATAAAGCCATAAAATGGCTTGGCTCACTTCATCTACTATTTGTGTGAGGGTTGCGTCAGGCGCAAGTGTGTAATTGAGTGCTGCAAAATGACAGCCAGCCTCTTGGAAAGTAGTCGCTGCAAACGATGATTCGTTTTTACTTAACTCTTGCCAATACCCACCGTGAATATAAACGTGTAATTTCTTTTTACTCCTATTGGTAGGGAAGAATAGATCTAACGTTTGGGTTTCACTTGCACCAAAATATAAGTTAGTTATAACGGTATCTGATTGTCTTGCACTGGAAAGGGCTGCTTTACTTTGATTGATATATAGATTGATGAATTCATTGATGTCATCAATACAGCTACTAGGCGAATATTCTCTCTCTAATACTTGTTTATCAAAATCTAAGTAGTGCAAAACAGCTTCTCTTTAATGCTTTTTAGTTAACTATAGCGTTAAAGAGGATGGTGAGAAAAATCAATAAAGTTATCGAAATTGATAACTAAAATGAATCAATTTACTTTTAAAATAAGCTGTTCTAATTCTTGCTGATAAGCCAACTTCTTTTGTTCATTGAAACCGACGTGTTTACTGACAATTTTACCGTTGCGGTCGATAATATAGCTACTAGGCATGCCTTTTACTTTTAGCGCTTTAGCTACTTTTCCCTTGTGGTCGTAGAAAATTGGAAAGTTTGCAGGGTAGGTATCTAGAAACTTTTGAGCTAGCTCAGGCTTAGCATCTAGATTGACACTTAGGACCGTGAAGCCCGCATTGGCAAATTGTGATTGTATTTGATTCATCCACGGAAAAGACTGCCGGCAAGGGCCACACCAAGATGCCCAAAAATCAAGATAAACAACTTTACCTTTGTATTGTCTCAGTTCTTTTTCAAATGCTTTTAACGTGTCTGCGTAAGCAAAACTACTAAAAAAAAGCGTTATTAAGGCGATATATTTCATTTTGTCATTAGCTGAACTTAAATGATATGCAGCTTGTCATAGTTTCTATGTTTCTAAAAGTAATCATTGTTATAATGATCTCCTATGTATCATAAAAGGACTCAAACATTGCGTAAAGTCAGTTTTTTCACTGCCATTCTATTCACTTTTGCTACAGGCGCTGTTCAGGCTGTAGAAGATGATGTCTACAAGAAATGGCTGAAAGAGAGATTTGCCAATCAACACGAACAATTAATACCTGTAGTTGCTGTTGCCGATATGTACTTTAGTTGTCAGAAAACACAGGCTGGTGAAAAACAGTATCAGGTAAAAGAACTGATAATGGATATGGACAGGGACACTTTGGCTGAGAAGCTGAAAGTGTGTTTAGGAGAGCATAGTTTAGATTCCGATATCGCGGTGAATTATGGCATTAAAGCTTGTTTTTATGAGCAATTTAGTGGCCTTTCTGAAAAAGACCGCGATGACCGTATGAAGCTTGTTGGAAAAGCCGTAGTGTCTTTATCTTTGGACGAAAAGAAAAAGAGCTTTGCCAAATGTGTGACTAGTCAAACCATTGCTTATTTGCGATGAAAATTTTCTGAATTAAATGAACTAGGCAAGATATCTACACCAACAATTTTGCCTAGTTTAATCACCACAGGAATGGTGATAGGGGCAAAAGGGAGTATTGCAAACACGCCGATCCCTAACCCTTTTAGTACATCCAAAAATTGTTGATTAGCTACCTTCATTTCTTCAGGAGTAGCTTTTCTCAGAGTGTATCGTTTGTAGATGCTTAGCATTTCTTTGGTTTCATCTTTTTCTTGTGCCAGCGCGAATTTTACGCGCACCAACTGACGCCTCAACTTTATTGTTTGACGTTGCTTGCCGATACGAACGACACGCACAGGTGCCCTGAAAAAATGAATCCAAACTCTCATACTGCTTATTGTTTCACAAACATTAGGCTATAGAAATTAGCTATTAGTACTAGCTTATGCAAAGATTGCTAAAAAAGTAAACGAAAACTGACGTAGTTTGCTAACCCTATCAAAAATAACTAAAAGATAACGCTCGTGTTTGTTACTATTAGTTTCAATTATCATACTTTGTAACAAATGTCGCAGTTTTGTCACAGTCTTGGTTTGTTAATGTGTGAAATTATCGCTTATAGTAAAACCAAATAAAAATGTAAATATAGGTGCAGTATGGGACAGGAAACACCAAAAGTTTTAGTTGTAGATGATGATATGCGTTTACGCGCATTATTGGAAAGATACCTTGTTGAGCAAGGTTTTGTTGTCAGAAGCGCAGCTAATTCAGAACAAATGGATCGTATGCTAGAGCGAGAAAATTTTCATTTACTTGTACTGGATCTAATGTTGCCGGGCGAAGATGGCTTATCAATTTGTCGTCGTTTACGTCAAGCTTCAAACGATATTCCTATCGTTATGTTAACCGCGAAGGGTGATGAAGTAGACCGTATCATAGGTCTAGAGCTTGGCGCCGATGACTACATGCCTAAGCCGTTTAACCCGCGTGAATTGCTTGCTCGAATTAAAGCTGTTTTAAGAAGACGTGTACAAGAAGCGCCAGGCGCTCCATCACAAGAAGAAAACGTGATTAGCTTTGGTGAATATACGCTTAACCTCGCAACTCGCGAAATGTTGAAAGGTGATATCAATATGCCACTCACAAGTGGTGAATTTGCCGTATTAAAAGCACTTATTACACATCCTCGTGAACCATTATCGCGTGACAAGTTAATGAATTTGGCACGTGGTCGCGATTACTCAGCACTAGAACGTAGTATTGATGTACAAGTGTCACGTCTTCGTAGAATGTTAGAAGAAGATCCAGCCAAACCAAGATATATTCAGACGGTCTGGGGCTTAGGTTACGTATTTGTACCTGAAGGTAAAGCTGTCGCTTAATATCATATGAAAATATTGCCTCGTAGTGCTTTTGGGCAAACTATACTTTTAATCGGCGTCCTGTTATTGATAAATCAATTTGTGACGCTGATTTCAATTTCAAACTACGCAATAGAGCCTAAAAATAAACAAATAAACCAATTACTTGCTAAACAAGTGAAGGTGTTGTTTATGAAGGTTCACAACAATGAAGTCAGTGACGAAATTACCACGTCATTTAAAGAAGTTACGGGTATAAACTACTATACCGAACGTGATGCAATGTCAGAAGGGCTAGCAAACGCAGTCTATTATGCATTTCAATCTGAGCAAATGTCTCAACTCTTGGGTGGTCCAGCAGAAGTTCGCATTTCCATGGGAGATGAGCACCTGTTTTGGATTAAAGCACCTCAAGGTCCTGATTTTTGGGTTAAAATTCCGCTTGATGGACTTGATGAAGAAAACATTACTCCCCTTATAATTGTATTAGTCTCATTAGGCGGGTTAAGTGTTGTGGGCAGCTGGCTTTTTGTACGTCAAATGAATAGACCGTTAAAGGCACTTCAATATGCAGCTCATGACGTTGCTCGAGGTGACATCCCTGATCCAATTAGAGAGCGTGGCACGACAGAAGTAGTCGCTGTAACCAGAGCGTTTAATCATATGTCTAAAGGGATCAAACAGCTGGAAGACGACCGAAATCTCCTAATGGCGGGTATATCGCATGATCTAAGAACGCCGTTAACCCGCATCAGACTATCAACTGAAATGATGTCCCAGCAAGATGAGTTCTTAAAAGAAGGCATTGAAGGTGATATCGATGACATGAATACGATTATCGATCAATTCATCGATTATATTCGTCATGATAGTAAGGATAAGGCGGAACTTGATGATCTAAATGTGCTCATCAATGAAGTTGTGCAAGCCGAGAACATTATTGGCAGGGAAATTAGTTTTGAGGCAGGGGATATTCCGCAGATACCACTTCGTCATGTAGCGATGAAGCGTGTTGTAGCAAACCTGATTCAAAACGCTGTGCGCTATGGTGAAGGGCAAATCAGTATTTATTCGCAAAAAGAAAAGAACAAACGCTTTATTTCATTTAGTGTTTGTGATGATGGCCCTGGTATTCCTGAAGCGGATATCGAGCGTTTATTCCAACCTTTTGTTCAAGGCGATAAAGCTAGAGGCACTGAAGGTAGTGGCTTAGGTCTAGCTATCATTAAACGTATCGTTGATACGCATGGTGGTTATGTTTATCTGAACAATCGTCCTGAAGGTGGTCTTCAAGCTAAAGTTGTGCTGCCTGTTAAGCATCATTAACTAGTTGAGTTATACTTTAGTTTTAAATCACTTTAAGCAGTTTATTGTGGCTTCATTCAATTATTAAAATACTTTAAGGTTAGGCAATATAACTGCTCATAAAAACACTGGCTCGAGAGTATTTATTTTATTTCGCAGCTCTTGTGTCGACAACTAAGTAATCTCTAATATCAATCTGCGTTATTTTATCAGGCAAAAAAAACCGCCCTAAAGGCGGCTTTCTATAACTTATCAAGCGCTCAAATTAAACTTGAGGACCTGCAGCAACTAAGTTCTTACCGTTTTCAGTATCAGTGAACTTGTCGAAGTTGTTAACAAAACGGTTAGCTAGGTCAACTGCTTTACCATGCCATTCTGCTGCATCTTCGTATGTCTTACGTGGGTCTAAGATATCACCTTCAACACCTTCAACAGCTTTAGGTACTGAAAGGTTGAATAATGGTAATACTTCAGTTTCAGCATTATCAATTGAACCATCTAAGATAGAGTCAATGATTGCACGCGTTGCTTTAATTGAAATACGCTTACCTGAGCCATTCCAACCAGTGTTTACTAAGTATGCTTCAGCGCCTGCTGCTTGCATACGCTTACGTAAAACTTCTGCGTATTGCGTTGGGTGCAATGATAAGAATGCCGCACCAAAACAGCTTGAGAACGTTGGTGTTGGTTCTGTAATACCACGCTCAGTACCCGCTAATTTAGCAGTGAAACCTGATAAGAAGTAGTATTCTGTTTGCTCTGGCGTAAGCTTAGCAACTGGTGGTAAAACACCAAAAGCGTCAGCTGTTAAGAAAATTACTTTCTTAGCGTGGCCAGCACGAGAAACAGGCTTAACAATGTTATCAATGTGGTGAATTGGGTAAGAAACACGAGTGTTTTCAGTTTTAGAACCATCGTCGTAATCAATAGCACCATTTTCGTCAACTGTTACGTTTTCTAATAACGCATCACGACGAATCGCGTGGTAGATGTCTGGTTCGTTTTCTTTGCTTAAGTTGATTGTTTTAGCGTAACAACCACCTTCAAAGTTAAATACACCATTGTCGTCCCAACCGTGCTCATCATCACCGATTAGTTCACGCTTAGGGTCTGTAGATAATGTTGTTTTACCTGTGCCAGAAAGACCAAAGAATACTGCTACATCGCCTTCTTTACCAACATTTGCACTACAGTGCATTGAAGCAATACCTTTAAGTGGTAATAAGTAGTTCATCATTGAGAACATACCTTTTTTCATTTCACCACCGTACCAAGTACCACCAATTAACTGCATTTTTTCAGTTAAGTTGAAAGCAACAAAGTTCTCTGAGTTAAGACCTTGCTCTTTCCAGTTAGGGTTAGTTGTCTTAGCACCGTTCATTACGATGAAATCAGGTTCGTAATCTTTTAGCTCTTCTTCAGAAGGGCGAATGAACATGTTTTTAACGAAGTGTGCTTGCCATGCTACTTCAGTAATGAAGCGAACTTTCAAACGTGTATCTTCGTTTGCACCACAGAAAGTATCAACAACAAATAAACGTTTGCCTGAAAGTTGCGTTGTCACTAATGACTTTAACTCATTCCAAGTTTCAGTTGTCATTGGCTTGTTGTCGTTTTTACCTTGATCTGACCACCACACTGTATCGCGTGTAGTGTCGTCACGTACGATGTATTTATCTTTTGGTGAACGGCCTGTAAAAATACCGGTATCAACAGCCACAGCGCCTGATTCTGTGACTACACCTTTGTCATATCCTTCGAGGTCTGATCGAGTTTCTTCAGCAAAAAGCAATTCATATGAAGGGTTATATACCACTTCTGCTACGTCTGAGATGCCGTATTTAGTTAAATCAATCGAGTTTGTCGAAACTGTCATAGCAAATGTGCTCCTATGGTATGACGTTTAAAATACTAGGTAATGTTGAGGGCGCAATTTTAGGCGATCATGAAACAAAACGAAAGTAAAATTTCTTTCGATATGAAAGTTTTTAATAGTACTTTCATAAATGTTTGTTATTGATGTTGAGAATAAAGGTGTTTTTTGTACGTGGTGTTGGCTATTTTATCATTATTAATCAGTAATTTGTGTTGGCTTTTCGTTTAGGTTGAAAAATGACTGAGGTGGATTAAAAAAGATTCACTTTAGATGAAAAAATTATCAAAAATGAGGTGTGAATTGTACAAGTTTCGACTTAAAAAGGTTTCAAGTCGAAACTTGACTAAATGGTTAACTAAAATATTTCACTTTCTTCTTGGTTATTTCCATGAAGAATTTCTTCACTGTTATCAGTAGTTACGTATTCTGTTGGCACAGTTCCCGATTGGAAATATTCGAATATACTGGACTTGTCGGTTGTTTGACTTAATTTGCCACTTTGTTTGTCTATACGAACAGAAACCATATCTTCTGGCTGCTCAAATGGCTCAAACGGGTACTTCGTCAGCGCATCTTTCATATAGGTAATCCAAGCAGGCTGAGCAGAGCGTGCACCAAACTCATTACCTGTTATTTGGTTCTTCCCAAGGTTTGGATTTGCTATACTTCTACCTAAATTTCGAGTGTGATCGTCAAAGCCTATCCATGAAGTTGTAACAAGCCTACGACTATATCCAGAAAACCATGCATCTTTCGCTTCGTTTGTTGTGCCTGTTTTACCGGACAAATCTCTACGTTTTAATGTTCTTGCTCGCCAACCTGTCGCTTGCCAAGCAGGTTTAGCTGACCAGTTTGCATCCCAAATCGCGGAATTAAGCGCTTGTGTGATTAAAAACGCATTTTGCTCACTAATGACCCTTGGGGCACATTGCTTTTCTATTGCTTCTTCGCTTTCCGTTGTTGATGATGGCTCATTCTCTGTTACTGATGAACAAACTTCTGCAGGTTGATGTTTGTACACAATGTTGCCAAAAGAGTCTTCTATTCGGTCTATTATGAATGGTTCGACGTAATAGCCACCATTTGCAAATACTGCAAAACCAGTGGCAATTTCTAGTGGCGTAAGGGAAGCGGAGCCTAATGCTAAAGACTCATCTCTAGGTAACTCATCTGGTGCAAAGCCAAAGTTTGATAGGTGATTCACCATGTTATCTAAGCCTACTTCTCTTAATAGTCGAACAGCGACTACGTTTTTGGAACGAGCTAGCGCTTCTCTCACTCTGATCGGGCCATTGTAAACAGCAGGAGAATTCTTAGGACGCCAGACTACGCCTGTCTTACGATCCCATTGATTAATCGGTGCATCGTTTACTAGACTTGCTAGAGTAAAACCATTTTCTAACGCGGCAGAATAAACAAACGGTTTTATATTAGAGCCGACCTGTCTTTTGGCTTGGGTAACACGGTTAAACTGACTTTGTGCAAAACTAAATCCGCCAACCGCAGCTTCAATTGCGCCATTATCACTTTGCAAACTCACAATTGCTGCGCTAGCTTCTGGTAGCTGGCTTAATACATATACATCATCTTTTAGTTCTACATAAATCACATCACCTACGGCTAATATCTCTGACGCTACTTGAGGTGCTTTTCCTTGCTTCTCGTCATTAATAAATGATCTAGCCCAGGAGATACCTTGCCATGTTAATTCAGATTGGCCATTTTTAGTTGTTATTAATGCTGAGTTATCTAACACTTGCGTTACGACTGCAACTTCAAGATTCTCAAAGGTTGGTGTTGTGTTTAGGGCTTGTTCGATGGACTCTTCTGAGATGTTTGGTAATTGTGATTGTTCAACAGTACCGGCATCAAACTGTTCTTGCACTGCAATGTTAGTTAATGCGCCTCGGTAACCGTGTCTTTGATCGTACGACTTTAAATTAGCTTTTAGCGCTAGTTGAGCTGACGTTTGTAATTCACTCGATACTGTTGTGAAAACTTTATATCCACCCGTATAGGCTTCTTCTCTACCAAACAGTTCTACTGCCTTTTGGTGTGCCATTTCAGCAACATATGGCGCACTTAGTTGGATTTCTGCGCCGTGTTTTCTAGCGGTGATAGGAGCGTTGTTCGCTTCTCTATATTCTTCGTTAGTAATGTAACCACTTACTAACATGCGATAGAGCACAACAGAGCGCCTTGCTTTTGCTCTTTCAGGAGAACGTATTGGATTGATAGTAGAGGGTGCTTTTGGCAAACCGGCTAGCACAGCTATTTGAGCTAATGTTAAGTCTTTCACATCTTTGTTGTAATAAACTTGGGCCGCAGCGCCAAAACCAAAAGCTCTATGTCCTAGTGGGATCTTATTCATGTATAAAGCTAGGATTTCATCTTTAGTCAATAATCGTTCGATATGGAAAGCAGTGAAGATTTCTCTTAGTTTTCGGATATAGGTCACTTCACGAGTTAAAAAGAAATTCCTAGCGACTTGCATCGTGATTGTACTAGCTCCGCCTTTGTTTTGCCCCATCAATTGACCTAAGATGGCTCTTGACATTCCTATTGGGTCAACGCCAAAATGTAAATAGAATCTGTCATCTTCAGTAGCAAGGATTGCCTTAATAAGTTGTTCAGGCATTTCTTCTAATTGCAGAGGGATACGTTTAGTTTCACCAAACTGATTCATAAGTAGGCCGTCTGCTGAGTATATTTGCATTGGCGTCTGCCATTTAACATTTTTTAATGAATCAACACTGGGAAGCTGATCTTTGATAGCAATGTAAGTAACTAACATTACGATTAAAGCTATGGATAGGAGTATTGCTGTGATTTTTGCCAGTTTTTTTAAGAAAAACAAAATAAATTACTCAGTAGTACTTATAAAAAATGTTCAATAATACTAGTATATCGTGTAAAAGCATGTAATAAATGTATTTATTGTAATTTTTTGCCTATTATTATAACAAAAAAGAGCTAGTGGGATATTATGCTGAGCAGTCTGTGGAAAAAGAAGACGTCTTTGATGGTCGGGATCGATATAGGATCTCATTCAGCAAAAGCCGTTTTGTTAAATCAAGGAAATGATGGCTACAAGCTCGAAGCCATTGCTAGTGAACCGATGCCAAGAGGGGCGATAATCGATCGTGAGATTCAGGATATCGACGCCGTTGGTAATGTAATAGTTAAGCTGAAAAAGAAACTTTCCGCTTCAGTTGCACAAGCTGCTTGTGCGGTATCGGGTCAAACAGTAATCACCAAAATTATCTATATGGATGTTAATCTGAATGAGCAAGAACTTGCTAGTCAGATAGAAATAGAGGCGGACAGTTTGATTCCGTATCCATTGGATGAGGTGAGTTTGGATTTCGAAACCTTGGATGTCAATGAATCTGATCCTAGTAAAGTTAATGTATTACTAAGCGCTGCACGAACGGAATCCGTTGAAGCTAGAGTTGCAGCGTTAGACATGGGTGGGTTTGAAGCCAAAGTTGTCGATGTTGAATCATACTCAGTGAGTCGTGCATATGATTTATGTTTAGCGCAGCTACCAGATGATGCAAAAGATAAAACAGTTGCAATTGTTGACGTAGGCGCGGCAATGACTCTGTTCTCTGTGACCGATGCGGGTAAACACATCTATAGCAGGGACCAAATCTTTGGTGGTGAGCAATACACCCGATCAATCGTTTCTTATTACAACAAATCTTTTGAAGAGGCGGAAGCCGCAAAAGTTAGCAACGACTTGCCACCTAATTACACTTTTGAAGTATTAGCTCCTTTCCATACCATTCTTGTTCAACAAATACGTCGCGCAATTCAAATGTTTTTGACTTCAAGTGGCAAAGAGAAGATTGACTATATCGTTCTTTCCGGTGGTACTGCTTCGGTAGAAGGTGTACAACAATTGTTAACAGATGAACTAGGCATACATACGGTTGTAGCCAATCCGTTTCAGAATATGGAAGTGAGCGCGAATATTGACCCTGCCTCATTAGAGCGTGATGCAGGTAAATACTTGGTTGCTTCAGGTTTAGCGTTAAGGAGTTTTTCATCATGGCACATATAAACCTCCTGCCTTGGCGTGAAGAGGCCGAAAAAGCCAAGCAAACAGAGTTTCTGTCATTACTGACAATGGTAGCGCTTTCTGCTTTTGCAGTGGTCTTTTTAATTAGTCAGTACTTTCAAATGAAAATTGACGGTCAAAATGCACGTAATCAGTTCTTGAAGAACGAAATTCTCATACTTGACGCTAGAATCGCAGAAATAAAAACGTTGAATGAGAAAAAGTCTGAGCTTGAAAAACGTATGAGTGTAATCGAGCAATTGCAACGTAGCCGCAATGTGGGTACGCAGGTATTAGACGAATTGGCTAAGGTTGTTCCTAACGGTATCTACCTTACAAAATTGCAAAAGACAGGAAACATCTTGCAGCTAATTGGTAAGAGTGAATCAAATAACCATTTAGCAAATATGATTCGAGAAATTGAGTTGTCTGATTTGTTTGAGAACGCGATTCCTGAATCAATTGTTGCCGACGAAAATAACAGCAAATTGTTGAGTGACTTTAGTATGCGAGTGCGTATTAAAGGTATTGCAGAAATCCCTGATGCAAATGGAGGTGCATAGTGAATTTAGATTTATCGCAATTTGACAACCTCGAACTCGACAATATTGGCCAATGGCCTCCATTGGCGAAAGCGGTGTTCACCGTTTTTGTAGGAATTATTGTATTGGGTTTAGGTTATGTATTCTTGGTGAGTGATAAACTTACAAGACTAGATGCTGTTAAGCTTGAAGAGACAACGCTAAAACAACAGTACCAATCTAAGTACCACGTTGCTGCGAACCTTGAATTGTTTAGACAGCAGATGGCTGAAGCAGAGGAATTATTTGCTAACCAGCTGAAGAGTTTGCCTGAAAGTCATGAAACACCAGGTTTGTTAGATGATATTACACATGCAGGAACAACAAGCGCTTTAAGTTTTTCAAGACTTAATTGGCAGCCTGAAATCGTTCAGGAGATTTATATTGAATTACCTATCGATATTAGTGTAGTTGGTAACTATCATGACTTTGGTAACTTTGTTAGTAAAGTGGCTGGTTTACCTCGAATTGTAACCATTCACGACTTCACTATTGCTTTGGATGAAGAAACCGGTACAAATCTACTGTTAGACATCCAAGCTAAGACATACCGTTATCGTGAGCAGGAGGCTACAGAATAATGAAAAAAGTAGCGCTGTTATCAAGTTTAATTTTGCTATCTGGTTGTTTCGATGACACCAGTGATTTGCAAGCCCATATTTCACAAGTGCAAGCAAACACAGTCGCTTATATAGAGCCAATGCCTGAAGTGCCGGTGTTTGATCACTTTGATTATTCAGTTTCTGAGCTAAGAAGTCCTTTTGATTTACCTAGCCCTGAAGCTATTCAAGAGAAATTACAGCAGATGTCTGGTTGTTTGAGCCCGGATCCAAGGCGACGTAAACAACCACTTGAGAAATTTGCGATGAGTAAGTTAGTGATGCGAGGCACGTTAGGTGATTTAGGAACTAACTTTGCGTTAATCGAAGCATCTGATAAAACACTTCATCGTGTAGCCGTTGGTAATTACCTGGGCTTATATAATGGCCGTGTATCTGAAGTAAACAAAGATAATGTCGCAGTTGTTGAACTTATCCCTGATGGTGCAGGTTGTTGGATAGAAAGAACAACCGTGTTAACAATTGTTGAAGCAGGTGAGGAATCAGAGGGGCAAGGGAAATAATGTTGCTGACAAATACTATGAAAAGAAATACAAGTAGAAATCCAATGAATCATTTTAAAACGTTTTGCTTATTCCTGATTGGACTTTGCTCTATGTCGACTTGGGCTGCTGAGCTAGAAGGTGTTAGCTACAATACAATGCAGAACAATGAGATCAAAATCGTATTTACTACCTCTAAAGATATGCAGGGGCAACCGGAAGTTAAAACTTCTATGGAACCGGCAAAAATTGACATCATCTTTGATGCTGATACGTACGATGAAAACATTGCTCTGACTACTATTAATCATGCTGGCGTAAATGACATCAAGGTTGAAAAAGTAGCTGGTAAGGTTGTAGCGTCGGTAAATATGGATAAACTGACAGTTTTTGATGTAATTCATAGCGAAAAGCAATTTGCGCTTGTCATTAGAAATGTGAGTACTTCTAAAGAAGTTGGCCAGTTTTCCCCTGTAGGTGGAGAATTCATCAATAGTGTTTCGTCTATCGACTTCCGAAAAGGGAAAGACAACGAAGCACAAGTTTTAGTTTATTTAGATGACAGCATGGTTGCTGTTGACGTAAGTGATAAACTTGGCAAGTTATATGTAGAGTTCCACAATACTCAAATTATGGAAGATTTGCTTTATACGTTAGATGTTGCCGATTTCGCTACAGTTGTAAGCAGCATTGAAACATTCCGTGAAGGTAGAAATGCTCGTTTAGTAGTAGATATCGATGGGCCATTTACATTTGAACACAAACAGTTGGGTAATGTTTTTTCTTTGACTGTTAGTGAAGAAATAAAAGTGCCAGCATACTTAGGTGATACTAAAGAGTTTACTGGCCGTGCTTTTACTTTTAATTTCCAAGATATTCCAGTTCGTACAGCCCTTCAGCTAATTGCTGATTTTAATGGTTTTAACCTAGTAACTAGTGACACTGTAGATGGTAACATCACTTTACGTCTTGATGGTATTCCTTGGGATCAAGCACTAGATATTATCCTGAAAGTACGTGGCTTAGATAAGCGTATGGAAGGTAACATCTTAATGGTAGCTCCTAGTGATGAACTTGCAGCAAGAGAAGCTAAAGAGTTACAGGCTAGACAGCAAGTTGAAGAATTAGCACCTTTATATTCTGAATACGTACAGGTGAATTATGCTAAAGCTTCTTCACTGGCTAGCTTAATTAAAAACAAAGACAACAGTATTTTGTCTCCGCGTGGAAGTGTGACAGTTGATGGTCGTACTAATACGTTATTGATTCGCGATACAGCTCAAAGTATTGAAGACATCAAGCGCATGGTTGGCGTTTTAGATATTCCTGTTCGTCAGGTAGTTATTGAATCTCGCATGGTGACAGTAAAAGATAACATCAATGAAGAATTAGGTATTCGTTGGGGTGTTACTAATACTGATGGTGAATATGGTAGCTCAGGTACGCTTACAGGAGCCGACTCAGCTAACCAAGGTATCACGCCTAATTTATCGGATCGCATGAACGTAAATCTTCCAGTAGCTTCGCCAGCTGGTAGTTTAGCATTCCAAGTAGCGCGTTTAGCTGACGGCACAATTCTAGACTTAGAGCTAAGTGCTATGGAAAAAGAAAATAAAGGCGAAATCATCGCTAGTCCAAGAATAACGACTGCAAACCAAAAAGAGGCATACATTGAGCAAGGTGTAGAAATCCCTTATCAAGAAGCTGCTTCAAGTGGCGCTACAGCAACGCAGTTTAAGAGCGCTGTTCTTAGTCTTACTGTTAAGCCGCACATTACTCCTGATGATCGTATTATTCTTGACCTAGTTGTAACTCAGGATACAGTTTCTGATATTTCAAATGGTTCAGCACCAGCTATTGATACACAACGTATTTCAACTCAAGTGCTAGCAAACAATGGTGAAACCATTGTATTGGGTGGTATTTACCAACAACAAGTACTAAGCACAGTATCTAAGGTTCCTGTTCTTGGTGATATCCCATACTTCGGTTGGATGTTTAGAAATAGCAGTAATTTCAATGAGAAAAAGGAACTGTTGATCTTTGTTACACCACGCATTGTGACAGAAAGGTTCTAATTTATAATGAAGTAAGTGAGGATTATACGCCTCACTTACTTGCAATCTATATCAAACAACTGCGATAATTACGCCCTTAAAATTTTCGAGGGGGGTCCCTCATACCTATTAACGCAATTTAACAACGAGTATTAAGTTAATCTCATGGCAGAAAAACGTAACATTTTCCTAGTAGGCCCAATGGGCGCTGGTAAAAGTACCATAGGTAGAGAATTAGCAGATAAACTGCATTTAGAGTTTTTTGATTCTGACCAAGAAATTGAGCGCCGCACAGGTGCTGATATTTCATGGGTATTCGACCTAGAAGGGGAAGAAGGCTTCCGTAAAAGGGAAGAGTCAGTAATTGATGATTTAACTGAAAAACAAGGAATCGTACTAGCCACAGGTGGTGGATCAGTAATTAGTAGCAAAGTTCGTAACCGTTTATCGGCCCGTGGCATAGTTGTTTATTTAGAAACAACTATTGATAAGCAAGTTGCGCGTACACAACGAGATAGACGTCGTCCTCTTTTACAAACGTCTGAAGATCCTCGTTCAGTACTGGAAAAGCTAGCAGTAGATCGTAACCCTATGTATGAAGAGGTTGCCGATCACGTCATTCAAACTGATGATCAAAGCGCTAAAGTAGTCGCTAATAAAATTGTAGAAAAGCTAGATTTCTAAAAAATGAATGTTTTACAAGTAGAGTTGGGTGAGCGCAGTTACCCGATATTTATAGGAAGTGGTTTATTAAATAAACCTGAATTATTGGATGATTATATTCGAGGCCAACGCGTTTGTATTATTACAAATGATGTGGTTGCCCCGCTTTACCTTGAAACACTCAAACACTCTCTACAACACTATCAAGTAGATGAAGTCATCTTGCCCGATGGCGAAGCAGAAAAAAGCCTGAAAAATTTCGAAAAAATCATGTCTCATTTATTGGCTAATGGCCATGGAAGAGATACTACGCTTATTGCTTTAGGCGGTGGTGTAATTGGCGATATTACAGGTTTTGCAGCTGCATGTTATCAACGTGGCATCGATTTCATCCAAATACCAACAACTATCTTATCGCAAGTGGATTCGTCCGTAGGTGGAAAAACAGCGGTCAATCACCCGTTTGGGAAAAATATGATTGGTGCTTTTTATCAACCTAAAGCGGTAATTATAGATATTGAGTCTTTAAAAACACTTCCTGATAGAGAAGTTGCTGCTGGTATTGCAGAAGTCGTTAAATACGGCATCTTAGGCAAGCGAGACTTCTTTGAATGGTTGGAAGACAAGCAGGATTCGATAAAGCGTGCTGATGCAGCTACATTAATTGAAATGATTCAAACCTGTTGCCAATGTAAGGCTGATATTGTCGCTGACGATGAAACAGAAGCTGGCATAAGAGCTCTACTTAATTTAGGGCACACTTTTGGACATGCAATAGAAGCTGAGCAGGGATACGGCAACTGGTTACATGGCGAGGCTGTAGCTGCTGGTATGGTTCTTGCTGCTAGACTAGCAGTGGTAATGAATCTGCTAGAAGTGTCAGATGTTCGTCGTATCGAAGCTTTATTGTCTTCATTTGACTTACCAATTACATCACCAACGGATATGAATTTTGACGCGTACATGAAACATATGCGCCGAGATAAGAAGAACTTAGCGGGTAAATTAAGGTTTATCGTGCCAACTTCTATCGGTACGTCAGAAATCCGTGACGATGTAACAGAGGAGATGCTTCAACAGGTTCTGTAATCAATACAGAAGGGTGAAGCATGTTGTCTGTACAAACGCATACAGAAAACGAAAATACAGCAAGTGTGACAAATATCAGCGCGACAGCGAGAGTTGACTATATTCAGCGATTCTCTAAACAAGCTGTGTTAGTTGTTCATGATGACTATCAAATGAGTGCAGACGTCGGGCATCAATACATAGCTCAGCTTCCTGCTCAGTCTAATACTGCCTTTGTTTCCATTTCTTCTAAACACAACGATATTCAAATTCGTTGTCGTATTGTTGAGCAGCTATTTGGCCAGCAAGCTTTTGATCCCGAAGTATCTTTAGCCGTTAGCCTTATTAATCAACTGAAACAAGAATCTCAAAAACTGACGATTGTCATTGCTAATGCTCAGCACCTGTCTTTACAACTGTTGCACGAATTAACACAACTTTGTGAAGTTGCCAAAAAATCTAATTTCTTAGTCTCCGTATTAATGCTATCGAATATGGAAGCAGGGCAAACAGTCGCCTTGCATAAAGACTTGTTTGCTAAAAAACTATCTATCTTAGCTGCTGATAATGGTCAGCTAATATCTATCAATGATGCTTCATTTAGGTCGACAGGCAGTCAGTTATTAACCAAAAACGTATCACGTTGGCTGATAATTTTTGTTGTTCTTTTTGCAGCTGGCGCAGCAATCATTTTTGGTCTTACACAGGTAGAAATTGATAACAGTGTACCTAGTACCTCATTGGAAAAAGAAACGTTTGTATCTGTGGCTACAGATGTAATAGAGGAAACGCCTCGCGCTCACAAACCGTCGGTAGAACCCGCATCTAGTCAAGATATTTTGGCTGCCCTAAACGGCGATATCGTTAAACAAGATAAGTTGAACGAAATAGCAGTAGAGCGAACGCTGCCTGCCTCAGCAAACGACATATTGGGAGCAATCCAGAATGAGGAAAGTTCAGTTAACCAATCGCTCAATTCAATAGTCGTAAAAAAAAGTGACACCCCTGCGTTGTCTTTAGATGAGGAAGAAAAGGTTACCTTTGAATCAACGCCTATTACAGAAATGACTGTCCAATCACCAACCACATTGAAAGAAATCAGTAATGGTGAGTACTATCTAGCGTACCAACAAGGCTATGTCATCCAAATAGGTAACTATAGTCAATTATCTGCTGTAGAGAATATGATTGAAACGTCAATTGATACAGAACTTCACTATTACGCCCGTATGCAAAACGGAGCAAATAACTGGGTGTTAACTTCAAAGGTATTTCTTTCTAGAAATGAAGCTGATGAAGCTAAACAGGTATTAAAAGAGCAAAATCCTGAAGGTAGTTTTTGGACTCGTTCACTGGCTAGTGTTCACGCCGATATTGAAAAACATGCCATTTGGGCTATGGAATCTCAATAAATTCGTATTGTTTAACATTCAATGTGCGATGTATGCGTCTAATGGCTAGCGAACCTGTCTAAATCACGATACAATTCGCCACTGATTGTCAGAGCCCATGGCTCACTGTAGTAAGGTTCTTTAGATAGCATGGTTAAAAAGCATCGAGCATTTCTCAAATGGGCGGGTGGTAAATATACACTTAGCGATGTTATCAACGAGATGCTACCTAAAGGTGATAGATTAGTAGAACCATTTGTTGGTGCAGGCTCAATTTTCTTAAACTCTGATTACGACAATTATCTTCTTAATGATATCAATCAAGATCTTATTAACCTTTACCAGATCATTCAGATTAAACCTGAGCAATTTATTGAAGATGCTAAGCGAATCTTTGACCCAAAAAACAATGAAGCTGAAGCTTATTATCATTTAAGAGCTGAGTTCAATGCTTCAGTAGATAAATATTACCGCTCTCTACTATTCTTATATCTGAACAGGCACGGCTACAATGGCCTATGTCGTTACAATAAATCGGGTGGGTATAACGTACCTTTTGGCAAGTATAAAAAACCTTATTTTCCAGAAGCTGAATTAGAGTTCTTCTCCGAAAAGGCACAGAAAGCACAGTTTATTTGTGAAGGATATCGCCAAACGTTTGCAAGAGCTCAGGACAACGATGTGATCTATTGTGATCCACCCTATGTCCCACTGAGTAAAACAGCAAGCTTCACAAGTTATGCTGGCAATGGTTTTGGGTTAGATGAACAAGCCGACTTGGCTAATGCGGCAGAAGAAGTCTCTTCAGAGAAAAAGGTGACAGTACTAATTAGTAATCACGATACTATTTGGACGAGAAAAATATACCAAGGCGCTAATAAACGAAAGGCGATCAAAGTCGCACGCACTATTAGTCAAAAAGCTAAAAGCCGTAAAAAGGTTGGCGAGCTACTGGCGCTATATAGACCTAAAAAGTAGAAAGTGCAATTTGCACTAGTCCTACTAGTACTAAGATAAACAGCACAACTGCAACTAAGCCCACTAAAATAAAATCAGCCAGCTTGCCTTCTTTGAAGTCACGCTCTCTGTTTTTATCACTTTGTACACCAAGAAATGCAGCAGCCACTCCTTGGATCGTATCCTTTATTCTATTCATCATATAGTCCTTATTGTTGTTTAAATTATAAACTATATTATCTGAGGAACAACGGCTGCAGCAAAAACTTATTTCCCTTAGTGTTTCTTATAAGTCAAAAGAAAGACTGTAACTTACATAAACTTTTAGATCGTCTTCATCTAAATCTGTTTTAGAAAAACCTAAGCTAAAATCACTTTTGCTTAAGCTAAAGCCGTAATCAACAAAAGACTCTCCAGCATAAAAGTCATCTGTACCAGTACCTACATGAAGACTTAAACCTATTTCACTCGCAAGCTCAAATTCAGCGTCTAGTGAAATATAACTGTCATCACCAAAATCAGCACCTTCAGCATCAACTAATGTCGCATAACCTAACGTAAACGCACCAAAAGATAGATTAATGTAGGCTTCGCTAAAATCAACATCAGGTGTGCTATCAGGGTAGGCATATTGAATGAAACCAACATCGTAAGAAACGTCTTCAATACTGCCGCTGAAGCCTAGGTAAAGATCTAGTTCATATGTCATGTCTGTGTCCCAATCAGCATTTGAGACCCAGGTACCAGCATAAAAACCGCTTTGAGCTTCATAGTCAATACCACCAGATATCGCGGCTTTACCATTTGTTTGCTCCAATCCTCTCCACAAGTAGTTACTGGTGACACCTATATTGGCAGAAAGGCCTTCGACTGCTTGTGCAGGCATTGTAAAACCAAGTCCAAGGGTAGCGCTTAATAATAAATAATTTAATGATTTTTTCATCATATACTCTCTGTTTTGTTTTTATTGATGATGATTTTGCAATGTTGAAGCCATCCTTGTTTTATTACGAGTTTTTGTTGTTATTTATTTATTATTCAATTGTTTAGAGTTTTAGTTGAAGGCATGTATTAACGACTGGTTGTTGAACATTTGAACGTTAATGGTGCATTGTTTGGTTATTGCAGCTATATAGTGCAAGCACAGTTTTGATTGCTTAAGGTCGAAATTTTTTCAATTTTAGTATAAAGTAGCGCAAATTTTTTTAGGGGATTGGCTATGTCTTCATTTTTAATCGCACCATCTATATTGTCAGCTGATTTTGCACGTCTTGGAGAAGATGTTGAAAAAGTGCTTAATGCCGGCGCAGATGTCGTTCATTTTGACGTTATGGACAATCACTTTGTGCCAAATTTAACGTTTGGTCCTATGGTGTGTAAGTCTTTACGAGACTACGGTATTACTGCTCCTATAGATGTACATCTAATGGTTAAGCCTGTTGATGCCTTGATTCCAGAGTTTGCTAAAGCTGGTGCAGACATCATTACGTTCCATCCAGAAGCTTCCGATCATATCGACCGTACCTTACAGCTTATTAAGGATAATGGTTGTAAAGCGGGTCTGGTATTAAATCCTGCGACGCCTATTCATGTATTAGATTTTGTGATGGATAAGCTAGACGTTATCTTATTGATGTCAGTAAACCCAGGTTTTGGTGGACAATCATTTATTCCAACTACTTTAGATAAGTTAAAGTTGGTTAGAGAAAAGATTGATGCAAGTGGTAGAGATATACGTTTAGAAGTAGACGGTGGTGTGAAAGCTAGTAACATCGCTGAAATTGCAGAAGCGGGCGCTGACATGTTTGTTGCCGGCTCAGCTATATTCTCTCAACCTGATTATAAAGTTGCTATTGATGAAATGCGTGAGCAGTTAGCAACGATTAACAAGTAATTATTAAGGACTATTATGACAAAGCCTGTTGTATTAAGTGGTTGTCAGCCTTCGGGCGAATTAACAATTGGTAACTATCTAGGTGCTCTAAAGCAGTGGGTTAATATGCAAGATAGCCACCAGTGCTATTACATGCTTGTTGATCAACATGCTATAACGGTTAGACCTGACGCTGAAGCATTAAGAAAGGCGACTTTAGATGGTTTAGCACTTTATCTAGCGTGTGGTGTCGATCCACAGAAGAGTACTATCTTCATTCAATCTCACGTTCCTGAGCATGCGCAATTAAGTTGGGTACTTAATTGTTACACGCAAATGGGTGAATTGAATCGTATGACTCAATATAAAGATAAGTCACAAAAATCTGAAGCAAATATGAACGCTGGTTTGTTTACATATCCAGTATTAATGGCTGCAGATATCCTTCTTTATAACGCTGATGTTGTTCCTGTTGGTGATGACCAAAAGCAACACTTGGAATTATCGAGAGATATTGCAACTCGCTTTAATAATATCTACGGTGACGTTTTCACTGTGCCAGAGCCTTTTATCCCACAATCTGGTGCACGTGTGATGAGTTTACAAGATCCTACTAAGAAGATGTCTAAGTCGGATACAAATCCTGGTAACTTTGTTGGCCTTTTGGAAGATCCAAAAAAGATCACTAAAAAAATTAAGCGTGCGGTAACCGATTCTGATGAATTAGCCCGTATCTATTTTGACGTAGCTGAGAAACCAGGTGTTTCAAATTTACTTTCGTTATTATCAAGTGTGACGGGTAATTCAATTGAAAGCTTAGTGCCTCAATACGAAGACAAAATGTATGGTCACTTAAAAGGTGATGTTGCAGATGCTGTTGTAGCTTTACTAGAGCCAATTCAAGAGCGTTATCACCAATACCGTGAAGACCAAGAGTTCTTAAATCAAGTAATGCGTGATGGTGCTGACAAAGCGTCTGAGCGTGCCAGTAAGATCTTGGCGTCTGTATACGATGCTGTAGGTTTTATTGCTAAGCCTTAAATGAGTATTTAGTTTGATTAAAAAAGCCCTGCATTTTGTGCAGGGCTTTTTTGTTACTCATTGTCAGGCTTTTTCTTTGCTTCTTCTTTGACTTGGTCAAACAGCCTATCACTATCTTTGACAAACTTATCGACAGTTTCCGTATTAGAGAATTGGAATGTAGGAGACATTATTGTTGAGTCATAGCTAGGCTTCTTAACAAAATCTTGCTTTTGTTTCTTGTTTTGAGAATTTGCAAAGCTACCTCCTACTAGCAGTAAAGTTAAAGCCGCTGCTGTGATATAACGCCTCTTGGCTGATGTGTGGAAGCCAATAAAAGTATTTAACCAAAATAAGGTAAACAATACTGCCACTGGAAAGATCAATACTAGATAGCGCAACGGCATCTGACTTGATGTATTAAAATTGACAAAAGTCTCGATAAAGTCACCGAGTAATAAAACGTTTAAACTCAAAAACGTGACACTAATTTGTGTTAGTACTCGCGCGTCATTTTTCATGAGGTGAGAGATTAACGATACAAAAAGTGGCCATGTTACAGCTAGTATCAGCAGCTTAATTGTGGGTTCCAAAAGTTGAGTTAAATGGACTTCTTTTGGAATGTTAATGTAATGCAGACTAGCGATAATGCTTGCAAAAACGAGTACATTAATGGCAATAAATACGGGGTGTTTGGCTACATTAAGTAAGTTCTCTATTGGACCTATGGCTATACTTTCAGGCACCGGATGGTGAGGGAATATAATTCTTACTTGGCTCTTACCTAGTGTTATGATGTCGCCAGACTTTAATTGATGACCATGAGCTTTATCTTTAGTCTCATCAAGGAAGCTACCGTTAACACTATCGATATCATTTACTGTCCACATATCACCATTAAAACTCAGGCATATGTGATCTGCACAAACATGCGGGTCTGATAAGATAATATCGTTGTGATAACCTCTGCCAATATTGATTTCTGATTTAGCAAACTTATGACGGCTAATGAGCTTTTGCCCTCTGCTAATTTCTTCGATGATTATTTCCATGATACAGCTTCCATAAATTTAGCCATGAAAGCTTGAGCACTTTCTTGTGAAACACCTGCCAATGCAAAGTGACTAATCAATGCTTCTTCATATCTATCGACAGAAACACCTAAATAAACCACATCAAACAAATCATCATAATCTTTATAAGCTCGAGTACAGAAAATAGCTTTATTACTAATTTTATTCTCTTTTGCACTTATTAAATCATGTTGGCATTCAAATTCTGTTGCATCATCCTTTGATACATCGTTACTAGGACCGGCTGATTTTATTCTTGCTTGAACGTATTGGTAAAACTTTGTAGGGCTAAGTGATTTTGATTTTAAGTACAAATATTCCATATCTAGTGTGCCAGTATAAAACTTACTTGATACATAGGTATCTTCGTTAAGTGCACAATTTGCGACGACAATTAGCACCTTATCTTCAGTTTTGTCAGCATTGGATTCCCCCCAACATTTAACAAATGGAACGTCAACTACCGGTACTTTTGCACTACCAAGTTGTTTTAATTCCCAGTTGCTCTGAAGTAGGTTAGAGACTAAGTCTTTCTGGTTTGCATAAAGCTGTTGCTTCATTTGTTCTTCAATACTGGTGGGCGGGGCATCAAGGTAGTCTTGGTACAGAGCTCGTAATTTATCATGTGGGACAAGCCAGCCAATTTGGTTTCCTGAGGTAGCAACATTAATGCCGACGACCTGCGCTTCTTTGTTTACTACTGGACCGCCACTCATGCCTGAGTTAACTGAGCCTGTAAAATGAATTCTGTCACTGAACGAATCAGCCTTTAAGCCATTGTAGGTGCCAGGCACAACTATCATACCTAAGTCGTTTGGATTACCTAATGAATAAAGTTCCTCACCTTTGATGGGGGCATGAGGTGCGATTTCAAAAAATGTGTTGTCTTCGTTTAGCTCGCGCTTCACAAGCGCAAGGTCATTTGTCACATCGACACTTTCTAAGCTCAAAGTCGACTTTTGCCCTTGGCTATCTAAGTATTCCAGTAGGTATTTCTCGGGATGACGAGCATAACCAGAAATTACATGGTAATTTGTTGCAATTAAGCCGTTTGCCGTTATTTGAAAGCCTGAGCCAATCGAAGACTTTTCACCACTAGCTTTGTCAATCAATCTTATCTGATAAAGTGACGGTGCGTATTGTTTAAAGATAGTTTCTGCTTGTTCTTGTGCGTAGCTCACGCAACTCGCCAATATTAATAATGTACTGAATATAAACTTCATTCTGCATTCCTAAATGAATCATGCATCTTCATTTTGCCACTGTTGTCGGTTTTGTCATCTTTTATTATCGCAATCATCGAATTTATTGTTAAAAAAGCCACATTATTCTGTTCAGAAAATTAGTTATCTATATTTCTTCCACATTATGTCGTTATCTTAGTCATCAGAAATAAAAGGAGTTGTAATGAACAAATTAATAATGGTTGCTGCTATGTATTTCTTAGCAACAACTCAGGTATCTGCGAGCTTAATACAAGTAGTCGACTTTACTGGTAACAACCAAGGCATTGAAGATGAATTTGTATTTAATCAGGCTGGTGTTGAGTTGACTGTTTCTGCTTGGATGACCAATGTAAACAGTGAACAGGACGAACTTATGCCATGGACGGCCTTAAATGGTTTTGATGGCTCTCAAAAAATAGGCGTATATAAAGGTAGTACAGGCTTTGGCGTTGTTTCAAATGAAGATGACGGTTATGACTTAGATGGTGGTAGTTCAGCTAATTTTGCTGATCCTGACGAAGGATTACTTTTTTCATTCAGTGAACAAGTTAATTTCTTAGGGTTTGCGGCAGGTGAGTTGAGCAGCAATGACGATCTAAATTTGGCTATTGTAAACTTCGATCCGATGGGACAGCTTGTATTAACGGATGTTTTTATTGATGTCGCTAGTGATGACGACGAAGACATTTTTGCCGTTTTTCCAGGGATCGTGGGTCAACATTTTATGGTTTGGGTCGATGGCAATGATGATGACGTACGTATCTTGGACACTGCTTTTACAAAAGTATCAGAGCCAGCAACGTTGTTACTATTTTTAATTTCTTTTGCATGGTTAGTAAGGACCAGAGTTAATTAGCATATCTCGAGTCCGCAAAGCCCGCCAATCACACACTTGGCGGGCTTTTTTTATGCCTGTTGATAAGTTAGTCTAATGACCAATACAAAGGAGGTTGATGATGAATCATGAACAAGTTGAAGAATACATGCTAGCTAAGCCAGCATCTAGCTTAGACTTTCCTTTTGGTAAAGAGGTCAGTGTATTTAAAGTAAAAGGCAAAATGTTCGCTACTTTATCCCTAGGCACAGGCAATGAAAAAGACACTGATGGAAAAATGGCTGGCTTTTATTGCATGAATCTTAAATGTGATCCAGAAGAAGCGGTTATGTTAAGAGATATTTTTAGCGCCATCATTCCGGGCTATCACATGAACAAAGCTCAATGGAACACCGTTATTTTAGACGGCTCTATTCCGTCCGGTGAAATAGAAAGAATGATCGACAACTCATTTAAACTCGTAGTAAGCAAAATGACAAAAAAAGACCAAGCGTCTATTTTGTTGCATGAATAGCCGACTTAGGCGCACGAATGACAAAAATATTTAGTTAACTTAAAAAATAACAATAAGAGTGAGTAACATGTTCAAGATATCAGCACTGTTAATTTCGATGATGGCTGCGGCGATGCCTTTCAAAAGTCTAGCTGCCAAGAACCCAGATAACCCTTGGCCTGAAATTAGAAAAAAACGTATTGAAAAGTTACTCCCCGATGCACTGCAAAGCGCAAATACAGATGCTTGGATGGTTGTGTGCCGAGAGAATAACAATGACCCGTTGGCTGACCATGTAGGTTGTGAAAATGCTGGCTCAACAGCTGTTTTTCTTTTCTATCTTGATGACAAAAAGTTTCACTCAATCGCTTTTTCTCCATCGAGTGAATCAACTGCTTTGGCTGAGCTTAATATCATGCACAAAGTTAAGTCTGTACCACGGAGCCAGTCGACTATTGAGACAGCAGCTCAATTTATCAAAGAAAATAATTTTGCTCGTATTGCGGTCAATACTTCCTCACAAAACGCGCAAGCTGATGGTCTGAGTTATAGCCAGCGATTAGCCATCGAATCAGCGTTAGGAGAAGCTTTAACGAAGCGTCTTGTTTCATCCGAAGAAGTTGTTTACCAATGGTTATCTATCAAATTACCAGAAGAAGTTGAGATAATGACTGAGGCAGCTCGATTAACAGAGTTGTGGCAAAGAGAGGCATATAAAACAGTTATTCCTGGAAAAACGACTGATGCGGATGTTGCGGCATTTTTGAAGAATAGAATGAAAGAGCACGGTGTAACTGACGCTTGGGCGCCCGACCAAAATCCAAATGTTAATTCTGGGCCAGATCGTGGACATTCTCATGCGACAAATAAAGTTATTATGCCGGGGGATGTTATTCAAATTGATTTTGGTATCAAATTATATGATCGCTGGGTTAGCGATATTCAGCGATTTGCTTACGTGTTAAAGCCTGATGAGATAAGTGCTCCGAAGGATATTCAGCATTATTGGGATAGCAGTAAAGCAGGGGGCTTTGCTGCTTTTGATGCCATGAAGCCAGGTGTTAAAGGGATTGAAGTCGACGCCGCTCAATCTGTTCTCATGGAAAAAAATGGCTCAGAGTATGTGATGTGGAGTACAGGCCACCCGGTAGGTTATGTGGCTCACGATACAGGTCCTAATTTAGGAGGCTCACGCACGACATCAGTAAGACCAAGCGCTCAACGAAAACTCAAAGAAGGGATGGTATTTGCATTTGACGGCTTTCATAGTTGGAAGCGAAAAGATGGCACTTTCAAAACTATCTCGGTTGAAGAAATGGTTGTTATTACTGACAAAGGAGCTAGGTACCTCATACCACCTCAGCAAGAGCTGATTCTTATACCGTCTACATAAAGTATTGTTGACTAACCAGGTAAAAGCGGCTTAGTCGAAAGAGTTGGTGCTTAACGTATTGGTTAAGCACCCAGTTGGTTTACTAAAGTGATCTTGCTCTAATTACATCACAGACTAGGCTATCCCAGGTTTCAGTATTGTAACCTAGCACAAAATCTCTATTTATCTTTTGCGTCATATGACAAGCATCAACGCTCAGACCTAGTGCATCGATATAATCTTGCTCAACAAGGAAATACTGAAACTTATAAGGCAACAACCACTTCTTAGTGGTTGCCGCTATCAGTACCTCTTGAGCTTCCTCATAGGTTGAAAACCATTCATTTATAAAGGCAAAACACTGACTAGGATAGAAGATACTGCCAAAATTAGTGTTTTCAAACGAATTCTCCTGACCTGACAGAACTTGTTGAGCCTCTTGCCAACTTTGAAAACCTAGATCTCTGGCAATGACAAGTAAGCAGTGCTTGAGTTGCCATGATTGATCTGTGTGAAGCGTTATTTTAAGGAATTGCTTTTCTAACCTTTTAGCTACAAGCTTGTTGCTTTTCTTGGCTTGAAGTAACTTTTTTGCTTGAACCTTTATTTCATTTATCGCATGTTCCATTTGCTTACCCCAACTCTGTTGCTAGAGAAAGTTTCATATGGGCATGATCACCAATAGCCATTTCGATGTGAAATGAAAAATTGCTAACGTGGTAAAAAGCATACGAGGCAACCATTATGACTATAAATGGTAGGAGTATTTGTTTGGTTTTTGAATAGAGTATTCTTTTGGAGAATCTTCTTTTAGATGTGATTTGACTAGTCATCATTCAATCCTGCTAAGTTATTATGGCACTCCGCTAAGCCAACTTAGTTCGTATTGAACTGATTTATTATCAAATATCAGAGTGAATTCATCTTTGGCGGAAAAGGCGTCTCTGCAACCTAGGAGGAATTCTATGTCGGTTAATTAACCAAGTCAATTTAGAAATCGGGCTCGATCTCAAAAACTAAGGTTTCTTTGTTAACCGGATGAGTAAACGAAAGTCTCTGTGCATGAAGCCTAAGACGATCGGCCGGCGTTCCATAAAGATTGTCGCCGATAATTGGGGTGTCTAAGCCTTCAGGGTGTGCACAATGCACTCTTAATTGATGTGTTCTACCCGTAATAGGGTACATGTAAAGCTTTGTTGAATCTTCATTTCGGCTAATAACTTGCCATTCTGTTTTAGCGCGCTTGCCTGTTTGAAAACACACTTTTTGTCTAGGCCTGTCCAAATGATCTGTGATTAACGGCAGCTCAATTGTGCCAGAGTCATGTTGTATGACTCCGTCAATTTCAGCGACATATCGTTTGGCGATTTCTTTATTGATAAACTGCTTTTGCAAATGCTTATGGGCTCGGTTGCTCAACGATAAAACTAAAAGCCCTGATGTAGCCATATCTAAACGATGTAGGATTAAATTCCCTTGTGCATCAGGATAGGCTTCTTTGATCCGTGTATAAACTGAGTCGGTAATCGATTTTCCTGGAACAGAAAGTAAGCCAGCAGGCTTATTCACTACAACTAAGTGCTCGTCAGCATAAACGATTTCTAGTTCAAGTTTTTCAGCAGGGTTAATTAATAAAGGATTTGCATCTACAGATAAGCCTTTCAGCATATGTCCCAAGATAGGCTGGCATTTACCTTGGCATGCCGGATAAAAGTAACCGTGCTTTCTGATCTCAGAGGTTGGTGATTTGCCCCACCAGAACTCAGCCATACATAGTGGTTTTAGATCGTTCTCATATGCAAATTGTAATAATTTGGGTGCCGCACAGTCTCCTGCTCCAGCTGGTGGTTTGTCTAAACTTTCATGCCTAAAGATGTCTAATAGATTTTCACTTTCTTGCTTGGCATTCAAAAATGTCATTGAACGAAAGAGAGATTTTATCAACTTATTTGAAAGCTTCTTTCTGTCTTTACCCAATTGCTCAATGATATCTTGTTTTTTAGAAAGGGTGTGTTGTAACTCCTGCTGCTCTTGCTGCCATTGTTGCTTGAGGGCTTGAATAGATTTTTTATCGGCAACACTTTCTCGAGCTAATGAAATGCTCATTTCAATGGCTGATTGATGTGCAGCTGGATCAGTTAGGCGGCATACTTCTGATAGGTTGTCTTCTATTGATTTTCTGATCTCTTTTCGTTGCTTTCTATTAATGGCAGACTGATTTTGAAGTGCTGCTATCTCAGCATTCGCTTGGCTCTTAGCTTTTTGAACATCTTCTACTAGTTGCAAATAGTCAGAAGCGTCTTCTAATGCTCGTTTTTCGCTCGTTATGTCGTTGATTGTCTGTTGGATAGATAAGAAATCTGAAGATTGAGTGATCTTGTCCGATAGTGTTGGTGTTAGTTTTGAAAGCAGCGCGTGTGGAATTCGCCTATTATTCTTGGCACTGCCAGACACAGCACTCAAGAACATCGTATCACCTTCACTTGTCTCAACGACTAGAATACCAAACATCGCACCTGCAAATTCAGTTTCAGTTAACCCAAGTTGCAATAGTTCTCTTTGGAGCTGCTCACAAGCTAATGAGGAAAGTGGATGAGGCTGGTAGCTGAAAGGAAAGGTAAAGCTGGCTGGCGCAGAAAAATTAGAAATATCTTTTTCAAAGGAGGTTAAATAGTGGTTAACTGCGGTCATAAAATACGCCAGAGGTTGCTTCGGTTAATCTAGGCATATTCTATCGGGTTGCTCACCTACATGCATTAAAAGATGAAAATCAATGCGTGCATTGAAAACACCAGCAATGTTAGCTTCAACCGCATTTGATAATAAGGTGTCAGGTTATTATCTAGTTGAATGTATGTTCTTTCATATCCATATAGCCATAAGTAACCGATAGCTAATAATATTAAGGCGATATTATGTTGTATCACTAATGAGAAAAATGCCAATAAACTAAACAGATTACTAATAATGTTCTGTTTACTGGTACTGCTATCGGTTGTTGGCCTCCACAATGTCCCAGCCAAAAAGCTCAAAATGATGGCGCTGTAGTAGGTAAAGCACTTTTTGGCGTCCGTCCCTAGTATATTAACTTCAAACAGATTCATGATGAAAAGGACTATAAAAGGAATTAGTCCTAAATAACCCAATAACCGCCAACTTGGTGTGTTCACTTTTGTTATCTCATTTACCTTGGAACTTATCTTTTAAATACGTTAATAGGCCTGCTGTTAGATCAATATTGCAGTGATCTCTCACGATAATTGGTACGTAGAATTTTAAAAGCAAAGAAGAGGGTGAAATGATGATTGACGAGAATATTTTCAAAAAATGTCAGGACAAAGAGCTTCAGGCTACAATCGTTTGTACGGCAGATTCCTCGCACTATTTAATTGGTGGTGAAGACGAACAAGGTAATTTCTTTCATCTATCCTATAGAGGTGAGGAAGCCTATATGACAAACTCATTGGAATTGGCGAAGAAATTGCTGAGAGAAAATAACATTCATGAGGCAGTACTTGAAATGAGTACCCCCTATGATGAGATGATTGGCTTGAGTTCTCCAAGTGTGACTAGAGAGTTTATTTCTTTTTGAGCAAAGGACTAACATGAAAAATAGTATTGATTTAAAAAGATGTTTATCAGTATTTAATCTTATCGTTGAGAAAGGCGAAAAAGTAGGTAATGAGTACGAGTATAACGGCATATATGCATGGCATGATTTCGACGGCTATAGCTGCTTTATGAAGTATAAGAATATGACGCTTTCACTATTTTTTCATGGTAAGTACGACATTGATTTTCAAGAAGAGTCGGATTTACATGAGTTTGAAAAGAAACTCATTAAAATAGAACAAGAGTTTGCATGACTAACAGAGTATCTCCAAAGTCCCTATTACACAGTAAGTGGACACGTACCAAGGTTCAGAACAAAGAAAAGCACTTCATCATTGTTGAGGTTGAATATGACGAAAATCAACAAGTTGAAAAGTGTGTTATAGAAGCCGTGATCAATAACAATTGTTACGATATTAATTGGCGAGACTTAAAGCAACCAGCCAAATGGAAACAAGGCTGGCAGTAAACTACCACTTAATGTCTTTGTATTGCCAGTCAATAAAGCCAATGTTCTTGCCTGAGGTCCACTCTTGTTTAATTTTCCCTAACTGATGTCCTACAAATTCAGTTGTAAACAGTTTTCCTTCAGGAACATTATTTTGAAATGGTTTAGACAAATGAGTATCTGTTGTGCCAGGGTGAAAAGCGATAAGCTTAACATGCTTAGCATGGCGTTTATATTCTATCGCAGCGGTCTTGATTAACATGTTTAGTGCTGCTTTTGAAGCGCGATAACTATACCAGCCACCCAGTCTATTATCTTCTATACTGCCCACTCGAGCACTTAGTGTGACAATATAGGTATCGCTATCTTTAGTGAGAAGTCGATGGAGAACTGACAGCCATTGCATAGGTACTACAGTGTTAACGGAAAGTACTTCTATAAATTGCTCTGCATTAAACTGTTGAAGTTGTTTTTCAGGTTTTATGCTCTCATTGTGCAACATACCGTTAAATAGATAGATGACATCGATCACTAGATTAGTAGCGCTTATCTGACTGACAATACGTTCAATCGAGCTACATGAATAATCACATGTCACTTCAATGATATTGTTGCACTTTTTATAACGCTCATTCTGCTGTTTATGGAATCTTCGACTAATGGCAATGATTAAGTGTTGCTTGTTTTTAATCAGTGTATTGATCGTTGCTTGGGCAATACCGCTAGAAGCGCCTATGACAATATACACCTTGTCGATTTTTTGTTTTGAATCATTAATTCTTTCGGCAAGTGCCACTGTCGCATTCCTCTTGTTTTCCAAATAAGCCGGAAATGCTATGTCTGTGTTTGGCAAAAAATAGATAAGCTTTATCCGCTACCGGCCTAACTATTGGTAATCGTAGAAAACCAACTAGGTGTTGTTTACCCACGAGAGACCATGCGTAATAGGTAACATCTAGGCCATATACTAGTTTGCCGTCTATTCTTCCGTGGAGCATATCCATAGCATAGTCTTGTTCTATATCTTGATGAGCTGGCAAGGCCATGGTTTTTTCATCATGCAAGTCAATTAACTCGATTAGATTTAACTCATCTCGCTTTTTAAGCGCCCACATTTCTTTACTGCATAACAGGCACTGACCGTCAAAATATATCGTAAGCATAAGCACTCCTTAGTAGAGGAATATACGAAGCACTTGGCGATTCAGATCTAATTTCTCATCATTGGTGTGTTGATTAATTAACTAATACCAACAAAGTAAACCTGATCCTTTAGGGCGTTTACATACCTTACAGCTGTTATCAAGAAAAATAAATGAAAATCATTCTCATTTGTATTGACAGGGCTGAATTACCTTTGTTAAGATACACCCAACTTGATGACTTGCCCTTAATGTTAAGTTTATTAGCCCAAGCTTAACGTCCAACCCTCCAGGGTCATCAAGTTATTTTAATTGATATTTATGGTTTCTAGGTATCGATTAAATTCTCTTACGGGAGTACAGCGTGTATATTTGCTCGATTCACGACTGTTTTTATGGCTGCCAATATTCTATATATTGGCAGCTTCTTTTTTTTCGGGGTATTAATCAATAATTGCACAGGCAAATTTTGGTCCCGACTTTCCTTCTACGTCTGGGCCAACGTGTATCATTAGAGATCTACCTCTTAATTCATTCAAATTCAGTTGGTCGCTCTTAATTACTGCCGTTGAATTACCATTCTCGTCAGCGGCTAAAGGCTCAAGATCTCCTTTTGGGAGTGGCATATCCATATCTTCCATCGACATACCCATACCTTGATGATATTTCATCATTTTCATATGATCGCCATGTCCATAGTGATTACCAGCGGCCAATCCAGCGACTCTTTTTCCTTCAACTGTACCACCTTCACAACTCGGGTTTTCATGAATATGCATACCATTTAATTTCTCCGGTAAACCCGTTAAGTTTGCTTTCAAAGTGATACCTTTTTGCTCCTGAGATATGGTCATAGTGCCTATTTCATCAAGTGGTCCAAAACCGTTTATCGTTGATACTTTTAATGTTATTGAATCACTAGGGAAATGTTCAATAATGAGTTTTCTAGCATCTTCAGCTGAATGTGAAGGTAAACTCTGACGCAGAGCCGCAAGTGCATACTCTTTAACTAGCGTAGGTTGCTTTTGAAGGCTGTAAGCTGTTGCAATATGTAATTGGATTGCGCCATCATTTGGCATACCAGATAAGGCTGACTGTAGCAGTTCGAGACCTTTTTCCGGAGAACCATTTCTAACTAAACTCCAGCCTAACGCATCCATTACGGCTGGATTATTTGGATCAAGTTTGTTAGCAACTTCAGCTAGCTCTTGAGCTACTTTTCCTTCAATATTCGCATCAGAGCGAACGATTGATGACATATATAATGTACTGACATCAAAAGGAGATAAAGAAAGTGCTTTATCAAAGGACTGTTTGGCTAACTCCGTTTCACCACTAGAGTAGTGGGTGAGTGCTAATTCGAAGTGCAATTGTTTGTTTGAAGGGTTCGCTGCTATAGCTTTTTCAAACCAAGGCAACAAGTCTTCATGTTCGACACTTGCAGACGATTCAGAGTGAGAATGTATACTGTGGTCATGCATAGAGCCAAACAGTGCTAACCAAGCATGAATAGCGTTTTCATCGAGTGACACAGACTCTTTAAATGCCAAAGTAGCCTGATTCTTATTGCCTAAATCGTATTCTATTACACCGAGTAAATAGTGACCTTGCGCGAGTCGTGGTTGTGCAACCAAGATTTCTTTGACTATTGATCTGGCTCTGGTTGTATCACTTGACTCTAAGAGCAACTGAGCCAAAGATAATGCTAGCATAGTATTTTGTGGTTGCTTGTCATATAGTTTTCTTAGATAGTTAAGTGCATGATTACCTTTACCCGCACGTTTACTGTAATCTATATAAGTGCCTAGCTCGGCATAGGTCAATGTATCTTCAGATAACTTTAAGAATGACTCTAACGCTTCAAACGCTTCTTCTGGTTTCTTAGCTATTAGCAATACTTCAGTTTTTGCCAATAAGATCTTTTTCTGCACTGTTTTATCATTAATTTCAAACAACTTTGCAAGTAGTGTTAATGCCTTGTCTGTTTGTCCTCTTAACGCATGAGCTTTAGCTCTTGCAATGACTGTTGGCAACGCATTTATAGTATCTAGGTGAGATATTTTAGAGAGCGCCTTATCTGCCTTTTTAAGCTGTCTCAAGGAAATCGCTGACTCAACATATCTGGCGATAGCTTCCAAATTCAAAGGAGATTCTTTCAACGTTTCGTTATTTACTAGGGGTGTGAACAGCGAGACTACTTTGTCGTGTTGTTGAGTAACTCGATAACTCTCTGCTAGCTCTAAGTGCGGAAGCGCCACATGCTCTTGTGGAACGCCGTATAAAGACAGCATTTGTTCAAGTACAAGAGACGCATCGGCTACTCTATTTTGCTTGAGGTAATGCCAAGCTAAATAGCGATAAGCAATTGGATCTTTTGATTTAGATTGCACAGATTGCTTCAAGTAATAAGCACCTTTATCTGCTTGATTGGTAAACAAATAGGTAATGCCCAATAACGTACTCGCAGGAGAAAAATTAGGTTCGGAGCTTAGTATGTTTAAAAGAGCCAATTCAGCCTCTGCATACTTTTTCATGCTAAAAAGCTGTGTACTTGCGAGGTAAAACGCAAAAAAGTCTTGTGGATAGCGCTTTATATAATTCGCTAGTGCCAATGGTGCTCGCTTATCTTTTTGTCGAATCAGGTTAATAATAAAATTTAACGCCCCAGTATCACCTACTTTTGATGTGAGTTGATTGCTTTTCCAGATTAACGAAGCGTCAATTAGCGCATTTTGGTCTAAAGTGAAAGTCTTACTCCGGCCAAAAACACCTTGTTCACTTTGTAGGTATTTAGCCAGTGACTGGTCTGTTTTATCATGTGTAATGATTGATGCATTACTGATTTGAGGTAGATTTATAGCTCCAAATACAATTATAGCTGCTGCTAGTTTTTTCCTTAATGTCATTATCTATTTCCTCTTAGCAATCCATGTTGTAGCCCCATTTATCAATTATAGGCGCTAATATTGTTATCACCTCTTTATTGATAAAAGAGAGGTAATGTTTGTAGTTTTCTACACTATCTTGGTGAATAGGTTGATTCACTTGATTATATGAAGCTGTTCTTGTGATTAAGTTGTTTGGAGTGAAGTCTGTCGTTTTAATCTTGTGATCATTTAATGCTTGCTTTAGCTCATCGGAAACTTGCTTCTGCTCAACAATGTCTTCGTACCTAATAAGCTTTACCGGCAATTGTAGCTTCTGTATATGAAGATCTATCGCTTGATCACAGAGTACTAAGTATTCAGCGATTGTTTTTAAATCGGCATGCCATGTATCAGTTGTCATAAAATTGGCAAAATAGTTTGATAGAACTACATCTAAGGGATGTCTTGTCACTCTAATAAATAGGCAGTTGGTAGTTAGTGCTTTAATAAGTGGCAATTTAAACCCATTGAATAGCTGTTTATCTATCAGAAACTTATTTGGTGAACCGTTAAGTGATACTACCTCTTTTTCATATTGTTTAGTCGCATTCTTGATACACTGGCTAAATACTGCTTCAGAGGTTTCAGGTATTTTCCACCAAGGAGAGTTAGTTTCTGCATAAATAGCTTTCTCGGCTAGACTAATAGCTACACTTTCACTAGCTGTAGTAACGTCATAAGTGTCGACTAGCATTTTTTCCAACAAGGTACTCCCGCTTCGAGGAAAGCCGATAATATAAATAATATTTTTAAGACGTTCTTTTTTGTCTAAGCATAAAGCTGGTGAATAGTCTTGGATGCTTTTTTGATCAGCCCTACAACCTTCTAATAGCTTGCTATTATTTGAGCAATCGATTGAACTATTCATGCTCATTGCTGCTTGCCAGGCTTTCTCATATTCTTTTAACAGAACGTAGTTTTCATGTAACTCTCGGAAGATACTTCTATTCAACGGCGGAGAGTTGCTGGAAATTTCTGAAATAGAATTTAAAGTTGAGATGGCGAGTTCGTATTCTCCTTCATTCTTGTGTAACTTAGCTTTAAGTAACTTAGCTTCAACTGTATTTAACATTTTGTCGGATAATTCTGCCAGTGAATTCTCGACCGCGGCGTAATCAGCTCTCATTTCACTAATAGATGCCTTTAATAAATGCAATTTTTCACTTTTCTTACGGACAAGATAATTGTTGATCGTTTGCAGTGCTTTTTTATCTTGGATATTGAGGTGAAAATAAGTAGCGACAAAGCTACATAGGTCTTCATCAATTTCACTAAAATGGCAAGCAGACTCTTCCCACCGAGAGACTAATGCTTGATCACCTAACGCGTGGACTGTTTCTAGTGCCATTTGCCAAGCAGGTATATAACTTGGCTTAATGTCGATGGCCGCTTGAATATGTGATAGCGCCTTTGGCAATTCCCCTTGCTGTCTTGTGATATTGGCAGCATTTAGCCTAGCACTAGCTTCCTTTAAACCAGCAGAGAACGCATCTTCAAATTTTTGGTATGCTTGAGAGTTTTGATTTGACAACAGTAATTGCATAGCCTCTATATAAAGAAGCTGAGGATGTTGAGGAAGTTTCAATCTTATTTTTTCTGCTATCACCTCTGCGATAGCAAAGTTTCTACTTTGAAGTGCCTGCTTTGCATGTGAAATAGCTTGCTCTATTGAAACTTTTTTAGGTACGCCCGTCCACGCCTTTGAATTGATTGTTTTCAAACAGCATTTTTTAGCAATTAAGGAACTGCCACAATGGCAAGTAATTATTGAGCCCATACAACATGTCAAAGCCACAGAGTAACAAATACTCTGTGGCTCACTAGTCTCCAGCGTTAAACTAAGATTTTTTTCTAAGTCTAGCTAATGCTAATAATCCTGCACCTAAAAGGATTCCTGTTGTTGGTTCAGGTACACCTGTAGTTGGTCTTCTCAGGTTAATAGTAATCGTACCTTGGTCAGATAAAGATCCATCTGTAACACCAAATGTCGCAATATAAGTACCTGGCGCAAATCCTGAGCTATCCCAATCAAAAGCACCAGTTATTGGATCAAATATAGAGTTACCCGGCATTACACCGCCTGGGCCGACAAAGTTGATAAAGGACAATGTCAAAATATCACCAATATTTGGATCTGTAGCCACCACTAGCTCACTGATGCTATCACCAACAAGCGCATTGACAACAAGATCATTAATACTTGGTGCTAAGTTACCTGAGCCTTGGTCAACACCATCAAATAGCCAGACATATTCAATACTGCTACCGTCTCCGGCATTTATCCTGCCACTAAAGGCTTGATCTGCACCCATATTTGAAAGATTATCAGCATAACCCGCGGTGGATAATGCATCTATTGTGATCTGCCCAGAAGCATCCACGCTATAGCCTGAGGCTTGAGAGCCCATACCAGGTGCCAAAAACGTGTCATCGTAAGTAAGCCCAACTCCAACAGCATCTAGATTGTCTGTGTAAGCTGCACCTCTGATAACTTGTTGCTGAATATTCTCTAGGTCAAACAGTATAGGAGCATTGGCAGTAGTGCCATCCCAAAATATGGTCGAGGTAGTACCATAATTGCCACCTGCATTTGGTATCCCTTGTACCCAACTACCACTACTCCAAGTGATTGTATATGTGCCTGCACCAGGTAGCATTATTTCGAATTGTTCATTTATTTCAGCTCGTCGTACGTCAGAGATATCTTGGCTGATAGAAATGTCCTGAGTAAAACCAACACCTACTATCTCTATTTGACCCACACCGCTATGTGGAAAGCTACCAGGGAGCGCGTTTTGATCTCGTCGCCAAAAACTCTTTGCGTCAACAGTTAATAGACCTGTGGCATCGACTGATGGTACTAGAGCAGCACCTCTAAAATGGGTCGCCTGTACGGTTGTAGCACAAAATGCGATGGAAACACTTGCGGCTATTGCGCCGACTTTTAGCTTGTTAAAATGAGTAGTCAAAATATATCTCCTTCATACTATGACGTGTCGGATCTACCTCTGTACTACAGATCACATAACCAATTTAAGTTGTGCAATAAATAAGCAATAAATAAGCCAGAAGCTAACCCATTGTATGGGTTGGCTATTTTTTATACTCCTTGAGAGGGGTGTTAAATTTCCTGACACTCTTCTATGAAAATCAAAGTCCATTTATATGTTCGACAACCGTTACTTTTGACATAGAAAGCGCTTGGTTTCTAGGCAATTCATTGTGGCCAGCAAGTAAATAGATAATATTGTTACCTTGCTCTGCCAGTTCGAGAGCGTGTTGGAAGTTGATGATAATGGATGAGGGAATATCTTGAGGGAACTTCTCTGCGTCTCTTCTAACGTATTCGATGAATCTTGGGTTTACAGTCTGATCGTAGAATACCGCATCAGCGAATTGTAAATCTCTATGAGCGGCTAAAGTGAGCTTATCTGGATCACCTTCGAGCGTATGGATAAAAATTATTTTTCCAGTGGAAGTATGTTCTGGTGCTTTCAGCTTACTAATTAGTTGTTGTTCAGGCTCAGTTGTTTCACCTCGTAGCACTGCTTCGCCTATAGAACCTCTTAATATCGTTTCCCAGAAATGCCTTCTATTTTTGATGGAATCAATTCGTGCTTTTACATGGTCTCGGAATTTGAAAGAGAAATCTGCCAACCTTCCATAATGCTCAGGCATTATTTTTTCGACTTGCTCGCGAAGCATTCTTATGAGCACAGGCGATTTTCCTGAGCTAGACATTGCAACAATCATTGGATCTCTATCTATGATTGCTGGCGTAATATAAGTACATAAATCTGGTTCATCTACCACATTCAAAAGTATGTTTAGTGTTTTGCCTTCATCGGCAACACTGCGATTGATTTCTACTAAATCTGTAGCTGCAATAGCTAGGTTAAAGCCAGCGAGATCACCTGTGCTATATTCTTTGTCTATATAGGTGAGCTTATATTCGGAAATAAGTCGCTTTACCGATGATGCAGCCGTAGGGCTAATGATGGTAATTTTATTAGTGGTTTTTAAGAGTAATTCTATTTTTCTAGCAGCAACGTCGCCACCTCCAATGACAACTGCATTAATATAGTTTGCATCTAGAAACACAGGGAAGTACTGCATGTTTATATTTTCCATTTATCTAAAATAGCTTGATGACGACCATCGGATTTAATACGAGTTAATGCGTGTTTGAGTTTACTTACTGTCTGTTCATCTAAGTTTTTATTCGCTGCTATATATAATTTTGTTGAAATATCAGGGATCTCGTAATGTATGGCTATCTTGCTTGGATCTAGACCAGCTGTTTTTATTTCGTGCGGCCATACCGTGCTATTGGTGAAAGCTAGAGTGGTTCTTCCGTTGTATAGCATTTGCCAAAGCCGAGTATATTTTGAGCTGATATATAGGTTTTTATCTTCCGCGAATCCTTTTTCTTTTAAGTAAGTCTCCGCTAAATCGTCCCTAATTGTGCCAACGGCATATTGCTTAGCATCATCAAGGTTGTTTATCTTAATCTTTGAATTGTCTTTTAGGCCGACTAAGTATGATTTGAGCGTGTAAATTTGGCCTATCCAATGAAAGTCTTTCTCACGACTTTCACTTCTAAGAATTGAAAAGATAAGTGCATTATCTTGTTTTAAAGCAATATCGTAAGTTCTGGCCCACGGATACATTTGTAAATGGTAATCAATTTGTGCTTCTTCTAATAACAGAGTCACAATATCAACCATAGCACCACCTATTTTCCCATCTTCTTGAGTCACTTGTAATGGTGGTAAATCTTCGGTAACTACCAGTAATTGTTTTGCATGAATAGGCAAAGCAAATAAGCAAATAGATAGAATAAAAAATAGAGAATGCTTAAACAAAACAAATTTCCTTATTATGTGAAGGGTTAATATTGCTTGTATCAGCTGAAAAATACAAATGCTTTATTGCTATAGCATATTAATCAGGTGCCTAGCATTTGAATGAATGATAAACTTAGCGACATTAGAGATACTCGAGAATATTACATGCCTTGGATTCAACTGAGATTGAATGCTGATGAAGAAACAGCAGAAAAGTATAGTGATTGGTTAAGTGCTTGTGGCGCTCAAGCTGTAACCTTTATTGATGCTAAAGATACACCTATATACGAACCGTTACCTGGTGATGAAGTAACTTATTGGCACAATACTGTTGTGATGGGCTTATATGACGCCAGTCATGATATGGATAAAGTGCTTAACTATTTACGCTCAATTCATCCCGATAAACAAGATATGCAATACAAACTTGAGCAATTAGAGGATAAAGACTGGGAAAGAGAATGGATGGATAATTTTCATCCCATGAAATTTGGCGAGCGATTATGGATATGCCCGAGCTGGCGTGAAGTGCCAGAGCCTGATGCAGTAAATGTAATGTTAGATCCAGGTTTAGCCTTTGGTACGGGCACACACCCAACGACAGCACTCTGTCTAGAATGGCTAGATGGCTTAGACTTAAAAGGTAAGACGGTTGTCGATTTTGGTTGCGGTTCAGGTATCTTGTCATTAGCAGCACTTAAACTTGGTGCTAAAGAAGTGATAGGTATTGATATTGACCCACAAGCTTTACAAGCCAGCAAAGAAAACGCAATTCGTAACGGTGTTGAAGATAGGTTAAGTCTATATCTACCAGACAATCAACCTGATATACAAGCAGAAGTCGTTGTTGCGAATATTTTGGCTGGTCCGTTAAAAGAACTGGCACCTATTATCACCAAATATGTTGCAGAAAATGGTCTTTTAGCACTTTCAGGTATTCTAGAAGAACAAGCCGTGGGATTAGTTGACGTTTATGGACAGTGGTGTCAAATGGATCCAATCGTAGAAAAAGAAGAGTGGGTTAGGCTATCAGGCGCTAAAAAGCAATAGCTGTAGCCAATTTTCGTTATAATTTTTTATCTACAGATTCAGCAGTTTTTGCTTATAAATAGTGCAAAAACTGCTCGCATCAATACTTTGCAAAAAGTCAATACAAAAAAAGTCAAAAAAATATAAATTTGTTCAATTTATATCCTTTTCAAAGTCGAAAAAAACACGTAAACTTAGCGCCCTTTTGAACAGTAGGTCAAAAAAGCAGCACTGTGAATATTGGTTCGTACACTCTATCAAGCAATACAATGTTGGCTCCAATGGCCGGTATTACAGACCAACCATTTAGGCAATTATGTTGTCAAATGGGAGCAGGTCTTGCAGTTTCAGAAATGTTATCTGCAAACCCTAAAGTCTGGAATACCGACAAGTCAAAGTTACGTATGGTGCATAGTAGTGAAGCGGGTATTCGTTCAGTTCAAATTGCGGGCTCGGATCCTGCTGAACTAGCATTTGCTGCAAACTTTAATGTTGAGAATGGTGCTCAAATCATTGACATCAACATGGGTTGTCCTGCGAAAAAAGTAAATAAGAAGCTTGCTGGGTCTGCTTTATTAAAGGAGCCCGCTTTAGTTGAACAGATCGTAAAGTCTGTTGTTGAAGCGGTAGATGTGCCAGTAACATTAAAGATTAGAACAGGCTGGTGTGAAAACACTCGTAATGGAGTGGAAATTGCCAAAATTGCTGAACACAACGGTATTCAATCGTTAGCTGTTCATGGCCGTACTCGAAGTGACTTTTATAAAGGTGATGCTGAATACGATACCATTAAAGCAATTAAGCAAGCCGTTTCGATTCCTGTTGTTGCTAATGGTGATGTTACTAGCGCTAAAAAAGCAGAGCAAGTTTTAGACTATACCGGTGCAGATGCGATCATGGTAGGTCGTGGTGCGCAAGGTCGCCCTTGGATATTTCGAGAAATTAATCATTATCTTGAAACTGGCCAAGAGCTACCAGAACCCTCAATGGAAGAGGTGCGCTCAATATTACTTGGGCATGTAGAGGAGCTACATAAATTTTACGGTGACTTTATGGGCGTGAGAATCGCTCGTAAGCACGTTTCTTGGTATATGCAGATGCATGATCAAGAAAAAACGTTTCGTTCTAAATTTAATGGACTCGAAAGTACTGCTGAGCAGTTCGAGGCATTAACTAGGTATTTTGATAATTTAACTTAAGAAAAAGAGCTTAAACTTTATGTTTGAACAAAATATTTCATCACCATTCGTTACTGGTAACTTACAAGCGCAAACTGAAGCTTCTCCATTACGCACACAAGCTAAAATTGCTATTAGCAATTACTTATCACAGCTTAATGGTAACGATGTTGATGACATGTACGAATTAGTACTTTCTGAAATCGAAGCACCGATGTTAGAAGAGGTAATGAAGTATACTCGTGGTAACCAAACACGTGCAGCAAACCTTTTAGGTATTAACCGTGGTACTCTTCGCAAGAAGTTAAAAAAATACGGTATGAACTAATATAAGGCAGGTTAAGCCTGCTAGTAAAAAGCACCTTAGGGTGCTTTTTTGTTTTTAGGGATTCAAAAAGTCGTCTACATAGTCAACTTTTTAAAAAGACAAATAGGATATATCGAGTTTCGATATTGCCATGGATATATGTCACAGGCCAGACACAACTAACATTTGAAAAGGTAATCAAAACAGCAATGAATACCCCAAGACCAATCAAACGCGCACTATTAAGTGTTTCTGATAAAACTGGTATTGTAGAGTTTGCCCGCAATTTAGCGCAAAAAGGTGTAGATATTTTATCTACAGGTGGTACAGCCAAGTTGCTTGCTGAAAACGGCATTCAAGTAACTGAAGTTTCAGACTACACAGGTCATCCTGAAATCATGGATGGTCGTGTAAAAACATTACACCCGAAAGTACACGGTGGCATACTTGCTCGTCGTGAGCAAGACGAAGCGGTAATGGCTGAAAACAATATTAGTGCTATCGATATGGTAGTGGTAAACCTTTACCCGTTTGCTAACACTGTTGCTAAAGAAGGTTGTTCATTAGCGGATGCTGTTGAGAACATCGACATTGGTGGTCCAACTATGGTTCGTGCTGCGGCTAAAAACCACAAAGATGTGACTATCGTTGTTAATGCACATGATTACGACCGTGTTATTGCTGAAATGAATGCTAATGAAGGTTCATTAACATATGAAACGCGTTTTGACTTAGCAATCGCTGCTTTTGAGCACACAGCTAGCTACGACGGCATGATCGCTAACTACTTCGGTCAAATGTTACCAGCTTACGAAGCAGAAGAAACTGCACCTAGTTTCGAAGAGAAAAACAAATTCCCACGTACTTTTAACAGCCAGTTTGTTAAGAAACAAGACTTACGTTACGGTGAAAACTCTCACCAAGACGCAGCTTTCTATGTTGAAGCAAACCCTGAAGAGGCATCTGTTTCTACAGCAAAGCAAATCCAAGGTAAAGCATTATCGTACAACAATATTGCTGACACTGATGCGGCACTTGAATGTGTGAAAGAATTTGACGAGCCAGCTTGTGTTATCGTTAAACACGCTAACCCTTGTGGTGTAGCGATTGGTGACAATATTCTTGCTGCTTATGAAAGTGCATACACAACTGATCCAACTTCAGCATTTGGTGGCATCATTGCTTTCAACCGTGAATTAGACGCTGATACTGCTGAAGCGATTATTTCTCGTCAATTTGTTGAAGTAATTATTGCACCAAGTGTATCTGACGCTGCTGCACAAATCGTTTCTGCTAAAGCTAATGTTCGTTTATTAGAATGTGGTCAATGGGAAACACAAACTACAGGTTTAGATTATAAGCGTGTTAACGGTGGTTTATTAGTTCAAGATCGCGACCAAGGTAAAGTTGCTGCTAACGACCTAAAAGTGGTGTCTAAGCGTCAACCTACAGAAGAAGAACTTCGTGATCTTCAATTCTGTTGGAAAGTAGCTAAATATGTTAAGTCTAATGCTATTGTTTATGTTAAAAACAGCATGACAATTGGTGTTGGTGCTGGCCAAATGAGCCGCGTATACTCTGCTAAGGTAGCAGGTATTAAAGCTGCTGACGAAAACCTTGAAGTTCGTGGTTCAGTAATGGCCTCTGATGCATTCTTCCCGTTCCGCGATGGTATTGATGCGGCGGCTGAAGCAGGTATTACTGCGGTAATTCAGCCAGGTGGTTCTATGCGTGATGAAGAAGTAATTGCTGCTGCAGATGAACATGGCATGGCAATGGTATTCACGGGTATGCGCCACTTCCGTCATTAATAGGCGAAAAACTTAACAGTTAAAGTAGTCGCAGAACTGTTGCTGCTTTAACTGTTTGAAACATTTTATTAAGAAAGTGTTGCGTTGAGTGAAAGAGTTTTTGTGATGAATGGGTCTCATGATATCGGATTAATTTGATCTTATCTGATATAAAAGAGTTAGATAAATTACTTGTAAATGGACTAAAAATAATGACTTCTATAAAAACACTATTATCAACAGCAATACTTTCTGCTGGTTTGCTTTGTACAAATTCGGCGATGGCACTTCAAGGCAGTTCGTTAGAGCTGGCTATTGAAGGCGAGCATCGCTCTGCTAAAAACAAAGCACGTGATCAATATCGTCATCCAAAAGAAACTTTAGAGTTTTTTGGTTTTAAACCAAATATGACTGTGGTTGAAATTACTCCTGGTGGTGGTTGGTATACTGAAATTTTAGCGCCAGCATTAAAAGCTGATGGTAAATTATATGGTGCTACATACCCTGATACAGGTGAAGATAACTATTACAGTAAATCACGTAAAAGACTAAATAAAATGCTTGCGAGTAAAGAAATTTATAGCAAAGTAGAATTAACAGACTTTACGCCTCGTGTAAAAAGTGAATTAGCTCCTGCAGGTAGTGCAGACATTGTTTTAACCTTCCGTAACTTGCACAACTGGGGCGCCGATGGCGTTGCTCAAGTATTCAAAGATGCTCATAGAGCCTTAAAGAAAGGTGGTGTTCTGGGTGTCGTAGAACATCGCATGCCGGCAAGTTTTGATTTTGAGGCAAATAAGCGAAGTGGTTATGTTCCACAAGCAATGGTAATTAAGGCAGCCGAAGCAGCTGGTTTTACCTTTGAGGCGTCTAGTGAAATAAATGCAAATGCCAAGGATACAGCTAAACATCCAAAAGGTGTTTGGACATTACCTCCAGGCTTAGCATTAAAAGATAAAGATAAAGCAAAATATTTAGCGATCGGCGAAAGCGATCGCATGACACTTAAATTTGTTAAGTAATTAGTAAGAGGTGGCCTGTTGTCACCTCTTTAATTTTTATTGGAAAAGATAATGAACGTTTTAGTAATTGGTAGTGGTGGTCGTGAGCATGCATTAGCATGGAAAGCGGCTCAATCTGAACAAGTTGAAAAAGTTTTTGTTGCACCAGGTAATGCAGGTACTGCATTAGAAGCGAAGCTTGAAAATGTTGCTATTTCTGTTGGCGAGATTGATAAGTTAGTTTCATTTGCTAAAGAAAATGATGTGACATTAACGATTGTTGGTCCAGAGCAGCCGTTGGTAGATGGTGTTGTTGATGCCTTCAATGCCGAAGGATTAATGGCATTTGGTCCAACAGCTAAAGCGGCTCAGCTTGAAGGTTCTAAAGCGTTTACAAAAGACTTCTTAGCTCGACACGATATTCCTACCGGTGCTTATCAGAATTTTACTGAAATTGACCCTGCAATCGAATACGTTCGAGAAATGGGTGCACCAATCGTAGTTAAAGCTGATGGTCTTGCTGCGGGTAAAGGTGTAATCGTTGCGATGACACTTGAAGAAGCAGAAGATGCTATCAAAGATATGCTAGCAGGTAATGCTTTTGGAGATGCTGGTCATCGTGTAGTTATTGAAGAATTCTTAGAAGGTGAAGAAGCTAGCTTCATCGTGATGGTAGATGGCAAGAATATTCTTCCATTTGCAACTAGCCAAGATCACAAGCGAGCTTATGATGGCGATAAAGGGCCTAATACTGGTGGTATGGGTGCATACTCGCCGGCTCCAGTAGTTACCGCTGAAATTCATGATCGTATTATGAATGAAGTAATCGTACCTACAGTAGAAGGTATGGCTAAAGAAGATGCACCTTACACTGGTTTCTTATATGCAGGTCTAATGATTGCTGCTGATGGCACTCCTAAAGTGATTGAATATAACTGCCGTTTCGGTGATCCTGAAACACAGCCAATCATGATGCGTTTAAATTCTGATCTAGTACCGTTGTGTATTAGTGCATGTAAAGGTGAATTAGATGGTGCTGATATCGATTTTGATAGCCGCGCTGCAGTTGGCGTTGTATTAGCAGCAGGTGGTTACCCAGGAAGTTACGCAAAGGGTGAAGTTATATCTGGCTTAGACATTGCACAACCTTCTGATCGCAAAGTATTTCACGCAGGTACCGCAAACAAAGATGGTCAAGTAGTGACTGCTGGTGGCCGTGTATTGTGTGCTACAGCATTAGGCGAATCTGTAACAGTTGCGCAGAAAGCAGCATACGAATTACTTCACCAAGTTACTTGGAAAGATGTTGAGTTTAGAACTGATATTGCCTATCGCGCGATTGCTCGTGAGCAATAACTAAATAGTAAACACAAAAAAGCGCTCTGATGAGCGCTTTTTTATTAATTGACTTATCTAATTATCTATATCTGCTAGCGCTAATGGCTCGGCTCCCGCATTGATAGCTGTCTCAATGGCTACTTTCTTATCAACACCTGCAGCAATTGCACTTTCAACGATTTCCTTAGAAAGATCTTTATGACTCTCTTTTATCGCATAAGTGATCACCTCTTCACTTTGTTTAGGGTCTGACATTAATGTATTTTTTACCAATGAAACCACTTGGTCAGGCAAGGCTTTAATTGCACCTAAAAATATATCGAACGTGCTCTCAGGGTGACTATCGATTGTATTCTTTAGTACAGAATTGTGTGTTACTGGATCTGTTTTTATGGCGATTCGAACGAAGTTCTTAACGTTTTGTGGTTGCCTACTTGCCGCTATGTTTACTATTTCATGTGCATAGGCAGGCTCCGCTTCAATTGCTATTCTGACAATTTCTTCAGCAGGTGCTACGTTCTTATCTAGCATAACTTCCACTACGCTACATGCTAATACAGGTTCAGCTCTCATAGCACCTAGCATAATTGAGCGGTATCTTTGAGGGTTTCTTTCTAATGCTGCGTCTACAACAACATCAATTTTTTCGGGATATCTTGTTAACAAGGCACTAACACTTCTCTCCAAAGAGATCTGCCTAGATAATTGTAGATTTAGAATCTTAGCTATTAGTCGGTCCTGTTGACTAGATGAGTATTCCTTCGCAAATAAGCTGCTAGTAAATCCACAAAGTAACAAAACTAATATAATGGTTTTCATATTTTGTACTCAGTGTGACAACGACTACATACTGTTGTGCTTTCTTTATTCTTTTTATTTAGCGCTACAAACTATAGGTGATATTAAAAAAGAAATCTCCTGATCATTTGTACATTAAAAGCCCAACTCCTTAGTAATTAGGTCGCTTACCAACCATTAAGTTCAATTAATGACCGATCAAACAAAAAAATGAAAAAAAGGGTTGATCCTTTTTCAAAACTCCCTAAAATGCGCAACCACTTCAACGGGGCAGCCTGCTGAAGCGTTTTGAAAGTTGTTTGAACATGTTTTAAACATCAACCAAACACTGAAAAATAATTTAAATTATTTTGAAGAAAAAGGTTGACATCAAAACGAGGATGCGTAAAATGCGCATCTCGCTTGAGGCAAGGCCTACAGCGAAACATCAAATCACGAATGTGATGATTTGATAAAGTTCTTTAACAATTAGTTATCATG